>Ga0256832_1000847_pt1 | contig 20305 bp, 27 predicted proteins | sample 134614metaG_FD_190534 | JGI IMG/M metagenome (GOLD analysis project Ga0256832, IMG submission 190534) | Hydrothermal vent microbial communities from Lau Basin, Pacific Ocean - 134-614 | ecosystem: Environmental > Aquatic > Marine > Hydrothermal vents | place: Pacific Ocean: Lau Basin | collected...
ATAATGCAATCAATATAACAAAACCAGTTCCTACTTGAATGTAAGGAAAATATTTTTCTGAGAAAAATTGGGAGAGGATAGAAGATAATCCGTCTGGTATCCATGAGATAGCAACTGCAAACACTGTCAAAATGAGAAATGTTTGCCAGTTTAGGAATTTGCCTAATGTGGTGCTGAATGCATTTTTAAATTTTCTTTCTGAAAATGCTAATCTTGGTTTCAAATAAATCTCCCCGTTTTTGTGTATTTATATTATAAACGGGGAAAAGTCCAAATATCTGACAAATTAGAAAATCGGGATAGTTTGGATTTTAAGAAACGTAATGCCAGTTGAAATGAATAGTAATATAAGGGTCTATTTCCTCTAAACATTGATAAATAGAAAATGTAATTTTATCTCTAATCTACCATTTGTTAGGTAGATCAGTAATCACTAATAAATTTAAATCTGCATCTGTTTTACTTTCTTCATCAATATCTATTTTAACATGCCCTTTTAACTCACTGTCTTTATCCAAACAATCTTAAGCTTTTTTTAATATATCAAATTTGGTAGTCGTTTTAATCATCGTTTTGCTCCAAATTTTCTATAAATTTAAATAATTTATTTACTACCTGTAAATATATATTAAACTTCTCTTTTGGAATTCCAAGTAATTCATAATCTGCTGTTTCTTATTAGGAAAATTTTTAATAAGTTCTCTTTCTTCTCTTGTAAAATAACTTTTATTGGGGCTATCTACAATCATTATTAATTTTTTCATTAATCCATAGTGTTTCCATTTTCCTTTTTTAGGTTTTCCTAATATGTATATGCAGAGAGAACGGAAAGAATAATACAGTCTGGAGATTCCGTCATTTGTATATCCGTTTTCAAATAGGCACAATGCCGCTTCATATTGCTTTTTAGCTTTATTTAAATAGATTAAGTCTCCCAAAATTCTTACCAAATTTTATAGTTTTTTGCTTTGAAAAAATCCACAAACTCAATGCCTAAAAAGTCGGGACAGTTGGGAAGATTACAGCAAATAGAAGAAATACTGGATAAATGTCGAAATGCCCTTAAAAACGGGGATATTTTTATTCCTCTTTATAGCTTTTGTATGCTTCATAAGTTAAGGAAACAAATACATAAAAAAGAACTATAACTGCAACTCCTATTAATATTAATATTAAAGTATTCATTCAAAGCTCCTTAAATGCTTCTTTTATCTTTTTATCTTTTTTCAGTATCTCTTTATTAATATATCCAAAAAATAAAGAAAAGGTAATAATTAAAGATACAGTTATAATAAGAAGCCATTGGTTTACTATTTCTGTTTTTCCATAAACCATATAAATTAAAGAGATTGCTCCTGCCACCAGTAGTATTGCTAAAGTTCTGCTTAAATTTGCCAATAATTTTAATCTTTATATTTCTGCTTTTAGCTTTTCTATTTCTAATTTTTTAAGTTCTAAATCTTCGGTTCTTTTTTCCATTATTTTCTCTATAAATTTTTGTACTCAATATAAAGATAAACCCAAAAAATCCACAAAACCAATGCCCTTAGAAAGTCGGGACAATTCAAGCAAATAGAATTTGCTACAAAACTTGGGATACCTGAGCCTGAGAGGTCGCAATGCCCTTAGAAAGTCGGGACAATTCAAGTTGGAGAGATTTTGAAGAAAAAGAAGTTAAAGTTAAAGAGTCGCAATGCCCTTAGAAAGTCGGGACAATTCAAGAAATAGAAGCTTCATTACGGGTGAGGAGTTGAGGTCGCAATGCCCTTAGAAAGTCGGGACAATTCAAGAGACCCCTGCAAACCCTTGAAAATAGCCATATTCACAATGCCAAGTAGCCTATATTCTTATACAAATCAACTTTGATTTCTCTTAAAATAGCATAAATAAACCCTCCGGTCAACAAAAAGTTGCAATCCTTATTTTATACGGTTCAAAAAGTGATTTACCCCTAAAAAATGCCAAAAACCCCTATATATTCTTATACAAATTGAACCTCAAAATCGGCAAACCATTGATATAAAACCCTCCTAAAGATTTTCAATTTTATTGAAAATTTGACAATGGTTTTGTTAGATTTTAATAAAAAAATCCAAACAGCCATAAAGGTATTCTGTTTCCGTTACCAATCTCTATGTCATCAACTGCCAAGAAATTATTTTCTATAATAGACAAATAATTTTTAATGAGTATTGCAATTTGCATTACCTTTTAGTTTTCATAATTTTCAATATAAAGTTATAAACTTTGCTTTTAGATATAAATATGGATATACTATATTATATATAATAATTTTTGAGGTGAAATTGATGTCAACCACAAAGAAATTAATAAGCATGGATGAAGGCCTTGCTAAAGAATTAGAAACTATTTCAAAAATATTAGGAACTTCTCAAAGTGAAATTGTGGAAAAAGCTTTAGATTTTTATTTAGACTATATTGATGGGATGATAGCTGAAAAAGTTAGCAAAGGAATAAAAGAAGGGAAAATAAAAGTTAAAGAAGCTGATGAAGTATTTAAAAGGTTAGGAATAGATGTATAAACTTTTGATTTCTGAAGTTGCTGAAAAAGATTTAGAAGAGTTCACCACAGATGAAAGAATTTTTATTGCTGAAAAGTTAAAATACTTAGCTGAAAATTTTGAAATATTGAAGCGAACAAAAAAAGTTAAAAAATTACAAGGATATGAAAGTTATTATCGGTTTGTGATTTCACGAAAAATAAGAGCAATATTTGAAGTTGATGGTGATAAACTAATTCTTTTAATTTTAAGGATAGGAAAAAGAAAGAATATATATGATAATCTTATCTAACAAAATCATCTAAGGAAACAAATTGAAAAGATTTGGAAAAACTACCCGTTATTTCGTGGATAATGTTATAAAAAAAAGACCATATATAAAGCCAGAATGGATTGAAGAAGCAAGAAAGGGGAATTTTATTGCTAAAGAGATTCAATCTGATGGCAGGATAAGAATTTGGATTTATATTAAAGAAGAGAAACGCTATTTACGGATAGTCTTTTTGGAAGATATGGAAACAGTTCATAACGCTTTTTTTGATAGAAGTTTTAAAGGGGGTGAAGAGAATGAAATTTAAATATTATCCTGAAACAGATACATTTTATATAGAAGTCAAATATGTTCCAAGTGTTGAATCGGAGGAGATTGCTGATGGAGTTGTTATTGATTATGATAAAGAAGGAGAGATAGTTGGAATTGAGATAGAAAAAGCTTCAAGACGTAAAGATATAGAGATACCTATAAAGGGAAAATTGCTATTATCATCTGTTTAATAGAATATTCGTTTAATATTTCTATTATCGGCAAATCATTGATACAAAACCCTCCTAAAGATTTTTAATTTTATTGAAAATTTGATAATGATTTTATCAGATTTTAATCTAATAAAGATAAAATTTCATCTTTTGAGATTTTGAAAATATCTGCTTTTTCGTGATAGATTTCTTGCAGTTGTTTCTTTTTTTCCTGAAGTTTTAAAATCTTTTCCTCTATGCTGTTTTCTACTATCAGCTTATAAACAAAAACAGGTTTATCCTGTCCTATCCTGTATGTTCTATCAACTGCCTGATTTTCAACAAATGGATTCCACCAAGGGTCATAAATTATAACTGTGTCAGCTTCGGTTAAGTTTAAACCTACTCCACCAGCTTTTAAACTGATTAAAAATATTTTGATGTCTGGATTGTTTTTAAATTCGTCTATTATTTTTTCTCTATTTCTTGTCTGTCCTGTAAGTTTCATATATTTATAGTCCTTTTTATTTACAACTTCATTTTCTATTAAATTCAACATCTCAACAAACTGCGAAAATATCAAAATTTTTCTATCTTCTTCAATCAAATCTTCAAGTATGTCTTCTAATAAATCAAGTTTTGCAGACTCTTTTATTTTTTGTTTTGTATCTATTTTTAAAAGCGAAGGATGACAGCATATCTGCCTTAATTTTAATAATGCGTCCAATATATGAATTTGGGATTTTTCAATACCCTGTTTCTTTAAAAGTTCTCTTATCTCTTTGTTTAAAGATATCCTTACACTTTCGTAGAGTTTTGCCTGTTTTTCTGAAAATTTAGTGTATTTTACAATCTCTATTTTCGGCGGAAGCTCTTTTAACACCTGTTTTTTAGTTCTTCTTAAAATGAAGGGTTTTATTTTTTTAGATAAAATTTTCTTTGCGTTTCTGTCGTTGTGTTTTTCAATAGGTGTTTTGTAAGTTTCTGAAAATTCTTTATGACTTCCTAAAAAGCCTGACATTAAAATATTAAATATTCCCCAAAGCTCTGTAAGATTGTTCTCTATCGGTGTTCCTGATAACGCCAATCTATGCTCGGCTTTAATATTTTTTACGGCTTTGTAAGTTTTAGTTTTTGGATTTTTAACTTTTTGAGATTCATCAAGGATTAAGTATAAAAATTGTTTATCTTTGTAAAGCTCATAATCCCTTTGGATTAAGGAATATGTAGTTAGAACGATGTCTTTATCTTTTATATTTTCAATCAACTTTTTTCTATCTTTTCCGTAAATCGTTATGAATTTTAAATCCGGCGTAAATTTTTGTATTTCTCTTTCCCAGTTTGATATTAATGTTGTCGGGATTACGATTAAAGATGGTTTATTTAATTTTTTATTTTCTTTTAAATATTGAAGAAAAGATAAAACCTGTATGGTTTTCCCGAGACCCATGTCGTCAGCTAATATTCCGTTAAATCCGTATTCGTACAAAAAGTTTATCCAGCTAATACCTTCAACTTGATAGTCCCTTAACTTTGCTTTTAAACCTTTTGGCTGTGAGATTTTTTGGATTTTTTTGAAATTGGTTAATTTCGTTTTCAAGTTTCTAATTTTTTCATTATTTATTAATCTATCTTCTATTAAATGAATTTCAGCTTTGCTTATCTTTAGATTTTCTGTATCTTTTTTTCCGTAAAGGTTTAAAATGGTATTAATTACAGGCTGAATGTCGTTTCTTTTAATTCTTAAAATTCTGTTTTCATTGTGTCTTACAAATATAGTTTCTGGAAGTCTCTTTACGTCGTAATTTTGCAATATATTTTTTAAAATCGGTAAAAGGTCTATCTCTTCATTTCCTAATTTTATTTTCAGAGAAACATCAAACCACCAGTTGTCTTCCTCTTCAATTTCAAAATCAATTTCTCCGCTTCCAAATTCAGGCAGTTCTGTTTCATACTCAATTTCCCATCCTTCACTTTTCAGTTGTTGAATATCATTTTCTAAAAATTGATAAAGCTCTTCAAGGTATGAACCCTCTAAATCAATAAAATATCTTTTAGATGAAAAAATAATATTTCTTAAATTTGTGTTCTTTAATCTCTTTTCATAGATTTCTTCTTTTTTTAAATCCCTGACAACAGTTATCTCTTTTAATTTTTCATGAATGAAACTTTTTTCTTCAGAAAAAGGAGTAAAATAATAATTGCCGTATTTAACTTTAAATTTTATAGTTATAAAGTTTTTTTCTTTGTTGTAGTTAATTTTTAAAACGGGAACGGGTTTTTCTTTTATTTCTATTTCTTCAGCAAAATCTGGCTTTTCTATGTCAAAACCAAATTCTTTCAGGAAAAAATATAGCTTTGCAGTTTTCTCCTTGTCTAAAGGCTGGGCATTTAAAAATGATTTCAAAAGATACTCATTAATTTCAGGTTCTATCTGGTAAAGGACATTTTCGGAAGGAGAATACTCAAAAATGTCAGAAGCGAATATAAGATTTTCTTTATCTAAATTTGTTTTTAGTATGTATTTATTTCCTACTTTTTCCCATCTGAATTTTAATTTTTTAGACTTTAAATCTTTAATAGGGTGGATATTTATTCCAAAATAAAGTTTTTTCTGTGAAATTAAGTTTTTTAAAACAATGTCGTAGATTATATCGCTTGTGTAAAGGGAATGATAAATATGTATCTTTTCTAATAACTCGATAATTTCTTTATCTTCTTTTGTGATGTAATCTCTATAAGGGTTTTCAATTAAGGCTTTTAAACTTAATGCTTTTGAATGTTTGATAACTCCATTTTCTAATATAGCTTTTTCAGGAATAAATTGATGTGAGTAGTCGCCAGAAGGAACAATTTTGAATATAAGTTTGTATTTTGATTTATTTTTTTCTTTAACATTACTTAAATTTGAAATTACATTTTTAAACCATTTTTCCGAATCATAATTTGGTTTTACTTTTTTATCAAAATAAGAATAAAGAACTGCTACAACGTGTTTGCAGTTTTCTTCAACAGGACAGGTGCATTCACCATCAACTAAGTTTTCATCAGGGTATATTTTTATGTCTTGGTAATAAAAATCTTCGTAATTTCCTCTAACTCTGGAAGTTATATGGATAAAAGTTTCGTCTTCTTTAAGAACATTAAAATCAATAACTCTTCCTTCTTTAAAGTAGTTTTTCCCTCTTTTTATGGTTGTTGGTGAAAAGTTTAGGTCTAATAATTTTTTTATTTCCATTTGATTAACACTAATTATTTAATTTTTTAGAGTTTTATTTTAGTACAAAAAATATAGATTTTTTCAAATTTTTCTAATTTTAATGAATTTTAATCTAATATTTCTGCCTTTCTGGAATAAATCCTCTCAAGAAAATAATATAAAATTTTTATTTGAACATTTTCAGAATCTTTAAAAATTCTACAGGTTCATAAACAGGAATTTCTTTCATTTTAAAATCTTTTATATTCTGTGTTATTACCGCATCCACGTTAGAATGAATAGCTGAGGCATAAATTACTGCATCTTCAAAATCTTTAAATTTTAGATCTTTTGCTGTTTCTAAAACAATCCTATTAACTGGTGCTATTTCGAATAAAGAGAAAAGTAAATCTAAAGACTTATCTGCTTCTTTTTTAGATAAAGTTTTATTCATTAGATAGTAAATAGTTGTTATGGTTGTAGCACATAGTATACCTATTAGTTTTCCTTTTTCAATTTGGGAAATTAATATGCCTGCATAATTTGAGAAAGGTTCTCTATCTAATAGCAGATCTAAGATAACATTTGTGTCTATTAAAATTCTCATAAATATTTATTCTCTAAATGTTTTTTATAATCTTCCTCTTTTATTTGTTTATTTTTTAATAATCCTCTGAGTTTTTTAACTGTAGGAGTTAACTCTTCTTTTTCTTCTTTTGTTAAAGATTTAAAATAATTTTCAACTAATTTTGATACAGAATATCCTTTTTCTTTTGAAAATTGCTTAATTTTACTGATTAATTCTTCTTCTATTCTCAAAGTCAGCTTTGATTTCATATTTACCTCTTAATAGACGTATACTTTTGTTACTAATATACGTCATAACTAATGTGATTTCAAGATAGATTATTTATAGTATTTTCCAGTTTTATATAATCGAAAAAATAGCAATCGTTTTACAGTTTTCGTTTTTAGATTATAATAATTTACAAACGAAAAATTGGTGATGGTGTGAGATTTATAAACAGAGAAAAAGAACTTGAAGTTTTGGAAAAAGAATATAAAAAAGGACAATCATCTTTCGTGGTTATCCATGGAAGAAGAAGAACAGGTAAAACAACTTTAATTGAGAAATTCATACAGGATAAAAAGTCCATATATTTCTTGGCAGATTTACAAAATGAAAAACTCCAGTTAGAAAGATTTAAAAATGTAGTTGCAGAAAGTCTAAACGACCAATTGTTAAAATCCATTGAAATAAATGATTGGGGGACATTATTTAAATACATATTTCAAAAAGAGCATAAACAAAAATTAGTAATAGCCATAGACGAATTCCAATACCTTGCAAAAATAAACAAAGCTATTCCTTCCATATTCCAATCTATATGGGATTCCACACTAAAAAATAAAAATGTAATGCTAATACTGTCAGGCTCTTTAATCAGCCTTATGTATGACATAGCTTTAAACTATTCCAGCCCATTATACGGAAGAAGAACTGCACAGATTAAACTCCAACCTATGAATTTCTTTAACTTTAAGAAATTCTTTAAAACCAAAGACAACGACAAACTGTTTCAGTTTTACAGCGTAATAGGAGGAATACCAAGATATATAGAGCTGTTTGATGAAGAAAAAGACATATTCTCAAACATAAAAGAAAACATACTTGATAAAAACAGTTTCCTTTACGAAGAGCCTAAATTTGTTTTGAAAGACGAAGTAAGAGACCCAATAACCTACTTTTCAATCTTACAGGTAATATCACAGGGAGAACACAAAATAGGAAAAATAGCCTCAAAACTCGGAATAGAAACAAAAAACCTAACCTCATTTATAGAAAAACTGATAGAACTTGAAGTTATAGAAAGACAAGTTCCTGTTACAGAAGAAAACCCATCAAAAAGCAAAAAAGGTCTTTACTTCATAAAAGATAACTTCTTTAATTTCTGGTTTAGATACGTATTTCCTTATCAGAGCTATCTTGAAACAGAAAAATACCAGTTTGTATTAGAAAAAATAAAATCAGAGTTAAATCTTTACGCTTCATTTATATTTGAAAAGGTATCTATAGACTACCTTTTGCACAAAGCACAAATCCCATTCATAATCCAAAAAGCAGGCAGGTGGTGGGATAAAGATAAAGAGATAGACATAGTGGCATTAGGGGAAAATGAAATACTGTTTGGAGAATGCAAATACTGGGATAAACCTGTTTGGATAAATGTATTAAATGAGCTGATTGAAAAATCAAAATACGTTAAATGGAAAAATGAAAACAGAAAGGAATACTTCGCAATCTTTTCAAGAAAAGGATTTAAAAAAGAGTTAAAGGATTTAGCTAAAGAGAAAGGAAATATTTTTCTTTTTTCTTTAAAGGATTATTAAAAATAAAATTAAATACTCCCTTTCTGGGTCATTCGCAAAAATCCCCCAACCCCTAAAACTTTTTTCAACTTAGACGTGTATCTAAAAAATTTCCTCTTTTAAGAAAAATTATTTTTAATAGAATTTTTCCAGAGATGCGAAATGTACCAGGTATGAATTAAATAGCAAAAAATGACCATTTCTTGAAGTAAAAAAAGGCGAAAAATGGGGGATTTCGCCTTTATTTCGTCAATATTCCGACTTATTTTCGAATTCATTTCATTTTTATTTCATCAATATTTCGACTTATTTTCGCCTTTATTTCAACTTTATTTCATCAATGTTCCGACTTAATTTTGAATTCATTTCATTTTTATTTTGAAGTGTGATCTGTCAACCCTATTTGGTACAAAGACTTTTAAAATATTCGTATTCAACTTCTAATGGTGTTTTATAGCCAAGTGCAGAGTGCAATCTCTTGCTGTTATACCAATTTATATACTCGTCTATTAACAATCTGGCTGTGTATTCATTTGTGAATTCTTCTCCTAATTCTGTTTTTAACGTTGAAAAGAAACTTTCTGCAACCGCATTATCATAGCAGTTCCCTTTTCCACTCATACTTTGTTTTATACCTAACTCATTTAATTTTGCTTTAAATTCTTTTGAACTGTATTGAACTCCTCTGTCGCTGTGAAATATAACGCCTTCCAAATTTCCTCTTTTTTCTTCTATTTGTTTTATCATTTCTATAGCTCCTTCTACTCTTAAGTTTTCTGATAAATAATGTGATATTATCTTCCTGGAATAATAATCTATACTCACGTAGAAGTATTTATATTTGCCTCCAATTTTTACATAAGTTATGTCTGATGAGTATTTCTGATTTGGATACTTTGCACTAAATTCTCCTTTTATTATGTTTTCTGCATACGTTTCACCTTTTTTGGTTGTGGTGGTTTTTATTTTCTTTTTTCTCTTGGTTTTTGCTTTTAACCCGTTTTCCTTCATTATCCTTGATATTCTTCTTCGTGAGATGTTTAGATTGTATTCTTTTTCTAATACTATTTTGATTCTTCTACTCCCATAAGTTCCTCGGGATTCGTAAAATATTTTTTTGATGAGCTTTGTTATTTTTTCTTTTTCTTTATTCTTTTTATTTTTTCTTTTTAACCAGTGATAGAAAGCGTTTTTGGATACTTTTAATGTCTTACACAACAAGGTTATAGGGTATTTTACTTTATTTCTATTGATGAAGTTATATTTTACAGATTTTCCTTGGCAAAGTATGCCATTGCTTTTTTTAAAATTTCATTCTCTTGTTTTAGTTTAAGAAGTTCTCTTTTGAGCTTTTTTAGTTCTTCTTTTTCTGGGTCTTTTTGGATTAAGTTGTGTTCTTTTTTGTATTGGTTAACCCAATTACATAAACTTTTGTAATTCAACCCTAATTCTTTTGATACTTGATAAGCAGATTTTTCCCCACTTATTACTAATTCTACAGCCGTTTGTTTTGTTGACTGGGGTATTTTGGTTCTTCTTCCACCTCTTGCCATTTTTTATTTCCTCCTGTTAGTCTTTGTACCATATAGTATATCCACTTCAATATAAGAACTGTATATATATTGGCACAAGAACTTGGACATATATATGGATTAATTCCAAATCCTTTTAAAGAGAATATACCTCAAGAAAAAGGAGAGTATATAAAAGAAGTTGAAGAGGAAATTATAAAAGTATTAGGTATAGCTTTTGGAGTAAGTGGAATATCTATGAGTGTGATAGAGGTTGGTAAACAACTTGGAGAAAAAGAAGCTAAAGAAATTATGCGAAAGAAAATTGAAGAAAAAACAATCACTAAAATTGTAAAAGAAATTGCTAAAGTATTGGGGGTAAAGGTAACTAAAGAACAAATTTCGAAGACCGTTACAAAAATTATTCCTGTTATCGGTGGTGTAACTTCTGGTCTTTTAAGTTATAAGGCAATTGATAAAATTGGAAATAATTTAAAAGAAAACTTTTCAAAAGAAAGAGAATTAATTAGAAAAAAAATAATAGAAATAGAAAATGCAAAGTAGCTATGTTTAAAAAAGGTTATATAGACGGTTCCGGTTATATTTCTATTTGACATATAATTAAATAAATTTAAGGTATTTTTTGTAAGTTAATAAGTAGATAATAAATTCCATCTAATAAAAACCAAGGCTAAAGCCCTATATAAAGCTCTAAAAGATTTAGCATAAGCCTTTGCCATTTTCTCTTTAATGTCTTTTCTGGATCTAACCTTGTTCCTTACTCTTTTCACCATTTCTTGCGTACTTTTAGGAGGAGTTACAACCTTTTTTCCTCTTATCTCAACTTTTTTGAATGGAATTTTGTAGAAAAATTTGGAAAGGTAGTAATAAAAACATCATAAACGGATGGAAGGTTTCCTGTCTTCTTAACCTCATTTGTAAGAAAACTTTCCGTCCACCTCTCTATTCTTGAATAACCTGGAACACCTAATTTTTCCATGTAAGTGTTGATTGCACTTTTAATATTTCTCGGTGGAGCGTGACGGATCATTTGGGCAATTTCTTTAGAGCTGAGATCTTCCCCCAATTCTCCCAAAAGATCATTAATCACCATCAGGCTAATCATTTTCCTTTCTTTTTTCTCTAAATGGGATTTTCTCCTTTTCCCACCCAAGTAAGGAGTTTTCTTCAGAAATCTCCTCAGCATCTCTCCGTCAATTTTATCCATGTGTTCTTCCAAAAATTCTTCTATCATTTTCTTTTCTTCGTCCATTTTTTCTCCTTGAGATCTATTTATTACTAAAGATAGCTCTCTTTTTAAAAAACAAAAAAACTTAAGTTTTTTCCTGAAAATCCCTTTTCTGATACGCCTCTTTAAATGCTAAATCTGATAACTTCTTTGTAGACTTGATACGATTTTTCTTTAAAATTTCCATTTTTGCTTGCTAATGTTTTGCTTAAAAACTTTGTAAACATTGAGATACAAAGCTTATATAAAACACAATCCCTCACTCAAAATTAAAATGCAACATCTGATAACTTCTTTGATTTTGATGTGTTTTTTTGTCTTATAGGAAATCTAAAACATACTAAATACACAAGGTTAAGCAAGTTAAAAAGAAAAACTGATGAATTAATTTTGTATTTCTGCTAAATTTTCTATAATTCTTCTTTGTAATTATTTAACATCTCCTTTAATTATCAATAATAAGGGCAAATTAAAAAGAGTTCCTGATAACTAATTAGGAAATGAGAAATTTTCAAACATCTCTAAAAACCTAAAATCTCAAAAGCCTAATTAAAGGGCTTTCCAGAAAATTAAGCAGAAATTATGAGTAATTATTTGAAAGAGATATAAAACTAAAAAGTTTTTCACAAAGAGGTTATATGTCTTTTCCAAATCGTTTATAAACCTTATTTAGAAAAAAACAAGTAATTAATAGAGCGATGGATTGCAATTTATTTTGGAATTGATGCTTTTTTGCAACAAACAACAAACAAATTCCACTGCAATTTTCCAAGTTGTTGTCTTTAGCCTGTAAAAGAGAAAATAAACCTTTCCTTTGCGTGTGGGTCTGTTCATTTATTTGAGAAAAACAGAAAATTAAAAGTTGCTTAATTTTTGCAAGTTTGCAAAAACCAAGAAGATTATTGATATTACTTTTTGCTATACTAAAGACAAATAGAAGAAGATGCAGTTTTGCATTTTATTTGTAAATGATAAAATCAACCATTTTTCAGCCCCGCCGAATCCTCAAAGAAAAAGCCTTAAGTAATTGATTTTAAATAAAAACCAAAGTGATGTAAAAATCCCCGATGAAAGAGAAAAAGGCTGGGAAAACGCTCCTTTTTCTTTACACAGTCAGGGAATAGGTTGCTATATCTGATAAAATGAATAACTACAAAGTAGTTATTCTTACAAAAGAACTGCTAATTTTTTACAAAAATTTCGGCGGGAGAGATAAGGCTGGCTCGTAAAGATTTTTACAAGAAAATACAAAAAAGGAATAACGGATCTCTTCTATAGAAAGAAGAAATTCTGGAAGAAAAACACCCACGGAAACCTCTGCGGTCAGATGGAAAAAACAACCTATACTTGAAAGAAAAGAAAAAGAAAGGAAAGGAAAGGCATATACTATTCTCTCAAGGGGAGGGAAACGCCCCCCGCCTGCTACCTCGCTCCATGGAAAACTCGGTAAACAAGGGAACATCTATATGTTGACAGCAGGAAGAAACCTTTTTGGCATAGTTGAAAGATTCTCTCGTTTGACTTCATCTCTCGCAAACCATTGATATTAGCTTATTAAAAAAGAATATTTTTTATTTATAGGTCTTATTAAAAATTCAAAAATAGTCCCTTCTATTTATTTGATATTTTATCCCTCGCAAAGCCTTATATATCAATGTCTATTTTTTCAAACTTTTTTGAAGTTGGTAGAGTATGTGAAATGGTGATTTTAATCCGGATGAAGGACCAGGATATTTCGCAGAATCTCGGACGACTTGGTAGAAATGTTACACTTTTGGACTTTTTACCTATCCGAAAAAAAGACTCTTTCACATTGATATTTGCTTTTATGAAGTCTTTTTTTCAAAAAGAAGAATGTTACATATTCGCTATTCTTATATGTTAGTTTTTCCTATTCTTTGTATCCTTATCTTCTTATTTTTTTCTATTTCCTTTGCTTATTTGGAATGTTACATTTCACAGGAGAACTCCGACCCCTTTTTGAGTAAATTGTAACATTTTTTCCATTTGAAGTTAGTCTTACCTTCTAATCAAACGAGTGTCATCTCTTATCGGGAGATTGGATTTTGGACTTCTCAAGATGTTACATTTTTGGTTTATGATTTTATCTTTTTTTGGACTTCTTACCCTTGTTTTATCTTTATAATCTAAATTTGGGATCTAATAAACACCTTATCAAAAGTGTTACATTTTTCTAAATTTCGGCATTCGGAATTTCGGCATTCGGAAAAAGAAAATGACTTTTTGGAAAAATAAAATTAAGTCTATTTTTTATTTAAAAGGGAAAATAAGGAGAATACATTATGGAAAGAAGAAAGAAAAAAACAGCGAAGAAGAGAAATGTTTCGGTGGCTACTGTAATTAACGAAGAGTTATTTGAGAAACTCAGTCAATATTGCAAAGAAACCGGATTTAAGAAGAAGGAAGTTATAGGGAGTGCCATAGATTTTTTCATGAAAGGGAAAGATCCGAATTGTTTCAAAGAGATTAAGACACTTTCTTTGGAAAACAAAAAATTGGTGAAAAATTATGAAAAATTGGCAGATAGGAATAAATATCTCTTTAGGAAGCTTAGTGAATCTGAAAAGGAAAAAACAGAAATGGATTCAATAAATGAAGAGTTATTAGAGAACATCCAAAATCTTTCTGAAAAATTAGAAAGAGAAAAGTCTCGATATAGCCAGCTTGTAGAAATCAGGGGAGAACTTCTAAGCGAAAACAGAAAATTGAGCAGTGAGCTAAAGAAAAAAGATGAAGAAATGAACACCATTAAAAAGTCTTTCCAAGACATTAAAGGTGGTGTCAACAGTTGCCTAAAAATATAGTCAATTATAGATAACCGATGACTTTAGGAAACTTCCCTTAGATATTTTCAGAGAAGCTCCCACCCGTACCACTGGACGGGTTTCCCTACCTGCTTTTAGCAAGTAGGAATAAAATATTTGGTTAAATACTGCATTTACATCTGCATTTATCACGTATTCACAATTCTTACACCCAAATAGTACAGTTGAGCCATTGGGTGAAAACCTTTCACCCGTCGACCCACATTTACTGCATTTTTTGGATGTATATTATGGACGTATAGTATCTACTTTATACTCATTTTCTAATCCTTTCTCTTTTACCTTCTTTACTATGCTTCTTCTTAACCAGTAGTTTAATTTTTTGTTTAGCTTCCTTCCTTTATTTTTGCTTGCTCTAAATCCTCAGTTGAAAGTTTTTTATAAAATATATGACACTGTTGTATAGAGGGCAATAAGTTTATAGGATGTTGTCGTATAACTTGCTTAAACTAAAATAACCTGACTTGCGTTTAAAAAGTTTATTATATAAAAATCTCCTGTTAAAAAGAGCAAAAAGTTTAGTTGGTATTTAGTTAATAAGTAGATAACAAATTCCATCTAACAAAAACTAAAGCTAAAGCCCTATATAAAGCTCTAAAAGATTTAGCATAAGCCTTTGTTTTTCTTTTTAGCATAGCTAATTTACTTCTTAAAAAAGAATGTAAACCTTCATTCCAGTTTGTATATCCATATTTCTTTACTTCATGGTTTTCCAAATTCTTATAAACTTTGTATCCATCTGTTTGAAATTCTTTTGCTAATGGAATTTGATAATAAAAATTCCAAAATGTATTTTCATCTCTTTTTCCAATCTCAAAAAACTTAAAATCTTTATCAAATACAGCAGTCCATATCCATATGTTATTTTTTCTTTTTCCTATGTACGTCCACATTTCATCTAATCCTGCTTTTTCAAAAACTTTATCTTGAAATATCTTTTTTCTTGCTTCTATTTTTTTTTATCGCTTTTTCACCTTCTGCTCTTATCCAGCTCCGAACAGTTTCATAAGGAACTTCTAATGAACGGGCTATTACTGCTATTTCAACACCATCAGTGTATAGCCTTATTGCTATTTTCTTTAAATTATCTGGATAGTGTCTTCTTTCTGGGTTTTCCACAAATATTCTTCCACATTCTTTACATAAATATCTTTGCTTTCCTTGATTTGATTTACCATTCTTTACTATTTTTTCCGAATTACAATATACGCACTTCATATTATTTATTTTACACTAATCAACTCTTTAACTGAATACCGTTTAGTTTTTTTCCATTAAATTTTCACTAAAAATGGGGTGAAAGTGTGACAAAAAAGATATTGGATTATTTTATTTTGAATTGCTTACCTTTTATTTCCAAAGCTCATCATCTAATCCTAAAACATAAAAAATAGCTTTTTCTATACTATCTTGTTTTAGATTTCCTTTTTTGATATTCTTACCCTTAAAGATAGCCAGTTATCTCTCAACTTTGTCGTAAGAGGTATAACTATAACAGTAGGAGTATATTTTAAATATTCGATTGAAATATTATTACAGGTCTTATTTTATTTAACTCACTGCCTTTTCTAGGATTTAGTTTTGCTAAACATATATCTCCTCTATTCAATAACATCTCCACTTAATGCTTCAAACTCTTTTATTTCTTCTAAATATTCTTTATCCTCGCTTAACTTTTTAAACAGTTCTTCCATTTTTTTATGGATTTCTTCCTTTTCTAACTTTTTTCCATACTCTAATATTGCTTCTTTAATTATTTTGTGATTTTGGCTTTTTCAATTTTTTACTCATTTTATCTAAATAGTTAAAAAAGTCTTTTTCTGTTTTTAATGTAATTGTTTTCATAATAACCTCTCTTACTCGAAGAAATGATTTCTTACTTATAATTTTAAGTAAATTTTAATTTAATCAAATTTTTTACATAAAAAGTAGGTCGGACGTCCGACCTATTTTTGGTTTTAAAGAAAATACTGATATCTTCTATTTCTAAATTGAATAAGGATATAGAAAACATAAGCCCGATGAAGTCTTTGTAGTTTTTAATTTTAAAAGTTCCTTCTTCTATTTGTTTAGCTATATTAAGGGCATAAGCATTGTAGTCTGTATCTTCAAACAGAACTTCTTTAATCTGATTTTTTGTTATTTCTTGAAATTCTTGATATGGAACTCTTTTGGGTTTTATAGCTTTTGGCTTTTTTAGTTTTTCTCTTATACTGTCAATCATCAGTAAAGCTTCAATATCATCTTCTTCTAAATTGGTTTCTTCTTTAAGAACCTCTTTAAATACTGATTTTATTTTTTCTTCCTGTTTCTCTTTTGAGGAAATTTGATTTATCAAATATTCGGCTTTTAGTTTAACTATTTTTGACAAAAGTGAGATTATGAGAGCATTTGTGAAAATATTATCTGAGGCAAGTTCTTTTAAATCATCAATAGATATTTCAAATGGATTTAAATTTTCAGTTTTTACTTTTTCAATAAGCTGTTTATAAAAGTTTATAACTTCAAATGTTTGTGCTGTTATCATTTTTTTACTTTTTATATCTTTATTTCAATTTTTCCTTCTACATATTGGTGTATTAAAGATGAAATTAGAGTTTGATAAGGGATACCTGTTTCTAATGATTTTTTCTTTAACTTCCTTATGTCACCTTCGGAAAGTCTTATAGAGATAGCTTTTTTCTTATATTTTTCTTTTAAAGCATTTTTAAGTTTTTTCTTTTCTTTCTCCAAATTTTTTACAGGTTTCCATTCATCCTTTTCTATTTCTTCTATTAGTTCTTTTTCATTAATCATTTTTATCATCTCCTCTTAAATATTTTTTTGTATATTTCCTACTTGAAAATATCGTTTTTAGAAATATGTTTTCATTTTCTTCAATATAGGGAACTACATAAGCATAATTATCAATTTCAACAATCATTAACTTTTGATTTGGATATTTGTTTTTGTTTGGGTGTTCCAATATATCCAAAATTCTATCCTCTAAAATAGCTAACTCAACATCTTCAAATGAAATTCCTCTTTCTTTATAAATTTTTAAATTTTTCTCTTCATTCCATAAAATCATATATACAATGTATATTCAAAAAATATATATTCAAATTTTTTGTAATTCTTCTAATTCATCTTTTGTAGTTAGTTTTGTGTAATACTTCAAAGTTGTATTTACATCTTTATGTCCGACCCATTTTGCAACTGTGATAGGCTTTATTCCTTTTGCTACCATATAAGAAATGTATGTATCTCTAAATCTATGAGCTGTAATATTTATTTGAAGTTGTTTTGATAGATTGTGAAAGTAAGATTTAACATTGTGTCTATCAATGGTTATAACTCTTTTCTGGACATCGTTGTAATAAGTGAACAAAGTTTTATCTTTCAGTTTTGGATGCTTTCTTTTGACAATGAAATCTATAAAATCATCTCTATACTGTCCTTTAAGGATAAGTGGTGCTTCTCTTGATTTGCTAAATTTAGATATTTCAGGTCTAACTCTTACAAATATCTGCCCTTCTTTCTCTATAATGTCGTCAGGAAGAAGATTTACAGCTTCGGATACCCTTAAACCAAATCCATATAAAGTAAGTGTTAAGTAGTAATAGACTTTGTTATTGATTTTTAAATGATCTAATATCTGTCTTAATTCAAATTCACTATAAGGTCTTGCACTTTCGGTTTTACTTCTTTCTCTATATATTCTCTTATCGGCAAGCCACTTTCCACCTGAAAGTTCTACAAACTCTTTTGTTCTGTTTAAAACCATCTTTATAGTGGAGGGAGATAGATTTTTGCTTTTTAGATATTCAATGAATTTTTCTATGTCGGTTTCCATCAAAATAAGGTTATCTTCTGATAATAAACCATAATCTTCAAACCAAGTTTCAAAATGATTTAAAAGCCTTTTGTATGTTTCAATAGACTTCTCTGAAAGCCCTGACTTTTTTAGCTTGTAAAGATATGTATTTATCTTGCTTTTTAAAGTTTCACTTAAAGTTATCATCTTATATTTATGTTCTTAAAATTTCATTTATTTTTTCTAAAATATTCCGCATTTTTTCTTCTTTTAAATGCCCTCTTACATTTTAATTTAATATTCAAACTCCCAATATATGGTTGGTAACACACCATATTTATCGTAAACTTCCCATTCTAATTCATTTAACTTTTCTAATATTTTGTATCTATCTTTAATGTTTTTAGGTTTAATCTTTAATCCAATATCAACATCTACATCTTCAGGTATATTTATGATTTCCGCACTTTCAATTTCCTGAATATTTCCTATTTTCTCTAAAAGCTCTCCTATATATTGAATTTCTTTAACAATTGTCATCTTTCATCACCTCTTTTTGAAAAAAGTCTATTTTCCCAACCCTTTAAGGTTTTTTCTATATTCCTTGTTTTTATTCAATCTTAAATAAGCAATAGCTGATAGAAAAATTAAATAATCTTTCCTACTTAAAAATGCCATAATTTCAAAGGCAAATAAAGTAATTATTATAACTATATGCAAATAGATATAACTTTATTGTTTTTATTTCTTACTTAGCCTTGTGAGGTCTAAAAATCCAACCTATAAACCAAGCAAGTCCACCGAGAGCCAAACCAAAAATTAAAACTAAAACTATTGCTATTGTTTCCAAATTTATTCCTCCATTATTTTTTCAAGCTTAAAGGCTATAACAATAATTGAAAATATAAGTCCAAATCCTATAAATACTCCTAATACTATAAAAATTAGTGCTAAATTAGGATTGTATTTTTGAAAATTTAAAATCAATGTTAAAGTTCCTCCTGCATCAGCAATCAGGACAAAAAATAAAGTTCTTAATATTCCTTCTAATACTTTTGCTTTCTCTATATCTAACTTTTCAATTCGTTTTTTTAAATCAATGTATCCGTTTTTTACTTGGTAATTATGTTCCATCATCGTTTTATCTCTTTAGCAAAATTCAAGATACAAAGTTATAGGTTCATATTCCGTGCTATACTTCCATCTTATTTTTTGTATTTTTTCCTGAACATCCCATTTGTTTACATTAGGTTTAAGTTTTAATCTTAAAGAAATATCTGCTTCTGTATCTTCTGGAGGTTCTATTATTTCAGCTTTTTCTATCTCTGGGAGATTATTTATTTCTTCTAAAATCTTTAAGTAGTTAGATAGTTCAATAGTTTTTCCCATTTTTTATCACCTCCTGCAAAAAATCAGTTTATATTTTTAAAATAGAATATGTTTTTAAAACAAAACGAGGGACAAAGACTCCATTTTTTATAGGCTTTAAAGCCTCTTAGAGAGTATGTCCCTCTGTCCCTCAAAACCCGATTACTTGATTGGGCTCCTAAGCTCCTGCCAATCGGGAGGATGGTTATGAGGGATTTTAAATAATTAATTAAGGAGGTGACATTATGCATTACATTGGCATTGATATGTCTAAAAACTCCTTTAATTTCTGTATCATTGATGAAACTGAAAAAATTGTTAGACAAGGTTCTTTCTCCGTTTCCAAAGATGATTTTTCTAACTTCCTTAATTTGATTTCTTCTTTTGATAACCCAATTGTTGTTGTTGAATCTTCTTCCCGTTATCACTTGCCTCTGGTTTATTTCCTTGTATCTAACAATGTCTCTGTTTATATCGTTAATCCTAAAGCTGTTTCTAACTTTATTAAGTTCAAATCTCCTAATAATCCTTCTAAGTCTGATTCTAAAGATGCTTTCTTTATCTCTCTCTTTGCTAAATATGAATCTAAAAATCTTAAACCTTATTCCCCTTCTGATTCTCTTAAACTTATTGCCCGTAAAATTGACTCTATCTCTAAAGATATTGCTAAAACTAAAACTCAAATTAATCAGCATATTGATGTTCTGTT
>Ga0256832_1000848_pt1 | contig 20293 bp, 20 predicted proteins | sample 134614metaG_FD_190534 | JGI IMG/M metagenome (GOLD analysis project Ga0256832, IMG submission 190534) | Hydrothermal vent microbial communities from Lau Basin, Pacific Ocean - 134-614 | ecosystem: Environmental > Aquatic > Marine > Hydrothermal vents | place: Pacific Ocean: Lau Basin | collected...
TTTCTCTTTTCTCTTTTCTCTGCCTTAAAGCCTTAAAGCCTTAAAGCCTTAAAGAAACGTCACACCCACCTGGAACAAGCGCTCCACTTCGGGGATGCGCTCCTTGTCCACCACGAACAGGATCACGTGGTCATCGGCCTCGATCACCGTATCGTGGTGGGCGATGATCACCTCACCGTCGCGCACGATAGCGCCGATGTTGGTGCCCGGCGGCAGGTCGATGTCCTCGATGGCCCGGCCCACCACCTTGGAGGATTTGGCATCGCCGTGGGCCACCGCCTCGATGGCCTCCGCGGCGCCGCGGCGCAGGGAATGCACGGCCGTCACGTCGCCACGGCGCACGTGGGTCAGCAGGCTGCCGATGGTGGCCTGTTGCGGCGAGATGGCGATGTCGATGATGCCGCTTTGCACCAGGTCCACGTAGGCCGCGCGGTTGATCAGCGCCATGACCTTTTGTGCGCCGAGGCGCTTGGCCAGCATGGCGGAAAGGATATTCGCCTCGTCATCGTTGGTCACCGCGCAGAACACATCGGTGTGCTCGATGTTCTCGTCCATGAGCAATTCTTCATCGGCGGCGTCACCGTGCAGCACGATGGTCTTTTCCAGTTCCTCGGAAATACGCTTGGAACGCTCGGCGTTGTGATCGATGAGCTTGACCTGGTACTTGTGTTCCAGGGCCTTGGCCAGACGCATGCCAATGTTGCCGCCGCCGGCGAGGATCACCCGTTTCACCGGCCGATCCAGGCGCCTCAGTTCCTTCATCACCACGCGGATGTGACGTTTGGCGGCGATGAAAAAGACCTCGTCGTCGGCCTCGATCACCGTGTCGCCGTCGGGGGCGATGGCATGGCCGCGCCGGTAGATGGCCGCCACCCGGGTCTCGATGCCCGGCATGTGTTCACGCAGGGTTTTCAGCTCCTGGCCCACCAGCGGCCCACCGTAATAGGCGCGTACCGCCACCAGCTGTACCTTGCCACCGGCGAAGTCCAGCACCTGTAATGCCCCCGGATGTTCAATCAGGCGTTGCACATAATCGGTAACCAGTTGCTCGGGGCTGATGAGCACGTCCACCGGCAGGGCTTCCTGGGTAAACAATTGAGGATGGGAAAGGTAGCCCACGCTGCGCACCCGGGCGATCTTGGTGGGTGTATGGAACAGGGTATAGGCCACCTGGCAGGCGATCATGTTGATTTCGTCACTGTTGGTGACGGCAAGGATCATGTCGGCGTCTTCCGCTCCGGCACGGGCCAGCACTTCGGGGTGCGAAGCCTCACCCACCACGGTGCCGATGTCCAGCCGGTCACGCAGGGCTTCCAGCTTGGATTCGTCGATATCCACCACGGTGATGTCACCGGCCTCGTTGGCCAGCACATCCGCCACCGAGGTGCCCACCTGACCTGCGCCTAATATTATTATTTTCATACGTCCTTCGCGCCTGTGTCGCCGCTTGTATTGCGTTTGTTGTCACCGAACTTTGTCGGCAAGAGGGCTTGCCGGATAACCGCATTCAGCGCCCCGCTTTTCGCGTGTCAATCCCCAAGGCACGCAATTTACGATATAGATTGGTGCGTTCCATACCCACCAGTTTGGCCAGCTTGCCCACACTGCCCCCCACCTGGCGCAGGTGATATTCCAGATAGGTCTTCTCAAACTGCTCTCTGGCCTGGCGCAGGGGCAGATCGAAAGTGGATGGATCCATGCTGCCGGCCGCCGTGGTACCGGCCTCCAGGGCCGCTTCTACCTCATCCAGTTCAATGTCGGTATCCAGACCCAATACCAACAATCGCCGTACCAGACCTTCCAATTCGCGGATATTGCCCGGCCAGGCATAGTGACGCAAGCGGTTTTGCGCCGCCACGGTAAAATTACGATAAGGCAGGCCCTCTTTTTCCACCAGCAAATTGACGTAATAGGTCAATAACTCGATGACGTCTTCCACGTGTTCGCGCAATGCGGGTACCTGCACCGGCACAACATTGAGCAGATGGTACAGGTCTTCACGGAAGCGACCGGCGCGCACCTCCTGCTCCAGGTCGTAACGGGTGGCAGTGATAATGCGTGCATCCAGGCTAAGTGTGCGGCCACCATTGATGCGCACCCAATGACCGGTGCTCAACACCCCATACAGGCTCTGTTGCAGCTCCATGTCCAGTTCGGCCACGTCATCAAGAAACAGGGTGCCACCCTGGGCATGCTCCAGCAGCCCAGGCTGAGTGTCGCCATTGTTTTCTCTGCCAAACAGTAATACATCACCCTGGCCATCGTGAAACTGACGCGTGTGCACATCCATGAAGGGGCCCTGATGGCGCGCCGAACGGGCGTGAATGTATTTGGCACAAAAGGTCTTGCCGCTGCCGGGCTCGCCACGCAACAACACCGTGTCGTTATGCTGCGCCAGCTTTTCCAGCTGCTCACGCAATAACTGCATTTGTACGGTTTTGCCCACTGGCGGCACCGCCGCCCCGGGGGATCGCTGCGTACTTCCCGGCGTATGTTGTTTTTTCTCTGCCAGTGTGTGCTCCACGGTATGCAGCAGCCGGGCCAGCGACAAAGGCTTTTCGATAAAATCCCTGGCACCCAGGCGGGTGGCTTCCACTGCGGTTTCCACATTGCCGTGGCCGGACATCATGATCACCGGCGCGCTCATTTCCAGTTCATTGGAAAATTCCTTGAGCAAACTGATACCGTCGATGTCGGGCATCCAGATATCCAGCAACACCATGTCCGGAAGTTTCTCGCGCACTAACTGACGCGCCGCTTCGCCATTTTCGGCCACCGCCACAGTGTAGCCCTCGTCTTCGAGGATATCTCTGACCGAGGTACAGATGTCCGGCTCGTCATCCACTACCAGAATATAGGGCTTCATTGTCTGCGCTCGTTGGTACTGTTCATGGGTATCAGGTATGGGTATCAGGTATGGGTATCAGGTTCCGCCCTGCGCCTGTTGGTTTGCAGCCAGGGAAGCAGTGTCCTGTTTCAGGGCCGGCAGGAGGATCACGATCCGCGCACCGCCCTCAGCGCGGTTCTCCGCATATAACAATCCATCATGCTCTTCCACGATACGTTTCACCACCGCCAGCCCCAGGCCGCTGCCCTTGGGCTTGCTGGTGGCATAGGGTTCGAACAGGGTATCCAGCATGTCTTCAGGAATACCCGGGCCATTGTCCTCGATACGGATTTCCACACAACGCTGGCCACCATGTTCCACCTCCTGCAGGTGAATCTCCACCCGTCCATCAGACCGTTCGGCAAGGGATTCAATGGCGTTGCGGATCAGGTTATGCAGTAGTTGACGCATGCGTCCCGCATCTGCCTTCACCATGGGCGTAACATTGTTACCGTGTACCTGCAGAGTTACCTGCTGTTTTTCACCCGCGTACAAGTCCAGCACCTCGCGGATCAGCGCTTCGGGCAGTAGTGGCATGGGTTGTAATTTGGGCGCCCGGGCGTATTCGGAAAAGGCCTCCACCATGTCCTTCATGGACTGCACCTGCTGCACAATAGTGTGCGTGGAACGATCCAGCACCTCGGCATCTTGCGGCGCCATCTTGTCCAGATATTTACGGCGCAGGCGCTCTGCGGAAAGCTGAATGGGCGTTAATGGGTTCTTGATTTCATGGGCCAGACGTCGTGCCACCTCACCCCAGGCGGCATCGCGCTGCGCCTGGATCATTGCCGTAACATCATCGAACACCACCACAAAACCCGAGCTTATGCCTTTCACCTCCGGCAGCCGCGCACCCTGACACATCAGCACCTTGTGCCGGCCGGCTGCATTGATGACCACCTCCTCGCGCCAGTCATCGGGATCCCCCGAAATATGTTTGGCGATGGCTTCAATAAATGTTTTCAATTCCGGGGTATCGGTTTCGATCTGTGCCAGGCTGCTGCCCATAGCGGCATCCATGTTCAATTCGAGAATCTGGCTTGCCGCCGCATTCACCGCACGCACCCGCTGATGCTTATCCAGGGTAATGACCCCTGAGGACAGTCGGCCGAGAATAGCGCGCAGATAATTTTGTTCACGCTCGGCACGGTGCTGACTGTACTGTACCTCACGTTGCGCTTCCGACACCTTGTCGGTCATATCTACAAAGGATTGCACAAGGGCACCCAGTTCATCACTGCGGGTGATGGGCAATTTCTTGTGATAATTGCCCGAGGCCACCGCCCGCGTGCCGATGGCCAGAATGCGGATAGGTGCAACCAGGCGTTGGGCAAAGAAGAACGCCGCCCATACCGCCGACAACAGGGTGACCAGCAATACCAGGGAAAGGGTAAAGCTGAAGCTCTGCTTGAGCGGATCACGTAAATACACCAGCTCCTTGTATTTAGCGATGGCAGATTGCACATTGTCCGCCAACACGCTGGCCCGCGGATCCATGGGATAAAGAGCGAACAACACCCGGGAATCCACCGCAGCACCAGGCGGGTCGATCCGCACCGCGGCACGGATATGCAAACCCAGGTTATCGATAGGCGCCAGTCCCACATACTCGTTTTCATCACGTACGCGTGAAAGAATAGAACTACCGGGTTTTTGCGGGATAATCGTACTGGCATCAGCACTTGCCGAAGCGATAACCCGCCCGCTCTGTTGTAACAGGGTCAGCTCGGTGGCGCCGCTTTCACTGCGCAACTCGTTGAGGTTGAACATTGCCATGGCATTTGGAATATCGCGCAACTGCGCGGCAATTTTACGCGTCTGCTTGAGTCGGTCGCGCATCAACATATCAAGCGACGAGCGGCTCAACTCAAGGGCGTCTTCCATGGCGCGCTCAATGCGCACATCAAACCAGCTGTCGATGCCTTTCTGGATAAAGCCTATCGAGAAATAGAAAACAATGGATACCGGCACCAGGGCCATAATCACAAAAATAGCCACCAATCTTGCAGTCAACTGAGAACCGGTGGCCGCACGCCGGTGCTGACGCACAAGGCGCACCACATCGACGCCGATCAGGCCAACCAGGACAATCAGACCAATGACATTGACCACCACCAGCACTACGTGCATACGGCTGAACTGCCCGGAATTTTCTGTGGCCGCGCTCAACAACCATAGTGAACCCAGCATAAAAAATGCCATGACAACCACCGGCACTACACTGGTCGACATGCGCCTCAGCCATCTCAGCAATCTAGCCATGCGCATAATTCCTGCAGCTATGGACTAACAAATACATTACAAATCCCATGAATACCAGCCACTGTTCAACCACCAGTCACTTGACACATAGGCCTTGAGTTGCAATGGAACCGGCAGGCTCCCCAGATCCAGGCGGCATCGCACTCGTACCTTGTAGGATTGTTCAGGACGCAGCAGATGGGCGTCAATAACGGGCAATTGCTCGATTCTTCCCAGAGCCGACAATGTTTCATCTAACGATGAATAGACAAACTGTGAACCACTGTTGAGACTGCGTAGCAGGTATTGATCGGAAAGTGCGTGATACTGAATCTCGTAACGCTGCTCGAGACTGGCCAATACTCCGTCCCACAGATAACGGCTGGGCGTATAAACCTCGATATCTAGGACAATGGTCAGGGTCACGCCATTGTCCAGCGCGGTGAGCACCTCGGGGGTCAACTTGAGATCAAGATCGGCATCCAGGCGGTAAACGTCACCCACCAGTTCTGTTTTGGCATCATGCACTGTGAACAAGGGTGTGGCCGCGTTTGCCTCCAGCGCAAGACCGACGAACACCAGCAGCAAAGCAAGCCAGCCGCGCGGTTTACTTTTTATAGTTATGCCGTCTTTTCCAAGCATGCGTAAAAAAACCCGTCCATACCATGATCGCCCGTCAAAATCTGTCGGCCAGCCTCAAGCGGCCGACCCCAGGGAACATCCTTTTCCCTGAGTCGCGCATCTCCCTGACGTTCCACGAAGCGTACGATCTGTTCGCAATTCTCTTCGGGCAACACCGAGCACGTGGCGTACACCAGCATACCGCCGGGGCTGAGCAAGGGCCAGATGCCTTCCAGTATTTGCGCCTGTGTTTGCACCAGGTTGTGGATATCTTCTGCTCGGCGTAACAATTTGATGTCCGGGTGACGACGAATCACTCCCGTGGCGGAACAGGGTGCATCCAGCAGGATGCGCTGGAATGGCCGCCCATCCCACCATGTCTGCGGCGCCCTCGCATCCCCCTGGAGGCACTGCGCAGTCTTGCCCAGACGTTGCAGGTTTTGTGTCACCCGTTGCATGCGGCTGGCATCCACATCCAGCGCCACCATATCCACATCGGCTTGTTCCAGCATATGCGCGGTCTTGCCACCGGGGGCTGCGCACACGTCCAACACCCGCTGACCTGGTTTCAGATCCATCAGCCAGGCCGCCTGTTGAGCCGCCTCGTCCTGCACCGACACCCAGCCCTCGGCGAAGCCCGGTAAGCGGGTCACGTCCTGAGGTTGTTCAAGAATCACGGCGCTCTCGGTAATGCTGCTGCAGATGGCAACTATTTCCTGTCGGCGTAGCATCTGCACGTATTCGCTGGCATCGATCTTTGTGGTGTTGATGCGCAGGCACAGTGGTGGCCGCTGATTGTTGGCTCGAAGTATTTGTTGCCAGTCCTCCGGCCAGGCAGTGCGCAGGGCATCGATGAGCCATTGCGGGTGGGACCAGCTCCCCTCTTCCGCGCCCTCGGCCTGGGCCAGCAGGGCCTCCCGCTGGCGCTGGAAATTGCGCAGCACACCGTTAACCAGGCCGCGCGCCCAGGGCTTTTTCAGGTCGGCGGTGGCGGCCACGGTCTCCGATACTGCGGCATGATCCGGCACGCGCATGGCCATGAATTGATAGATACCCAGCAACAGCAAGGCCTGCACATCGGTATCTTTTTCCTTCAAGGGTTTTTTCAATAACCCCGCCACCACGGCGGCCAGCCGATGATAGTCACGCAACACGCCGTAGCACATCTCGCTAACCAAACCCTGATCCTCACCGGATCCGACTTCCAGCACGCGGGACAGGGAGCGTCCCTGACGAATCACCTGGTCGAGGACGCGCGCCGCGGCGGCGCGTGGATTAATGGTGACCATGGGCACTATACGGGGCGTCCGTCAGCCAAGGCGCTGGCCCAGCAGGCTGTGGGCATTGAGAAACTGTCCGGCATCCAGCGCCTTGCCGCCGGGTAGCTGCAATTGGGTAATACGCAGCACGCCCTCGCCGGTGGCCACGTCGATCCCTTCGCAGGATTCGGCCAGTACAGTACCCGGTGGTGCATCGCGGGTTTCCTTCAGCGCCTGGGCAAACCAGATGCGCAGGTTCTGGTCATGCCAGCGGGTGAAGGCCACGGGCCAGGGATTGAAGGCGCGCACTGTGCGCGACAACACCTCGGCGGATTGTGACCACTCGATGAGGGCCTCGGACTTTTGCAGTTTTTCCGCGTAAGTGGCCTGCGCATCGTCCTGTTTTTCCGGCTGAACCTCACCGGCGTCCAGTCTGCGCAAGGTCTCCACCAGGGCCGTGGCGCCGAGCCCGGCCAGCCTGTCATGCAGGGTGGCGGCGGTATCGGTGGGCTCGATGGGACAGCTTACCTTGTACAGCATGTCGCCGGTATCCAGGCCGGCATCCATTTGCATGATAGTGACACCAGTCTCTGTGTCCCCGGCGAGGATGGCCCGCTGGATGGGCGCCGCGCCCCGCCAGCGCGGCAGCAGGGAGGCATGCACATTGAGGCAGCCCAGGCGTGGCGCATCGAGCACCGCCTGGGGCAGGATCAGCCCGTAGGCCACCACCACCAGCACGTCCGCCTGCCAATCCGCCAGGGCCTGCTGCACCTCTGCCTCGCGCAGGGTCTGAGGCTGCAGCACCGGCAAGTCGTGCTCCAGTGCCAGGGCCTTCACCGGGCTGGCGGTGAGCTTGCGGCCACGCCCGGCGGGGCGATCCGGCTGGGTATACACCGCCAGCACCTGGTGCTCGGAATCCAGCAGGGCCTGCAGGCTGTGGGCGGCGAATTCCGGGGTACCGGCGAAGAGAAGGTTCAAAGGGACGTCCTTAATTGGCTGTGTGTAGAGCAGGAACCCGCAGGTTAGAGGGTGTGTTGGCGCAGCTTTTCCATCTTTTTACGAATACGCTTGCGCTTGAGCTCCGAGAGATAGTCGACGAACAGTTTGCCCTCGAGGTGATCCATTTCGTGCTGGATGCACACCGCCAGCAGACCGTCCACGCTCAGCTCCTGGGGCTTGCCATCACGGTCCAGGTATCCCACGGTGATGTCTCTGGCGCGGCTCACCGGCTCGTAAATCCCGGGTACCGAGAGACAGCCCTCTTCCATCTTTTCCTCGCCGCTGCGCTCGATGATTTCTGGGTTGATGAAGCATTGGGGCTGGCTCTTGTCCTCGGAGATGTCGATGACAATCACCCGCTTGAGAACATTCACCTGTACCGCCGCCAATCCGATACCCGGGGCGGCGTACATGGTCTCGAACATGTCATCCACCAGGGTCCGGATTTCTTCGTCCACCTCCACCACAGGCGCAGCCTTTTGGCGTAATCGGGGGTCGGGAAAATGCAGGATATTCAGTATGGACATGTGAACTTGGTCAATTCCGTAATAATGGGCAAAAGATATGATAATTCCTGCCGACATTATACTCGATACTCAACAAAGCCGCGTCAGCCTGGCGGCACTGCGCAATATTCGCACAAAGACTTACAAATCAGGTTTAGCTCTTGGACGTATCCTGTTGGGCCAGCTGACACTATGGGCAAAATGCTTCACTGGAGTCTGGAATATGATTCGTCTACACTCGAGCAAACCGACAAACAGAGGGATCATCGTGTCGATGAAAGTACATCCTGTTCAGAAAAACCGGCTTTTCCACACCTGCCTGATATTGTTCACCCTGAGCTTGTTCCTGGCCTTCAGCGGCGTCTTGCTGGCAGACACCGTCAAACTACGCGCCGACCATCCGGACAAGTACACGGTTAAAAAAGGCGATACCCTATGGGACATCTCCGCCAAATTCCTGCAAAGCCCATGGAAATGGCCCGAGGTATGGAGCTACAACCCGCAGATCAAGAATCCGCACCTCATCTATCCTGGTGACGTGGTATACCTCGAATATGATGCCCAGGGACGCCCCATCCTGCGGGTCAGCCGCGGCCAGCCGACGGTGAAACTGTCGCCCAAGGTACACGCCAGCCGTGTGGACACTCCCATTTCCAGCATCCCCCTCAACGCCATTGAACAGTTCCTCGGCGAACCCCGGGTACTGAGCCAGCGCGAAGTCGACAACGCCGGGTACATCCTGGCCGGCAAGGACGCACGGTTGATGTCCGGCGCCGGCGACCGCGTTTATGCCCGAGGCCTGATTCCCGGAGAAGACCCCAACTCCACCTATGCCGTGCTGCGCATCGGCAAGGCCTATCGTAACCCCGGCGCCAAAAGCGGTGATATCCTCGGCTATGAGGCCCTGCACGTGGCCGATGCCCAGGTAATCGATTTTGGCGATCCTTCCACCCTCATAGTGAAGGATTCCACCCGTGAAACCCTGGTGGGCGACCGGCTGGTACCGAAAAAGGCCTCGGGACTGGATCAGGCCTTCATCCCCAAACCACCGGAAACCCCTATCGAGGGTCAGATCATTGCAGTAATCGACGGTGTCTCCCGCGTGGGCCAGTTCCAGACCGTGGTGCTCAACCGCGGTGAACAGGATGGACTGGAAACCGGCCACGTGCTGGCGGTATTCCAGGCTGGAAAACAAGTCCGTGACTACAACGCCAAAAAACGTGGCGAAAAAGTCACCCTGCCGGATCAACGCGCAGGCATCGTGCTGGTGTATCGCACCTTCGATCAGGTAAGTTACGCCCTGGTGATGGAGGCCGAGCGCGACATGGCAGTGTACGACAAGGTAGAAAACCCTTAACCCAAACCCACAAGACTCAACACCCGGCCCATGGAGGGGCCCCGGTTTGAAGACACAATCCCGCACTGTATCAGCCCCTGTCGACACATATTCTCATTCTCCAGGTAGCGTTGAATACGCTTCTCACAGGATTGGCCAAGAAACACTCCGCCACTGGCTGGCCCTGTTCTTTGCACCCGGAGTGGGGAGCGTCACCTTCCTGCGACTACTCGAACATCACAAGGGTCCTGTGCGCCTGTTCAGCGAATGCGGCGACGATCAGACGCTACCCCATAAATTACGCCGCTATCTGCGCCACCCCAACTGGCGTGCAGTGGATGAGACTCTTCAATGGGCCGAAGACGCACAATGCCACATCCTCACCCTGCATGACGCCCTCTACCCTGCGCTACTCAAAGAAATCCCCGATCCTCCGCCCATCCTGTTCGTGCGCGGCGACCCTAGCCTGCTGGGCCGCCCCCAGCTGGCCATGGTGGGCAGCCGCAACCCCAGCCCCAATGGCTGCCAGCTGGCCGGGGATTTTGCCGCCGGTCTTTGCCGGCACGGCCTGATCATCACCAGCGGCCTGGCACTGGGTATTGACGCCGCCAGTCACCGTGGCGCACTGGATGCCGGAGGCCATACCCTGGCTGTGGCAGGCACCGGCCTGGATCGCATCTATCCCGCCCGTCACCGGGATCTGGGGCACCGCATTGTGGAACAGGGCGCCCTGGTCAGCGAATTCGCCCCCGGCACCCCTCCCGTGGCCGGCAACTTTCCTCGCCGCAACCGCATCATCAGCGGCCTCAGCCTGGGCACCCTGGTGGTGGAGGCGGCACTGCAGAGCGGCTCATTGATCACCGCCCGGCTGGCGGGCGAACAGGGCCGAGAGGTCTTCGCCATGCCCGGTTCCATTCACAACCCCCTGAGCAAGGGCTGCCACGCCCTCATCCAGCAGGGCGCCAAGCTGACAGGCTCCATCGACGACATACTCGAAGAACTCTCCTCCCTGGCCACCTTTGCCTGCTCGCCACACCCCCCGGCAACGATGGATGAAACTCACACCACTACTCACCCGCTGCTTGCAAGTATGGGCTTCGACCCCATATCCATAGATACACTGGTGGAACGCAGCGGATTGACGCCTGAAGCGGTTTCCTCCATGCTGTTGACTCTGGAGATACAAGGATTAGTAGCCTCCAGCGGCGGGCTATACAGCCGTCTCAATTGAACGGAAGCACACAAGCCGGCTGTCGGCGCCTTTCACCGGGCCGGGCAAATGGCACGGCAACACACGACAGAGCAGGTACCCATGAAAGAAGACGTACTCGACGTACTCATGTATCTCTTCGAGAACTACATGGACGACGATATCGCCATGGAGGCGGATCCCGAAACCCTCAAAATCCAGCTCCGCGAGGCGGGCTTCCTCAATACTGAAATCAACAAGGCCTTCACCTGGCTGGAGGATCTGTCCGTCCTGCAGGAAGGCACCGCTGCACACGCCTTGCAGGCGGGACGCTCCATGCGGGTTTTCAGCCCCCTGGAAGAAAAAAAGCTGGATGTAGAATGCCGGGGATTTCTGATTTTTCTCGAGCAGATGGGTGTGCTGAATGCCGCCAGCCGTGAACTGGTCATCGACCGCATCATGGCTCTGGAGACAGCGGAGATCGACCTCGATCAGGTCAAGTGGGTGGTGCTGATGGTGCTATTCAATCAGCCCGGACTGGAAGAGGCCTTCATCTGGATGGAAAACATGGTGATGGACGAGTTCCACCAACCGCTGCACTGAGCAACTGCCCTCTCCTGCCACACGATGGCTTTTTGAAACAAGGGTCAGGCCGCGGTCTGATCTTCCCCCGACGCCGACGAATCGATAAAGGGGTCGGCAAAGATATCCTGCATCCCTGCCCCGGCGAGAAAGGTCTTTTTCTGCAGGCCTTTGACCATGTCCTCGCGACCGCACAGAAATACCCGCCAGCCCGACAGCTGCGGATGATCCTCCAGCGCCAGATCGGCGGCCCGGCCACTGCGCATACCCGCCGGCGCCTCTCCCCGCGAGACACAGGAATGGTAATGAAAATTCTCATGGGCCTCGTCCATGGCGCGCAGCTCGTCCACCAGGTAGAGCCCCTCGGGGGTACTGCTGCCGTGGTAGAGATGGATGGGCCCGCGGTGGCCCTGTTGCAGCGCATCCCGGGCGATGCCAAACAGCGGCGCCAGTCCGGTGCCCGTACCCACCAGCAACAGCGGCTGCTCCTCGCGCCCCGGCAGATAGCTGCATTGGCCCGACGCCTGGCTGATGGTCACGGTATCACCCAGCTGCAGTTTTTCCGCCACCCAGCCGCTAACCCGGCCGCCGGGTATGTGACGAATATGACATTCGAGGAACTCATCCTCTTGTGGCAGGCTGGCCAGTGAATAACTGCGGGTCACTCCCGCATCATTGGTGAGATTGAGGAACTGTCCCGGCAGGTAATCGTAGTTGTCGGGGCGCGCCAGACGCAGGCGTATCACGTCGGCGCTAAGGGGCTCCTTGGCCAGCACCGTGGTCTCGAAACTACTACCAACCCGTTCGGGTATCGCCACCCGCATGTCGGTCTGCGGCTGACAGGAACAAATCAGAAAATGCTGTGAGGCCTTGAGGGTCTCTTTGATGCCCACCTGGGAGGCAGGTGTAGGCTCGCCTTCCTCTGCCACCATCATGCATGTCTGGCAGACACCTGCCTTGCAGGAATAATTAACGGAAACACCCTGCCGGAGCAGGCAGTCCAACACCGATTCACCCGGTTCGCACTGATATTCCTCTCCTTCAAAAATGATTTTTGGCATGGGGTTTCCGTTGTGTATTGTGCAAATAAAGGCTTAGCGGCCCAGTACGTCGTCGCGCACGCTCTCGGCAATGGCGGCCACTTCACCGATTAGATCGTCCGCCACACCCAATTCCTTCAGGGTACCACCCAACAATTCGATGATCACGTCCACGTGGGTATCATTGAGGCCACGCTCCACCAGATGGGCATGGCCTTTGCGCATGTCTTCACCGGTGTAGCTGTTGGGACCACCGAAGGCCATGGTCAGAAAGGCCTTTTGCTTGGCGGCCTGCTTTTCCATGTCCACGCCATCGAAGAACTCATTCACGCGGTCATCGGCCAGCACCTTGCGATAAAAGATATCCACTGCGGCGTTCACTGCAGCTTCTCCACCCAGACGATCGTATAATGCTTCACTCATTTCAGTTCTCCTGTATTAAACGTAAAGTGATGTCGTTACCCACCCCCAAACCACTGATGAGACCGGGTAAGAATAGTATTTCTCTTAGGGATATACAAAATACATCTTTATGGTCAAAACTCCTGAGGCCTGCGAAAAGTCCTGACAGCCTCAACCGTCAACCAGGGTGCTTTGCCCAATTAATTAATGTATTATTAATACATGTTAAGAATCCGCGGGCCGTTGTCAAGCTCTTTCCGCCTGTTCTATGATCAAAACGGAAATTTGGGGGAAACATGCAATTAACGCTTCACACTGATTATGCCTTGCGTGTGCTCATTTATCTGGCGCAAAAGGGCGACGCATTGGCCACCATCAGCGAAATTGCCGATTTTTACCAAATATCACGCAACCACTTGGTCAAAGTGGTGCATCATCTCGCCCAGGAAAACTTTGTGCGCACCACCCGGGGCAAACATGGCGGCATGCGCCTGGCACGCAACCCGAACCTCATCGCCATTGGTGATGTGGTGCGCCGCATGGAGCCCAATTTCGATATCGTGGAATGTTTCAACAACAACAATCAGCCCTGCACGGTTACCCCGGTATGTACCCTCAAGGCCGTATTACACCGCGCCAGTAATGAATTTCTGAGTCTGCTGGATCAATACACGGTGGCGGACGCCGTGGAGAAAAACGAAACCGCCGAGCAAATATTTGCCGTCTCGCAGTTGCTGGACAGCCGCGCCACCAAGGGTAATGGGTGACCCACCGGGATAGCGAACGCCCCCAAACCTTTCCTGCGACGAAACAAACCGTTAAGATACGCGGTTCGATTTTTCGGTGCGCCGAGGCGCTACCGGGGAAACCACCAAATGACCAAGGTGCGGCCTGCTTCAATCCTATCGACGCCTGCGCCAAGGCGACCTGTTTTGTTGCGGAATTGCCACAAATTTTGAACAAAGATTGAGGAGAATTGCATGTCTCAGAAACACCCCGTCATCGCCGTCACCGGTTCCTCCGGCGCAGGCACCACCACGGTGAAAAACGCCTTCGAGCACATCTTCCGCCGCGAGAACATCAACCCCCTGGTGGTGGAAGGCGACAGCTACCATCGCTACGACCGCGCCGAGATGAAAAAGGCCATTGAGGAATTCGCCGCCAAAGGCAAACAACTCAGTCACTTCGGCCCCGAATCCAATCACTTCGACCTGATTGCCGAGACGTTCAAGACCTACGGCGAGACCGGCAAGTGCCGCCGTCGTTACTACTTGCACAGCGACGAAGAGGCCGCCGAACACAATGCCCGCCTCGGTACCAACCTCAAACCCGGCCAGTTCACCCCCTGGGAGGAAATCACCGAGGACTCCGATGTGCTGTTCTACGAAGGTCTGCACGGCGGTGCCGTAGCCGGCGACGTGGACGTCTCCAAGTACGTCGATCTGCTGGTGGGCGTGGTGCCCATCGTCAACCTGGAGTGGATCCAGAAGATCCACCGCGACAACGCCCAGCGCGGCTACTCCGCCGAGGCCATCGTCGACACCATCCTGCGCCGCATGGACGATTACGTGCACTACATCACGCCGCAGTTCTCGCGCACCGACATCAACTTCCAGCGCGTACCCACCGTGGACACCTCCAACCCCTTCATTGCCCGGGATATACCCACCCCGGACGAGAGCTTCATCGTGATCCGTTTTCGCGATCACAATGCCGCGGACTTCCCTTACCTGCTAAACATGATCAGCGATTCATTCATGTCCCGCCCCAACACAATCGTGGTGCCCGGTGGCAAGATGGGCTTTGCCATGGAACTGATCCTAGCGCCGCGCATTCATCAGCTGATCGAGGAAAAGAATAGGGCCTAGATGGCCACTTACCGACTCCTAGGCATTCATTATCTGCAAAGCTGACGCAGGTTCGGCCAGGATACCCCCGGTGATGATAACCAGACCCCGCGCCAGCAGGATACCAATGCCCTGAGCACGGTGTTCCTTGTGCACCGCCTCCAACGCCTCCACATCCATGGCCTGTTTCGAGGTGCGCAGGATCCTCAGCGCAGTCTGCACCTGAATGACGTACAGCACGTAAAGGGTGACGATCAGCCCGAAGTGCATCCACACTCCAAAGGACAGAATATCGCCGTGATCGATGAGCCGGGTTCCCCAGTCACGCGTACTCACCAGGTAAAAAGGCATAGCCACATCAAAGCAGATAATGAACACCATCACCGACACATGAAAACGCCGCAGGCGGTGCCAACGAAAGGCGGCCAGCATCAATACATAGGTCAACACAGCAGCTATTATGGGACCCGTCATATCTACCTCTTAAATTACATTCTCCCGAGCCTGGAAGATTAACATGTGAGCTTGAACAATCCGGCCTGAAGCAACCACGACGATTCCAATGCCCCTTCTGCATAACCAGCTCTGGGGTCTGCGCAGCTCGATACGCGAAGCAACGTAAAACGAAATCCCTCAATCCGAGGAAGCCAGAACACGGCTCATGGTCTGCGGATTACGCCGACCCCATTTTGCCAATACCCGCTCAGAATCGGCTACACCAACCAGCCTAGCAGATTTGCCATGGTGAAACAGACGGCGCGAAAGACATCCGGCCTAATAAAAAAGTGAAATGAATAAAGAAGGAGCGGCAGGGAAAATGATGGTGGCCGGAGGTGGAATCGAACCACCGACACGAGGATTTTCAATCCACTGCTCTACCGACTGAGCTATCCGGCCATCAGGGCTGCGTATTAAAGCCGCTGCCCCCCGCCGAGTCAAGCCCGAAGCATGTGAATCAGGCGACGAACGCGCCGAAAACCCTCTATAATCGGCCATACGTCCCTCAATGCCGAAGATCCCGACATATGCGCCAACATTCCGAGCAGTACCAACTGGTGGAAACCCGCCTGCAGACCCGCCACGCCAACGGTACCACACAGTGCGAACTGTGCCTGTGGCGCTGCAAACTGGCCCATGGCCAGCGTGGCTTCTGCCAGGCCCACGTCAACCGCCACGGCACCCTGTACAACCTCAGCTACGGCATCCTCTCCGCCATCGACATCGGCCCCATCGAGGACAAGCCCGTAAAACACTACCGCCCCGGCACCCAGGTGATGTCCGTGGGCAGCTATGGTTGCAACTTCCGCTGCGGCGGTTGCCACAATCTGGAGATCTCCTGGGGCGTCAGTGCACTGGATGAACTGGCCCAGGGCCAGTCCACCGCCGCCTATGTCAGCCCCGAGCAATTGGTGGAAGCCGCCCTGCGCCACGGCGTGGACGGCATCGCCTTCACCTACTCCGAGCCCGCCGTGTGGCTGGAATACGTCATCGACGTGGCCACCCTGGCGCGTGAGGCCGGCCTGTACACCGTATACGTTTCCAACAGCTTCGTCACTCATGAGGCGCTGGCGGCCATGGCCGCTCACATCGATGTGCTGTGCTCCGACATCAAAAGTCTCCGTGACGCGTTTTATAACGACATCTGCCCCGTGGCCACGGTGGACGACGTGCTGGGCAGCATTCGCCAGGCCAAACAACTTGGCATGCACGTAGAGGTGCGCACCAACGTCATCCCCGGTAAAAACGACGATCCTGATGAACTGGCGCACATCGCCACCTGGGTGCGCGACCAGTTGGGCGCCGACAGCCCCTGGCACATCACCAAGTTCTTCCCGGCCTACAAATTGTCCGATGTGCCGCCCACCCCCACCGCCACCCTGCACATGGCCGCCGAACTGGGGCGCCGCGCCGGCCTGCAACACGTTTATCTCTATGACGACAAGGGCTGTGACTGCGCCGAGACCAACCTGCCGGTAGCCGCCTATCTCGACGACGACCCCCTGGCCGTGCACACGGTGAAAAAATGCGCCGCCGATTGCTGCGGTGCTGAGGGTGTGTTGCTCAAGAAGTACGAACAGCTCAATTGATCCCCGCATGAAGAGCACTCCTGCACTCATCATTTTGCTTGCTCTGTTGGGGACTTACGATACCTACGCCGAGGCCTATCGCTGGACAGATGACAAGGGCAACACTGTGTTTGGCGACAAGCCACCAAAGAACAAGACCGCCACGGCCGTGCCCATCGACAACAAGCAAAATACCGGCACCCGTTTTGCCGACCCGGTCCAGGTCAAAGACTTCGAACGCAAGGCTACACAGTCACGGGATAGGCGAAGCATTCCACCCACTCGCATCGATCCCTACTGCCGGCGCTACATCAGCGAGCTGAACAAGGTGGAAATTTTTCTCGAGCATACAGACACCGAACAAGACCGACAAAAGGCCCGGGATCTGCGCAAGCTCATCGACAAGGAATGCGGTAACGAAGTTCTGGATCTGAAGTTTGATGACGGCCGCTGCACTCACTATCGCAAGGAATTGAGCAAAACCGAAATCTTCCTCGAGCATTCGCCCAACGAGCCCGATGAGCACAAGGTGCGGGATTTGAAAAAACAGATCGCCCGGGAATGCCGCTAATTGACGGTAGACCACAGTTAAATGAATGCCAGACTACAACAGACCTTTGCGTAATAATCAGCCAACAACAAACATCAGAAAAGGAGCGATACTGCATTATAGCCTAGCGCACTGAGCACCATCGCCATTGGCAGCGTCACCAACCAGGACATCAAAATACCACCAATCATGGTATTGTTGCGCCGTCCCGTGACCGTACCGATGCCAATGATGGAACCCACCGAAACATGGGTGGTGGATACCGGCACCCCCCACTTACTGGCAAAGATCACCAAAAAGCTTGTCACCAGATTGGCGGAAAAACCCTGGCCATGCTGAATCTCGGTAATCTTGTGACTAATGGTCTCCGCGACCCGGCGCGCATGCAACAGGCCTCCCACCGCCATGGCCATGGCAATGGCCACCATGCCCCAACGGACATCCAGCGCCTGCGCCGCCACCAACAGGCCGGCGATCTTTGGCGTGTCATTGAGACCACGGGCAAAAGACACAGTCGCACCACTGAAGATGTGACCCAGGTTCAGTATTTTTTGCAGTTGAAAGCCCCACACCCGATCGGTGTAGAGCTGCTGACATTCCCGATTATCGGCCACGGTGAGCGCCATATCCGACATACTGACATCCGTCATAGCCTCAGCCGGCAGCGCCGACACAGGCACAAACTCTCGCCGCTCACCCACGCAAAAACAAGTCTCCTTGGTGATGTTCCAACGCCTGCGCAAGTGACTGAAAAGACGATACAGCAACGCAGCCAGTATCAGGGCAATAAACGGGCTCACCAACAGGGGCAACAGAAAGGCGCCACCGAGCCTGGAAAAATTTACCTCCGCACCCACGGCCATCAGACCCGCGCCCAGCAAGCCACCCACCAGACTGTGAGTCGTGGAAATGGGAATGCCCAGGCGGGTGGCCAGCAGCACCGTCAATGCAGCTCCCAGGCCCACGGCAATGAGAAAGTTCACCGAACCCGCCGTATCCTGTGGCACCAGGCCCTTGCCGGAAAAACTCTCCACCAGCCCTTGCGCCACCAGCAGTGCGCACACCGACCCGGCAAAGGTAGCCAGGGTCGCCAGAGCAATCGCCGTACGGTAATCAATGGTACCACTGCCATACAGCGTCGCCACGCCCTTGAAATTGTCATTGGCGCCGTTGGTGTAGGCGACAAAAAGCGTCGTCACAAAAAGCACAATAAACAGCATGGATACCCCCATCACCCCCTGGGCCTGGACCTGGCCCTGGACCTGGACCTGGACCTGGACACAGGTGGACCTTGATCAAGACCAATTGTTACACACGGCGGTCAATGAACGATCTGCTGTTGGCGAAAGCAATCAACCGTTAGAGAAACAATCAACGGAATAGGCATTAAAAAACTGCCTGGCCGTACGCCCGCTCTTCGATCCTCTGGCTCTGGCGAAGTCTTTGGCCGCCTTGTGTAGCACCTGCCGATCTCCCGGGTAATTTGGAAAATAACTGTCGACGATAACCAGGTAGCCATCCTCCGTTGGTGGGTAAAACGATAGCCAAAGACCGAAACGATCTGAGAGGGAAATCTTTTCTTCAATGGCATCGGCATAATGCACCTCATCACCCACTACGTGTGAATCACGATTATCCTGCATGGACTCCGGCACCAGATGGCGACGATTGGAGGTGGCGTACAACAAGACATTGTCCGGCGCCTGCTCGATGGAGCCCTCCAGCAAGGTCTTCAATGCCACATAAGAGTTGTCATTGACATCAAAGGAAAAATCGTCGCAGTAGACAATGAACCGAAACGGCAAGTGTCGTATCTCATCCACAATATCCGGGAGATGATACAAATCGGTCTTGAAAACCTCGATCAGCCGCAGACCCTCCGCTGCATACTCGTTCAATACCGCCTTGATGAGTGAAGACTTGCCGGTGCCACGCGCACCCCACAGCAGGGCATTATTGGCGGGCAGACGGGAAAGAAAACGCTCCGTGTTACGGCACAGCTCGGTCTTTTGCGCCTCGATCCCCACCAGGGAATCCAGGGCAACAGGATCAACGGACATAACCGCGCGCAGCGCCCCTTTATGCTGACGCCAGACTGCTGCGCGTACAGTTTCCCAGTCGATATTCATTTCGGCGGCGTGTAGCCTTCCGGCATTTCGCTTCCTTCACCAAACAGGAACTTTTCCATTTCCTGTTGTAAAAATTTTTGCGTTTCAGGGTCGATCAAGGACAGTCGGTTTTCATTGATCAACATCGTTTGGTGTTGCATCCACTGCTGCCATGCCTCTTTCGAGATATTATTCAAAATCCGCTCACCGACCTCACCGGGCAAGGGCGCACGCTCCAGCCCCTCCGCCGATCTGCCCAGCTTAATGCAATTCACCATCTTTGCCATTGTCACTTACCTTTGGTCATTTATGGAACCTCTGATTATTAATCCTCTCAAAATAATTTCTATAGGGTTATTTCCCCGTGTAGGAGCGCCTTTCCAGGGGCGAATCGCGCCTGGAAAGGCGCTCCCACCGAATTTGGCATTGTAGTAAGTACGCTATGTGATAACTTGCCTTCACTCACTGGCGCTTCAGGCATGCCCAATATGACTAATGCTCACCGATGTCTGCTAACCAATATTGAGACCCTCGTTAATTCTGGATGAAGTAGATTGCGACTTGAAATGTTCAGGTTCAAGGCGCGAATCGTACGTAATAGCCCGCTAATGCGAAGACTCGTACCAACAGTAGACGCTTTTAGGCGATGCTGAAGTTGAG
>Ga0256832_1000849_pt1 | contig 20291 bp, 20 predicted proteins | sample 134614metaG_FD_190534 | JGI IMG/M metagenome (GOLD analysis project Ga0256832, IMG submission 190534) | Hydrothermal vent microbial communities from Lau Basin, Pacific Ocean - 134-614 | ecosystem: Environmental > Aquatic > Marine > Hydrothermal vents | place: Pacific Ocean: Lau Basin | collected...
CATGCAACTGGCCCTGGAACAACCGCAGCTGATTAATACCCTTGTTTCCGTGGATATTGCCCCGAAACGTTACCGCACTTCCCAGTTCCATGACTTTTTAACGGTCATGATGGGTATGGACCTGACCACCCTGAACAGCCGCGGACAGGCGGATGACATATTAAAGGAAAAGCTGAACCTGCCGCTGGCCACACGACAGTTTTTACTGAAGAATATCTACCGCAATGATCAAAACCGTTTTCAGTGGCGGGCCAACCTGAGCGCCTTATTTACCAATCTGGAAACACTTTTGGATGAACCGGGAACCGCAGGGGGCTTTGACAAACCGGCGCTCTTTGCCCGTGGCAGTGCCTCTCCTTATATAAAAGACGACGATATACCCCGCATCCGGGCTCTGTTTCCCCGGGCGGAGATCCGTGATATCCCCGGTGCCAATCACTGGGTTCATGCCTCGGCTCCCGCCGCCCTGGAGGCTGCCCTGAGAGATTTTTGGCAAAAGGCAAAATGCGGGAATTAACAACGGCGCCTATCGGTATGTATATCAAATAGATAAGTTTTTTTAAGAAAAATCTTATTTTTGACCATCTGTGTGACAATTAACACTTGCCATTAATCTTATAATCGTAACTTCGCACTTGCTCCATAGAAAGGGATTTCCCTGCCGGAGTATTTCATACCATAGAATATATTTTTTCTGGAGGCTTTACAATATGCGTCTGTTCGATACCATTAAGATTCTTTTAGTTATCCTGATAGGATTCGGAAGTGCTCAACAGTTTACCGTGTCTTCCGCCTGGTTTGGTAAATATGTAACGATCGGAACCGCCTGGGGCGATTATGACAACGATGGCAATGTTGATCTCTATTTATCCAACGGTACCCAGAGTTATCAATGGGAAAATTTTCTTTACCGCAATCTTGGCAATGGTACTTTCGATTCTGTTACCACAGCCGGTTCCATAACAACCGATACCTTTACCCATGGTGGCGCCGCCTGGGGAGATCACGATAACGATGGTTATCTGGATATGCTCAACGGAAATCCGTTTACACGTTCCGGTGGCTTTTTTACGAACTATGCGGAAACGAAGCTTTACGTAAACAACCAGGATGGTACTTTTTCGGACAATACCTCCATGGGTGATGCCGGACTGGAATCTTCAACGGATTCCAAAATAGGTGCCGTTTGGGCGGATTTTAACAACGACGGTTTACTGGATATGCTGGAAAGCAACGCCGCTTTTCTTGGCGGGCAAAGAGCTTTTACCATGTTTACCAATAACGGTGATGGCACATATACAACTTATACCAGTAATATTACCACTCAGGGACAGTCCGGACAGGCCGGTTTAAGCTGGGCGGATTTTGATGAAGACGGTGACATGGATGTGGTGACTTTATCGGGAACAGTGGCCGGAAATACGGTTTTATGGACGAACAACGGAACGGACTGGGACAGTACCAACATTCTTGTCGGGGGCGGAGCCACGGGGCCCAACTCGCAATCCGCAACCTGGTTTGACTATGACAACGACGGAGACCTGGATCTCTATATCGGACTGGGTGCGGATGATAATTCCAATCCTCAGAACAATCACTTATTCCGGAATGACGCGGGAGTCCTGGTTGAGGTAACTTCCGGTGTCGGTCCGATTATTACAGACGGAACTTTGACCATCGGTACCGCTGCCGCCGATGTTGATAATGACGGTGATATAGACCTTTTTGTCGGTTCCGATGGCGGGTCGGCCAATGGCTATAGAAACCATCTTTTCATTAATGATGGTACCGGAGTCTTTTCAGACTATGGAACCTCCGCTCCCGGAGATTCCAATTTTACACGTAGTGTTGCCTTTGCCGATTATGACAATGATGGCGATATGGACATGATGCTTGGTCGTGAAGGCCCCAATCTCATGTATATAAACAATGGCAATCCCGGAACGCATTGGCAGCAAATTAAGCTGGTCGGAAACGGTACAACGATTAATACTTCCGCCATTGGGGCTCTGGTTAAGGTCACGGCCACAATCAGCGGTTCTTCCAAAACCCAGATTCGTGATGTGTCGGCTCAAACCGGCCGGGGTTCACATAATATGCTTCGTAAACACTTTGGACTGGGCGACGCTACGTCGGTTTCCACAATTCAGGTTAAGTGGCCCGGACCCGGGACTTTAACCTCCTATACAGATATCCCGGCGGATAAGATTATTATATACAAGTATGGTACCAATACCGGCACGGTCAATGTCATTGCTTCGCAAACCTTCATGTACCTCATCGGTAATTCCGGTGGTTCCGTGGAGTTTGCCACGGCCAGCAGCACCGCCGGTAACCTGACCATTACCCGCACGGACGGTAACCCCGGCAGCGCCGGTTTCAGCGGCAGCGCCACCGCCCCGGATGCTTCCACCGTTACCCCCAATACCGTAAGTCCCGATAAATACTGGACCATGTCCGAAACGGGCTTAACCTCCTATGGGGCAAAAATCTATATTGATATCAGCAATATCGCCGGTGTTTCCAACCCCGACCGCCTGGTGATTGTGCAACGGGCAAACTCCGGTAGCGCCTGGACGCCCCTGAATACGGCCAGAATCGGCAATACCCTTTACACAACAGGTACGGTGAGTTCCCTGGGTGAGTTCGGAATCGGTTCCAACACAGCCGACAACTCCCTGCCCGTGGAGTTGGCTTCCTTTGAGGCGGCTGCCGGTGATCAAAAAGTTATACTCAAATGGAGCACTGCCTCCGAGCTTGAAAATGCCGGTTTTATTATAGAGCGTGCCGATGAGGGAAGCGATCTCTTTACCGAAATTGCTTCCTATAAAACCACAAGCGCCTTGCGCGGCCGTATCAGCAGCAACTCACTGACCGAATACAGCTATGCCGATCTGAATCTCATCAACGGTCGTGGTTACCGCTACCGTTTGTCCGATGTCAGTATCACCGGAGTACGCAGCGAACTGGCCGTTCTTGAAGCAACGCCCATGGTGCAGATCGCCGATTTTCGTCTGCATCCTAACTACCCCAATCCCTTTAATCCAAGTACAAAAATCATTTTTGATGTTCCCGTAAGTGCCGGTAATGCCCAGGTGGAGATAAATGTCTACAACAGCCTGGGGCAGCTAATAAGCGTACTCTATCGGGGAACATTGAACCCGGGCAGTCATCAGTTTGAATGGAACGGTACCAACCGTTTTGGCGAACAGCAGTCCAGCGGTGTTTACATCGTTCGTGCCTCTGTTGGAAATCGCTTTGTTCAAACCATGAAGATGCTGCTGGTGAAATAAGGCAATACTTACTATTGCAACTAAAGCCCGAAGCCTCTTTCCCTTGTGGAGAGAGGCTTTTTTTATTTTAATGAGAAAATAGCTTTTTCTGAAATTTTTCTTCCTCCACAATAGAGGGGAGTTTTAAAACAAAGCTTCGGGATAAAATTACATACCAGAACAGAGCCGTGAAAATCCGGGACTTAAAAGATAAGATATGGCTGCGTTATCTTAACTCATCATTTTAAGCGCGTGTGGAGCAGGTGCAAGGGAACCGGGCTTCTGTAAACCGGTTCAGCGATCTGTTGAAAAGGAGATATTTTCCACCAATAGGGGAAAAACATCATTCTCCAATAATATTTGACCGGTAAGGCCCCCCAAAAAAAAAGCCGTCTTATGCAAGACGGCTTTGCGAAAGGATTCTGATTTAGTTGACAGCGACAGCCGGGGCGGCTTTTTCCGTGGCGGAACCGGGAAGTTCACCGGTTACTTTGTACACAAGCACACTGAAGGCGGCCATCAGTTCATCCGCGGTAAAATTACAATGGCCATAACGAGGAATCAGTTGGGTGGTTAAAAGGTCGCCACTTCCGGCCTGGATGGCTTTATTTTTATACAGGATCATTTGATCCTTGGGAACGATTTGATCCCCGCTGGTGTGCATCATGACCAGGGGCTTAAAAATCAATCCCGAGGTGGTGTAATCGTTTTCAATGCTGGTTAGCGCGGCCTGATCGGCGGTGTAGCGTGCTACGCCTCTGTTAACGGCCCGGGCCCCAAAACCTCCCTTATAGGTACGGGTGGCGTTATCAAAAGGATTGCCTCCCAGGACCTCACGCGCGTTATTGGTGGCAAAAGCGTTGTACCACAACAGGCTGACAAAGGTATAGGCGGCGCTGTTGGGATCCTGCGGATCGATGGGGGCTTTGCTAAAACGCAACACCTGCAGGGCGCTTAACGGATCGGCGCTTATGGCATCGATGATTTTCTTTTGATACATATCCCAATTGTCCATCAATTCCTGGGGAATGTCGATGGCGCTTCCCGGCAAAATACCCGGGAAAAAATAGTCAAAGAGGACACGGAAGTCACCAAAGTAGTTGAGTTGCTTTACAAAGTCGCCCGTGGGGCCGCACAGGGAAAGGGCTCCACTGTACAAAAAGAAGTTTTTCTCCATACTGAGATTGGTGATCAGGCCGCCTTCCGAAGCGCCTATCAGATAGGTTTGTTTGGCCCGGCCAACTTCATTTTTGAAAATATTTGTCAGATCGGCAATGTCGGCCACACCCTCTTTAACCGCCAGGCCGTTTTTACTGTAGCTGGTGGTGGCAAAAGCATAACCCATTTCCAGAAAAACATCCGGCAGGGAGGTGGAGTCATTGACTTGCAGTTGACTTTCAGGAATTTCCACCGGCTCGCTTTCTTTCACATAGCCGTGGGCAAAAATCACCAGTTCACGGTTCCACTGGGCGGGAATCCAGATTTTGTAAACGGCGCCGCTGTTTTGAACCCCTTCGAGGATTGTGGTTTCATCACCGGCTATGGTCAGGTCGATACCGTAGTCCGGTGCTTGCTCCGTACTGGTTATCTGGCCTTGCTGGCAGGAGGATAGAAACACCCCCAATACGAAAAGGATCACAATTTTGCGTAAATGATGGGACACAGAGAGGTACATAAGTATCTCCTTATAAGTGAGTAAGTCTGTCGGTCTAAGAGTTGAGTTTGGTCATAAGAGCCATTTAATATAGAGATAGATTGAAATCTCTGCAAAATATTCTTGGGAGGATATAAAAAGCTGTGCGTATGGTCATGATGTAACTCTTTTTACCGTATGCGAAAAAATAGTTAAGAGCGCCAATTCTAACCCGAAATATGAAATAATTCAATATTGAGGTGAAAATGGAATATTCGGCATTGATTGTGGAAGATGACAGCACGATGGTACGCTTGCTGCAAGTCTATCTTGAAAAGAAAAATATAACCGTTCATGTGGCCCGGGACGGTAAAGAAGCCATGCGTTATTTGAGTTACGAGATACCCGACATTATCATTTCGGATATATTGATGCCCCGGATGGACGGCCTTACCTTGCGCAACAAGTTGCTGCAGGATGAAAAGTATCGCATGATTCCCTTTATTTTTGTAACAGCAAAAAACGGACTGGATGATCGTATAAAGGGCTACAAACTGTATGTGGATGATTATATCGTCAAACCTTTTGAGCCGCGGGAGCTGATAGCCCGTGTGGATGCCGTTCTTAAAAGACATTCTTTATATAGCGATCTGATGCGTTTTGACGGGCTTACCTCTGCCTTGAACCGCAAAACCATAGAGGAACTTCTGGAAAAGGAGTTTGCCCGGGTTAGCCGCTATGGGGGTCAGCTCTCCATTTCCATGGTGGATATCGATCATTTTAAACGCTGCAATGATACCTATGGACATATTTTCGGGGACTATGTGTTGATAAAAGTCGCCGATGCCATCCTGGCCGAGGTACGTAACACGGATGCGGTTGGGCGTTATGGCGGTGAAGAGTTTTTAATCGTTATGCCGGAAACCATGATCGATAATGCACTGACGGTTGTGGAGCGTATTCGCAGCGGGATTGCCGGACTCCGCTTTGACCCGCAGGAGTTTAATGTAAGGATAAGCGCGGGGGTAGCCCAGTTTTATCCGGGTATAGCCAGCCCACGTGATTTTGTACATTTAGCCGATCAGGCACTTTACCGGGCCAAAGAGAATGGACGTAACCGGGTTGAATGCCTCCCGCAGGAAGAACATTCCGTTTTAGGTTGATAATCCGCTTTTTTTATTGGTTTAAGCGCTTTTTTATTGTACTAACCCCTCCGGGATATTAAGTTTACCCTGTATATAAAACCACAACTAACTCAAAGGTTTATCATGTATAGAGTATTAACGTTAATTCTTATCTCCGTATCATCGGTATGGGCTCAGGATGCCATTACAATCCCCGAGCTCAGGGAGCATGTCACCTATCTTGCCTCGGATTCCATGAAGGGGCGCATGCCGGGTACTCCGGAAACCCGTCAGGCGGCCGCTTACATAGCCGAGGCCTTTAAAAAAGCCGGACTACAGCCCATGGGCGAAGAGGGGTTTCAATATTTTGATGTTATCACTTCCGTACGCCTGGCGGATGGAAACTTTTTTAAGATTGGCGATAACACCTTTAAAATAAAAGAAGACTATATTCCGCTCAGCTTTTCGGCCAATGGCCTGGTGGAAGCGGAAGTGGTTTTTGCCGGTTTTGGCTTTCATATTGAAAGTGATAGCCTGAAATGGGATGACTTTGGCGCCGCCGACGTGAAAGGGAAATGGGTTTTGATATTAATGGGTGATCCGGAAAATGATCCTCATGGCGGACGTTTTTATAAGGACAGTAAGTTACGCCGCAAGGCCTTGCTGGCTTCCGATGCCGGTGCCGCCGGGGTGATCTTTGTCGCCGGTCCGCAATTTGATGAAACCGATAAGCTTATGGCTTTGCACTATGATCAAAGCAGTTCGGGCAGTACCATTCCCGTTCTGCAGGTGAAACGTGAAGTGGCCAATATCTTGTTAAAAGACAAAACCGTGGCCGGACTGGAAAAGAGTCTGATCGAAAAAATGGCACCCGTTTCCTATAACACCGGTCAGGTGGCCAAAGTGCAAACCGCCCTGGAACAGGTAAAAGTAAAAACCCAAAATGTGGTTGCTTTGTTAAAAGGCACGACCTATCCCGATGAATATGTGGTTATCGGTGCGCATTATGACCACCTGGGATATGGTGGATGGGGAAGTGGTTCCCGCAAGCCCGACCTGCATGAAATTCATAACGGCGCGGATGACAATGCTTCCGGTACCGCTTCCCTTATGGAACTGGCCGGGTATTTTGGCACCAGTCCCCATAAGCCGAAACGTTCCATACTGTTTATGGCCTTTGGCGCCGAGGAAATGGGACTGCTGGGTTCCAAGTATTTTACCTCCCACCCGTTGATTGATTTAAAGAAGATACGGCTCATGATCAATATGGATATGGTGGGCCGCCTGAACCCCCATTCAAAAACCTTAACCGTTGGCGGAACGGGAACGGCAAAAGGGCTGGAAGATACCCTGAAAAAACTGGCCGCTCACCGCTCGTTTAAATTTAAGGCTTCACCCGAAGGTTTCGGCCCTTCGGATCACGCCTCTTTTTATGTAAAAGATATTCCGGTGCTCTTTCTATTCACCGGCTCCCATGACGATTACCATACACCGACAGACGATGTGGAAAAAATCAATTTTGATGGTATGAAAGCCATCAATGATTTTGCAACGGATATCATCGCCCTGGAAGCCAACAGCGATGAGCCGGTTGTGTTTACCGAAGCCGGCCCCAAAGAGGAACAGCGCGTGGCCCGCTTTAAAGTGACGCTGGGGGTTATTCCCGATTACGCTTCCGAAGCGAAGGGCTTGAAACTCGATGGCGTGCGTGAAGGCGGAGTCGCCTTTAAGGGCGGCATTAAAAAGGGCGATATCATTGTCGGCATGGATCATAAGCCGATCAATAATATCTATGATTATATGAACCGTCTGGCCGATTTCAAGGTTGGACAGGAAGTGGATGTAGAAGTTATCCGCGACGGAAAACACATGCATTTCACCGTAACATTTTAAAAAAGCAGGGGGGCATGTCCCCCCTTTTTTTTAAACAGTTGTTAGACGGGTTTAGCTTCTGTTGACAATGGCGGACGTCTCTGCTATATTCAGAATAAATTACAAACCGATGAATTTCCCATGAAAGATGTTTGGAAAAAATTTGAGGAAAACGGCCTGACCCACAGCAGTGTGCATCATTTGATGGCCATTAGTCTGTTGCTGAAAAAAAACGGATATGCCCGGGGGATTGATGTGGCCAAGCATCTGGATATCAGCCGCAGTTCCGTTTCCGTGACCCTGCACAAGTTGCAGGCCAAGGGCTATATTCAGGAAGATGAAAACAAATTTTACCATCTCACCGAAGAGGGCCGGGAACTGACCCGGGATGTGCTGAGTACCCGGCGCATCGTCAAAAAGTTTTTTTCGGAGGTTTTGGGGCTGCCCGAAGAAATTGCCGAAGCGGATGCCTGTAAAATCGAACACCTGTTGCATCTGAAGACAAGCGCTCAGCTTTTTAAGTTTATCAGCTTTTTTAATGGTGACGAATCCTTTAGCGCCGAATTCAGGGAGAAGTTTAAAAAATATAAGCATACATGTTCGGATGACTGTGAAGTCTGCGAGGATGATGACTGCTTTTATGTGAAATCTTAGAAGCCCGCAGAATAAAAATAATTGCATACCATATACGCCCTTGCTAATTTTCCCTTCTGTGAAAAAAATATATTTGGTACTTCTGCTCGGTACATTCGTGTTTGCGCAGGAAAAGGCCGTGCCGCGGACAAACGGGGTGTTGATCGATTCATTACTTTACAATGTTTTTGATTCCGTTCTGGTCATGGCCTGCGCTGAAAAGGAAAAGGCGTGGTCTTTCCAAACCGCTGTACAGGGAGCAAAAAAACAAGTGTTGCAATCGGTTTTTTACACGTTCCTCGCCGCTCGCGGCGGAAATATCCGTGCGCAGGCATCCCGGCACCTTCGGGTTGAACTATTCGATGTTCGTATCGTATATGCCGAAGGTTCGTTTTGGGGGGGCTGGAACAGTGAGTGGAGCCGTATGATCCGTTTGCGCCTCAGGGGGAGTGTTACCTGTAGCGGGGGGGATTCGACCCTTTATCCGTTTGATAAAACCCTGACCTGGCAGGATACCGTACGCCAAAGCGATGTACCAAGCATCGAAGCCGGAGATTACCCCTTCTTAAAAGGGCGGCAAACCTCCTATAATGTCTGGAGCCAGTGGGTTGAACCGGCATTGGTTACCATATCCCTGAGTGCCGTTGTTTATCTGTTTTTTACAATTAGAAGCTAAGCGTTTTTGAAGGAGATATTTTGAAAAGAATTGTTGTTTTTGTCTTATTGGTCGTCATGGTAAGCTGTACCGGAAACCGTCCTAAAACCGGCTGGAAAGCCGAGGAATACTATAAATACGCCAAGGAGTTGTTTAACGATGAAGACTATCTGATCGCCTCGCAGGAGTTTCAGATCATCATGTTGCGTTTTCCGGGAAGCAGCATCGCCGATAGCGCGCAGTTTTTTCTGGCCGAATCCCATTTTAAGATGGAAGAGTATATCGTTGCCTCGGCCGAATATGAAAAGCTGATCAACAACATGTCCAAAAGCCCCCTGGTGCCGCGGGCCCAGTTCCAACTGGCCGAAAGTTATTACCACCTGTCCCCGCGTCCGGCGCTCGATCAGCATTACACCATGATGGCCATCCGCGCCTATCAAAACTTTATCGAAGATTATCCGCGGAGCGATCTCAAGGAAAAGGCTGAAAAGCGTATACTTGAGCTCCGGGATAAGTTGGCCGAAAAAGAGTATGATAATGCCGAAATTTACCGAAAGATGAAAAGGTTTCGCGCGGCGGTGATCTATTATGATGAAGTGCTGGACAAATACTATGATTCCGAGTGGCTGGATGATGCTTTATATGGCAAGGCGCTGACCTATTATGAATCCGAAGCCTATGAAGACGCGGCCAAAACCATCGAAAAATTTAAAGAACAATTCCCCGAAAGTCCGCTGATGGATGATATCCGCCAACTGGAAAGTGATGTGCGGGCGGGAATAGCTTCCCAAGATGATGACGCCGGAGAATAAAAAACGTATCGGTATCATGGGCGGGACATTCGACCCCATCCATCACGGCCATTTGATCGTGGCCGAATGGCTGTGTGCCGTTTTAAACATTGATCAGACCTATTTCGTCCCCATGCACCGTCATCCGTTTGACAAGCGTCAGGATATCGCGGCGCCCCGGCACCGGCTGGCCATGCTTTCCCGGGCCATCGCTCCCTTTCCCTCTTTTCAAATATCCGAGTTTGAATTAAACCGGCAGGAGGTTTCCTTTACCGTCGATACCCTGCATCACTTTAAGGAAAAATTCCCGGAGAGCGAGCTGTATCTTTTTATGGGCCGGGACAACCTGGAATCCTTCCTGAAATGGAAAGAACCCTTTGCCATTCTCGATATGGCCTACCTGGCTGTCTACATGAGACTACATCATCAATCCGTCGTGCCCGAGTTGAAAAATCACCCCAAAATCCTCTTCATCGACAGGCCCGTAATTGATATCTCCTCCAGCCATATCCGCCATCGTATCCGGAAAAATCTTCCATACCGCAGCCTTGTTCCACAACGCGTGTTCGAGTATATTAACGATCATCATTTATATAGATCATAAAAGATAGGATACCCCTTGTTTTTGGCTAAAGTGGTTGGTTCGGTTTGGGCCACAAAGAAAACGGACAATCTGACCAATCTTAAATTTTTAATCGTTCATCCCGTCAACTTAAAAAAAGAGCCGTTGACGGATGTGGTCATTGTGGCCGATGTGTTGGGCGCCGGAATCGGTGAAACGGTGATATGCGCCTACGGGCATGCCGCCCGCCAGGCCATACAACCCGGGGAACCGGCCGAACTCAGCATCGAAGCGGCGGTGGTTGCCATTGTGGATAAGCTGGATGTGGATGAATCGCAAATCACAATGATTGAATAAGGGAGGCGTTGTGTCTCAATTAAATGAATCCGAAATTCGTAGAATTGCCGAACTGGCGGTCAGGCAGTTACAGGGCCAGGCCACCCCGGCCAATGTGGAAAAGGTGGTACGCGAGGCCATCAGCCGCATGGCGCCAAAGGGGGAAGCTTCCTCTGCCGTAAATCCGGAACGCATGAAGAATGTTCCTTTCTCCGCTCCCGCCAAGGGGGCCCGGATTATTTTAACCGCTTTTGGAACCAATTCCATCGGTATTCTGGCCGGATTGACGGCCGAACTCGCCGCGTTAAAATGCGATATCGTCGATCTCTCCCAGAAAATCATGCAGGATTTTTTTACCATTATGATTCTGGTGGACAGCAGCAACAGCGATGTTCCCTATGAGGAAATTCGCGAACGGATGGCCCGCGTCGGCGAAACCTTTAATCTTAAGGTCATCGTTCAGCATGAAGATATTTTTAAAACGATGCACAGGGTATAGCCATGCGTATAGAACTTCCCGAAATACTGGAAACCATCCGCATGACCGAGGTGGAGCATTTTGATATCCGCACGGTGACCATGGGTATTAATCTTAAGGATTGCATCAGCGATTCCCTGCCCAAACTTAAAAACAATATCTATGAAAAGCTGATGCGTACCGCCGCCGAGCATGTGGCCACGGCCGAAAAGGTGGAGGCCCAGTACGGTATTTCCATCGCCAATAAGCGTATCAGCGTAACACCGATTGCCCTGGTGGGGGATGGTTATTACGCCGAGGATTTTGTCGAAATCGCCGCTGTTTTGGATAAAGCGGCGGATAATCTGGGTGTGGATTACCTTGGAGGCTTTTCCGCCCTGGTGCAAAAAGGGTTCTCCAAGGGTGATCTCAGTTTAATCCGCGCCATTCCGGAGGCCTTGACCTCCACCAAACATGTCTGCGCCTCGGTCAATGTAGCCACAACCAAGGCCGGCATTAACATGGATGCCGTTTATCTGATGGGTAAAATCATCAAGGAAACCGCCGAAAAATCGGCCGATGCCGACGGTGTTGGTTGTGCCAAACTGGTGGTTTTTGCCAACGCCCCGGAAGACAACCCCTTTATAGCCGGTGCCTTTCATGGCATAAGCGAGCCCGATGTGGTTGTCAATGTCGGCATCAGCGGTCCGGGGGTGATATTGCGCGCCGTTAAGGAAGCCTGGCATACCGACTTCCCTACTCTGGCCGATCATATCCGGCGCATGGCTTTTAAAATCACCCGGGCCGGTGAATTTGTGGGCCGCAAGGTGGCCGAGCTGCAAAATATTCCCTATGGCATCGTGGATATTTCCCTGGCCCCCACCCCCATGCCCGGGGACAGTATCGCCGACATATTGAAGGCCATGGGGCTGGAGGATGTGGGCGCGCCCGGCACGACCGCCGCTTTGGCCCTGCTTAACGATGCCGTTAAACGCGGCGGATTGATGGCCTCTTCCCATGTGGGGGGGATGAGCGGCGCTTTTATCCCCGTTTCGGAAGATCAGGGCATGATCTCGGCCGCGCGCGCCGGACATATCACCCTGGAAAAAATGGAAGCGATGACCAGCGTGTGCAGCGTGGGTATCGATATGGTGGCCGTCCCCGGAGACACCCGGGCCGAAAGCATCGCCGGGCTGATAGCCGATGAATGTGCTATTGGTGTTTCCAACAATAAAACCACGGCCGTGCGCATAATCCCGGTTCCCGGAAAGGGCATCGGCGAAGAGGCCGATTACGGCGGTTTGCTGGGTATAGCACCCATCATGCCCCTGTCTAAAATCGATAACAGCCATTTTATTCACCGGGGAGGACGAATTCCGGCTCCGGTAAAAGGCATAAATAACTAAATATGACACCATCCAAGCGTATTTTAAAGATTGCCCTGGCCCAGACATCCAGCGTGCTGGCCGGTTTGGAGCAAAACATCGGACACCATTTGAAAGTGGTGGAACAGGCCATTGCCGCCAGGGCGGATTTGGTTATTTTCCCCGAATTGTCATTAACGGGATACAGCCTGAAGGACGCCACTTATGACACGGCCATGTCCCGGGATGATGCGCGTCTTGAATCCCTGGCAAAACTCAGCACCCGGATCGGCATAGTGTGTGGCGGGGTGGAACTGGGTAAGGGTTCCGTGTTATACAACACCCTGTTTTATTTTGAAGAAGGACGCCTGGCGCATCGGCACAGAAAAGTCTATTTGCCCACCTATGGCGTGTTTGAAGAAGAACGCTACTTTTCACCGGGTTCCCATTTTCGCGCATTTAAGGCCCGGGACACCACCCTGGGATTGTTGATTTGCGAAGATGTCTGGCATCCCTCCTCGGGGCAAATTCTGGCCCTGGACGGAGCCTCCCTGCTTATCGTAAGTGCCAACGGACTGACACGGGGCATGGGCCCCGCCGGAAAACCGGTCAATATTCAGGCCTGGGAAACACTGGTAAAATCCCTGGCCATAACCACAACCTCCTATGTGGCTTTTGTTAACCGTGTCGGGGTGGAAGACGGCCTTATCTTTTGGGGCGGCAGCAGTCTGATCGGACCGGATGGTATGGAGATTGCCCGCGCCGCCTATTTTGATGAGGATATTACATACGCCGAAATGGATATGTTTAAATTAAGGCATGTGCGTACCCACACCACCTTGCTGAGTGATGAAAGGCTGCCCGTACTGATCGAAGAGTTCTCGCGTATACATCAAAAAAATAAAGAATACGATTGAAATAAATATTATTGCTCTAAAATTTTAAAAAAACTAAATTGAGCGTTTGGTTTGAATGGTAACCCGGAGGGAGATTTATATGGATTTGAAGGAAATTAAGCAACTTATAAAAATGGTTGAGCAGGCAAATATCAACGAGATTGAAATTGAAGAAGAAGACAAGAAGATAAGAATAACCAAGGTTTCGGCACAGAATGTGTCGGTATCCGCGCAGCCCATGGCCATGCCAGCGCCCATGCCGGCCGCTGCCCCGGTTGCCGCTCCCGGGGAAGCCGCCCCGGCCGCCGCTCCGGAGGCAAAAAATGAAAACCTGGTGGAAGTGCGTTCCCCCATGGTCGGTACCTTTTACCGTTCCCCCTCGCCGGATGCCGATCCCTATACCGAAGTAGGAAAAACCGTCGCCCCCGGAGATGTGCTGTGTATCGTGGAAGCCATGAAGCTGATGAATGAAATCGAATGTGAAGTGTCCGGCAAGGTTGTGGAAATCCTTGTGGAGAATGCACAGCCTGTGGAGTTTAATCAGGTTCTGTTTATTATAGAGAAGGCTTAACGCGGCCATCATAACCGTATGGATACAGGAGAAAAGTTTTGTTTAAAAAAGTATTGATAGCCAATCGGGGCGAAATCGCCCTGCGTATAATACGTGCCTGCCAGGAGTTGGGTGTAAGTACGGTGGCGGTACATTCGGAGGCGGATGAAGATGCTCTTCATGTCCGTTTTGCGGATGAGGCCATCTGTATCGGTCCGGCCCGGGGCATGGATAGTTATCTGAAACCGGATCGTATTATTGCCGCGGCGGAGATTACCGGTGTGGATGCCATCCATCCCGGTTACGGCTTTTTAGCCGAGAACGCCGATTTTGCCGATATGTGCGCCTCCCACGGTTTTAAATTTATCGGACCCAGTTCCGAAGTGATCCGTACCATGGGTGACAAGGCCAAGGCCAAGGAAACGATGATCAAGGCCGGCGTGCCGGTTGTTCCCGGCAGTGAAGGTGTTTTGAAAAATATGGAAGAGGGAAAGGCTCTGGCCGATAAAATGGGCTATCCCGTCATTTTAAAAGCGGTAGCCGGCGGCGGCGGACGCGGCATGCGTATCGTAAACAGCTCTGAAGAGTTGGAAGTAAATTATCAAATGGCCTATGCCGAGGCCGAGGGCGCCTTTAATAACCCCGATCTCTATCTGGAAAAGTTTATTAAAAACCCCCGCCACATCGAAATTCAGGTGATGGCCGATCAGCATGGCCAGGTGGTGCACCTGGGAGAGCGGGAATGCAGTATTCAACGCCGTCATCAAAAGTTGCTGGAGGAAGCCCCTTCGGCGGTGGTGGACGAAGCCCTGCGCCGGGCCATGGGTGAAGTGGCTGTTGCCGGTGCCCGGCGGGTCAATTATGAAGGGGCCGGTACCATTGAGTTCTTGCTCGACGCCGATAAAAATTTCTACTTTATGGAAATGAACACCCGTATTCAGGTGGAACACCCGGTGACCGAGGAGGTTTGCGGGCGCGATTTGCTTAAGGATCAAATCCGTGTGGCCGCGGGAGAGCCTTTGGGGTACGGGCAGGAAGATATTGTTATGCGCGGCCATGCCATCGAATGCCGTATTAATGCCGAGGACTGGGAACGAAACTTTATGCCCAATCCGGGTGAGATAACCAGTTTTCATATGCCCGGCGGGCCGGGGGTGCGGGTGGATTCACATGCCTATCAGCGTTATGTCATTCCGCCCTATTACGATTCTCTGGTGGCAAAACTTATCTGTTACGGAGCCGACCGCAAGGAAGCCCTGAGCAGAATGAACCGGGCTTTGAACGAGTTTGTTATTGAAGGGGTAAAAACAACCATCCCTTTCCATGAAAAATTAATCAATCACCGTAAATTCATAGAAGCCGATTTCGATACCGGCTTCTTGGACAGAACAAATTTACTTGAAGATGGGGAGGCAGAATGAACATACCTGGCGATTTGAAATATACAAAAGAGCATGAGTGGGTACGCCTCGACGGAGATGTGGCAACGATCGGTATAACAGACTATGCCCAGGGTGAACTGGGCGATGTGGTTTTTGTGGAGTTGCCGGCCGTGGGAGATCAGGTAAAGGAAAACGATACCTTTGGCACCATTGAAGCGGTAAAAGCGGTGGCCGACCTTTACAGCCCCCTGGATGGTGAAGTCGTGGAAGTCAATGAAGCTCTGGAAGACGCGCCCGATACGGTCAACAATGATCCCTACGGCGACGGCTGGATGGTCAGGGTGAAGGTGGCCAACAGTAGCGACTACGACAGCCTGCTCTCCGCTGAAGCGTATCAAAAACATATCGGGTAACAGCCCTGAAATAATTATGTCAAAAATTCTTGTCGCGGATGATAATCAGGATATGCTGGATACGCTGAGCCGTATCTTCGCTTTGTATGAATTCGACGTCATAACCGTGTTGAACGGGAAAGACGCCATCACCAAGGCGTGTGAGGAGCATCCCGATCTGATTATCCTCGACGGGATGATGCCCGAGATGGATGGTTTCGATACCTGTAAAATCCTCAAGGCCGATCCGAAAACACGGGATATTCCCGTGGTGTTTCTGACCGCGAATTATATCGAGCTGCACCACCGCTTAAAGGGGTTGGAACTGGGGGCGGACGATTACCTGCTGAAGCCCTTTAACTCACGTGAGCTGGTGGTACGGATCAAATCCATTCTTAAACGATCGGAACTGACCCGGCGCTTGCGGACGGAAAACAATGTCCTGGTTGAGCATAACCAGAATATTGAAAAGCGGCTGAACAAAATTCAGGACGATGCGCCCGGGGCCCGGCACCTTATCGTAGACCCGGAAACAGGGCTGTATACCTATGCTTTTTTTTTGGAGCATCTTAAAAATGAGCTGGATCGCCTGAAGCGGTACGATCACCGCTTGTCGGTGGCCTTGATTTCCTTGCAGAAGAAAGACAAATTACAGGATCTGCTCGGTGTCCATCTTTTTAATTTTTTGGTGATAAAGATCGCCAACTTCATTTTTAAAAAGATGCGCGCCGCGGATATTTTGGCTTTTAAGAAGGACGAGGGCTATTATCTGCTTTTACCGGAAACGGAGCGGGAAGGCGCCGAAAAGAAAATCAGTCTGATTCGCCGGGCCATCGAGGAACAGCAATATCTTGATGAGGATATGATCAACAGCTTACAGGTTTCCAGGAAAAAGATCGCGGACTTATCGAAAATCGGTTTTTTCTGTCATCTGATCGCCTTGACTCATGATAGCAGTGAAATCCCCGATGCCGGTGTTTTGCTGGAGCGTTTAAAATCCGATAGTCATTGTCTGGAAAAAAACCAGGAAATCAACCATAAGGGATAAATTATGTCGAAGCATAAAATACTTCTCGCAGATGATAACCCCAGCGTTTTAAAGCTGCTCGAAATTATTCTGAAGAAGCAGGGGCATGAGATCATTGTGGCTGAAAACGGAGAAAAGGCCTTTGAACTGGCCAATCAGGAAAAACCCGATCTCATAATTTCGGATATGATGATGCCGCAAATGGATGGCCTGGAATTTTGCTGGATGATTCGCGAGAATTCGGAAATTCCCACGGTACCGTTTATTTTCCTCACCTCCTTCAAGGATGATGAGACCGAAGTGCGCGGCTTCCGGGCCGGGGCCGATAAGTTCTTAACCAAGCCTATTGAACGGGCGGACTTACTGGCGGCGGTGGAGCAGCTTTTGTCCCGCCACGACCGTCTGGTACAGGCCTCGGGTGCCGATGCCATTAGCGGTGACTTAAAGGACCTTTCCATCGTGGAGGTGGTGCAAATGATGAATCTGAATAAGAAATCGGGCATTTTGCATATCCGCGGGAATGTGGAAGGGGACATTTATCTAAAGGACGGTCATCTTTTTGCCGCCACCTGTGAAGCTAAGACAGGTGAGGATGCCGTTTATGAGTTGGTCGGCCGGGCAACGGGTCAGTTTAATTTTGAAATCGCGGAGGTGGACGTGGAACGTAACGTAAACCTGTCGACCATGAATGTAATCATGGAAGCCTGCCGCATAATGGATGAGAAAAACGCGAACGAAAGCTGAAAATGTATAGAATATTGGTTACGGATCCCCTGGAAGAGAGCGCCCTTAAAATTTTTGAAGAGGCGCCGGATGTCTATTTTGAAACCCGGTACGGGTTGAGTGAAGATGAACTGATCGAGAAAATTAAGTCGTTTAATGCCGTGTTGATACGCAGCGCCACACAAATTTCGGCGAAGATCATTCAAAGCGCCGAAAATCTGAAGGTTATCGGGCGCGCCGGTTCGGGGCTGGATAATGTGGATGTGGCAGCCGCCGAAAAAAAAGGCATCAAGGTTTTGAATACACCGGGTACCAATGCCCCGGCCGTGGCGGAAATGACTATCGCCTATCTGTTTGCCCTGGCGCGCAGTCTGCCCCGGGCGGATCATTCCATGAAAAAAGGACTGTGGGAAAAAAAATCCTTCTCCGGCATAGAACTAAACGAACGTATTCTCGGTATTATAGGATGCGGTACCATTGGAAAAAGTGTGGCCCGCAAGGCCCGCGCACTGGGGATGCATATCCTGGTCTATAATCGTTCCCGGGTGGAAATGGATGACCTGACATTTGATCAGGTGCCTCTGGAGGAGCTGCTGAAACGTAGTGATTTTGTTTCCATACATCTGGCGCTGTCGGAAAATACCCGTTCCCTTATCGGTAAAAAGGAACTGGCGCTGATGAAAAAAGAGGCCTATCTGATAAACAGCTCCCGTGGTGAAATTGTGGATGAGGGAGCACTGCTGGCCCGCCTGGAAGAGGGCCTGCTGGCCGGCGCGGCGCTGGATGTTTTTACAAACGAGCCGGACTACAATAAAAAGCTGGCAGCCCATGAAAAGGTGATCGCCACCCCTCATATTGGAGCGGCCACACGGGAGTCTCAGCAAAGGGTAGGGGTGCGCATAGCCGATTTAACCCTGGAGTTCCTGCGCTCGAAATATATCTTTCTATAAAAAAATAAAATGAAAATCAGGAGTAAGAAGATGCTGGAAGAACAATTTAAATTAAAAGTGGGCCTGGCGGAAATGTTAAAGGGCGGCGTTATTATGGATGTCACCAATGCCAAACAGGCTAAAATCGCCGAAGATGCCGGGGCCGTGGCCGTGATGGCCCTGGAACGCATCCCGGCCGATATCCGCGCCGACGGCGGCGTGGCCCGTATGTCCAACCCGAAAATGATCCGGGAGATTCAGAAAGAGGTGACCATTCCGGTTATGGCTAAATGCCGTATCGGCCATTTTGCCGAGGCGCAGGTGCTGCAAACCCTGGGGATCGACTTTATTGATGAAAGCGAGGTGCTGACCCCGGCGGATGAGGATAATCATATCTGGAAGCATGACTTTAAAATCCCGTTTGTTTGCGGTTGCCGCAATCTGGGCGAAGCCTTGCGGCGTATTTCCGAAGGGGCGGCCATGATCCGCACCAAAGGAGAAGCGGGATCGGGCAATATCGTGGAGGCCGTGCGGCATATGCGCCGCGTACAGGCGGAAATCAAGCATGTAACCACCCTGGATAAACACGAGAGGGTGGCCTTTGCCAAGAATATCGGCGCCTCCCTGGAGCTGGTGCAATATGTTGCCGAGCACGGCAAACTGCCGGTACCAAATTTTGCCGCCGGTGGCGTGGCCACCCCGGCCGATGCCTCGCTGATGATGCAGCTTGGCGCGGAAACGGTTTTCGTGGGCAGCGGTATCTTTAAATCATCCGATCCGGAAGCCCGGGCCAAGGCCATCGTCCTGGCCACTACCCATTATGACGATGCCGATGTGGTATGTAAAGCCAGTGAAAGCCTGGGTGAGGCCATGCCGGGTATCGAGATAAGCTCCATACCGGAAAATGAAATGCTTCAAAACCGGGGTTGGTAGTTGGCCAGTATCGGTGTTCTTGCCCTGCAGGGTGATTTTGAAAAACACGGCCAGGCGATTGAAAGACTGGGGCATACCCCCGTGCCTGTAAAAAAAGGGGATGATCTTAAGGGCTGCGACCGACTCATTATGCCCGGCGGGGAGTCCACGGCAATTCTTAAACTCATCGAGCGGCTGGATATGCGCACGGTTTTAAGTGACTTTATCGGCAGTCATCCGGTGTTTGGCACCTGTGCCGGTTTAATTATGCTGGCCAGGGAAGCCGACCGCTTACCGGCGCCGCCTTTTGCCGCCATCGATATCCGCGTGCGGCGTAATGCCTATGGGCGGCAGATCGACTCCTTTGTCGATACGGTGACGATCGACCTGGACGGACAGGAGAGAAAAATGGAAGCGGTTTTTATACGCGCGCCAAAAATTGTGGCCCTCGGCCCGGGGGTGACTGTTTTAGGGCGCCATGGCAAGGACATTGTTCTGGTCCGGGAAAAGCATGTAATGGCGGCCAGCTTTCACCCCGAGCTAACCGCCGATGGTTTACTGCACGACTATTTTATAAATAAACTGTGATGAAAAATTTAATACAGGTTTTTTGTACGTTACCCGACGAGGCCTCGGCGGAAGAACTGGCCCGGGCCATTCTCGATGAACGGCTGGCGGCCTGCTGTAGCATCACCCGGAATGTTCAATCTTACTATCGCTGGCAGGGGAAGGTGGAAAAAAGCAGTGAATGGCTGATGTTGATTAAGACCACAGAAGAACG
>Ga0256832_1000850_pt1 | contig 20281 bp, 16 predicted proteins | sample 134614metaG_FD_190534 | JGI IMG/M metagenome (GOLD analysis project Ga0256832, IMG submission 190534) | Hydrothermal vent microbial communities from Lau Basin, Pacific Ocean - 134-614 | ecosystem: Environmental > Aquatic > Marine > Hydrothermal vents | place: Pacific Ocean: Lau Basin | collected...
AGCGTTGCGGACTGCAGGTGGCCTATGCCATCGGTGTGGCCGAGCCGGTTTCCCTGATGGTCGATACCTTTGGCACCGGCGCCATGAGCGATGAGGATTTAGCCAAAAAGGTACAAAGTCTGTTTGACTTTACCCCGGCCGGTATCATCGAAACCCTGCAACTGCGTCGTCCCATCTTCCGCAAAACCGCGGCCTACGGTCATTTTGGTCGTGACGACCAGGACTTTTCCTGGGAAAAAACCGATCTGACAGACGCCTTGAAAGGCTAAGGGATATTTTGCCAAAGCCTCCCCGGTTTGTCGGGGAGGCTTTATTTATAAGGGACGAAAAATGAAAAAAACGGGAATATCCCTATTGATACTTCTGCCCTTTTTTATCGCCTGTCAGGGTCTGGTTGAGCGGATGGCCTTTTTCCCGGACACCGCGGACCTCATTGCCCCCGGCGACCTGCCTGAAAATGTCAGAGAGCTTTTTATTTTCCCGGAAGAGGGCATACGGCTGCAAAGCTACTTTCTCGCGGACAGCGCTTCGGACAAAATTCTTATTTACTTCCACGGCAATGCCGGCAACATCGGGCACAGACTGGCCGACCTGCAACATATCCGGGAAATGGGGGTGAATGTTCTGGGCCTGAGCTACCGCGGATACGGCGCCAGCAGCGGCCGGCCCAGCGAGGAAGGGCTCTATCGCGACGGACAGGCGGCCTTCGATTTCACGCGGGACTCTCTGGGTTTTACCGAAAATAACATATTTTTAATGGGCCGTTCCCTCGGCAGCACCGTGGCTATGCATACCGCCCGCAATAAAAATCTGGCCGGAGTGATTCTTGTCAGCCCGCTCAGCAGCGCCCGGGATCAGGCCGGGGTTATGGGAATGGGCCTGATCTCCCCACTGGCAGGCAATGCCTTTAACAATCTTGAAAAAGCGGTTCATCTGCGCTGTCCGCTTCTGATTATCCACGGAACGGCGGACACGGTTATCCCCATCGGCCTGGGCCGTAAGCTGTATAATGCCATCACCACCCCAAAAAGGTTTATCACCATTAAAGGCGCCGGGCACAACAATCTGTCATCCCCGCAATACGCCGACGCCTATTGGCGGGCCATCGGGGATTTTATCGCCCCCGACGGAGATGACGCCCGCTAAGCTCTTGCCGCTGCACCCTGTTTTTTTATACCCCGGAAGCGTATATTAGTCCTTCAAATCAGCATTTTCAGGAGAACATATCATGCGTATTCTTACACCCCTCTTAGGCATTTTATTTATCGCCCTTCTTACGGCGTGCGACAGATCCGGCTTTCCGCCCATAAAAACCGATCCCTATCCCGTGGCCAAAAAGGTGGATAGCAGCAATGTCTATTTCGGTACGCGGGTGGAAGACCCCTATCGCTGGCTGGAGGATGATAACTCTTTGGAAACGCTGGAATGGGTCAAGGCTGAAAATAAGGTAACCGACCACTACCTTGAGCAGATTCCTTTCCGGGACAAAATCCGCAGCCGTTTGCAGGAGTTGTGGGATTTTCCCAAATATGGCGTTCCCTTCCGCAAGGGGGAGTATATTTTCTTCTCTAAAAACGACGGCATGCAGAACCAGTCGGTCATATACATTCAAAAAGGAGAAGAAGGAACCCCCGAGGTTTTTCTCGATCCCAATACCCTTTCCAAGGACGGTACCGTGGCCCTGAGGGGATTTTCCGTCAATAAATCCGCCCGCTACGCCGCCTATTCCGTTGCCCATTCCGGTTCCGATTGGAATGAGATTTTTATCATGGATATTGAAACACGGAAGCGGCTGCCGGATCATCTGAAATGGGTTAAGTTTTCCTCCATGGCCTGGCATGGCAACGGTTTTTATTACAGCCGTTATGCCGCCCCCAGGGATGGAAAGATATTTTCCGCCAAGAATGAATATCACATGGTATACTATCATACCGTCGGCACACCGCAAAGTCAGGATAAACTGATCTTTAAATCGGAAGGATATCCGCAGCGCACACACTACGCCCAAACCACCGACGATGAACGTTTTCTGATTATTTACCAGGCCGAAGGCACCAGCGGCTCCGCCCTTTATGTGCGTGACTTAAACAAAAGCGGCTCCCGGTTAAAGCAGGTAGTCAGGGACTATGATTACGAATATTCGGTTATCGACAATGTGGATAACCAGTTGGTGATCTTAACCACCCGCGGCGCACCCAAATGGCACCTTGTAAAAATGAACCTCCGTGATCCCCGGCCGGAAAAATGGCAAACGATCATACCGGAGAATAAAAATGTACTGAAACGCGCGGTGCTGATCGGCGGTAAAATTGCCGCCAGCTATATGGAAGATGTGAAAAGCACGGTACGTCTGTTCAACATGGATGGAAGCCCCGCCGGAGTGATGGAGCTGCCGGGCATCGGTACCGTGGGCAGCATCCGGGGGAGCAAGGATAAAGAGATCGCTTTTTACAGCTTTTCTTCCTTTACCTTTCCGACGACCATTTACCGTTATGACGTTTCCGGCAACAGTTCAACGGTCTATCATCAGCCGGAACTTAATTTCCGGACGGAAGACTATGAAACCCGGCAGGTCTTTTACACCAGCAAGGACGGTACAAAAATCCCCATGTTTATTGTCCATAAAAAGGGTCTGAAACTTGACGGCAATAATCCCACCCTGCTTTACGGCTATGGCGGGTTTAACATCAGCATCACCCCGCGTTTTAGCGTAGTCAATCTGGTGTTGCTGGAAAACGGTTTTGTTTATGCCGTGCCCAATATCCGCGGGGGCGGGGAATATGGCGAAGCCTGGCACAAAGCGGGTATAAAAATGAACAAGCAAAACGTGTTTGATGATTTTATCGCCGCCGCGGAATACCTGATCAAAGAGAAATACACCAGCCCGCAAAAGCTGGCTATTTACGGACGTTCCAACGGTGGCTTGCTGGTCGGAGCCTGTCTGACCCAGCGTCCCGATCTGTTTAAAGCGGCCATTCCCGCCGTGGGTGTGCTGGATATGCTGCGCTATCACAAGTTTACCATCGGCTGGGCCTGGGCCAGTGATTACGGACGCAGTGACGACAGCAGGGAGATGTTCGCCTATCTGTACGGCTACTCCCCGCTGCATAACATAAAACCCGGTACCCATTATCCGGCCACACTGATCACCACCGCCGATCATGACGACCGGGTGGTGCCGGCCCACTCCTTTAAGTTCGCGGCCACCCTGCAGGAAGCCCAGGGCGGAGATGCCCCCGTACTGATCCGTATCGAGACCAAAGCGGGACATGGCGCGGGAAAACCGACAGCCAAGGTCATTGACGAATATACCGATATGTGGAGTTTTATAATGTATCAGTTACAGGTAAAACCGTAGAAGCGATCCGCGGAAAAAAATATCTTCACACCCGGTGGATCGCCCGGGTGTGAAGATGAAAGAGACGGGAGAGACTCTTTCGTAAGGATTGCTTTAATCGATTTGCTTACGCAGAAAGGTCGGAATATCGAGATTGTCCGGCCCTTCCGGCAGGGCTTCATCCTCTTCAATGGGAAAGAGGGAAAGAGAACCGTTGCGGCTGCGCGGATCGATCTTTTTGCGCTCGCGCTTAAAGGTCGGTTTATCCAGTTCCTCAAAGTTATTCGGTTCAAAGTCGTTGCCGCTGAGGATCGCTTTTTCCACCGTTTTCTTCGGCTTCTGCATCTGATCCGCCAACCGGGCGTCACGGTTAAAACCGGTGGCAATGACGGTCACCCGCAACTGGTCACCCATTTCCTCATCTATCACCATGCCCCAGATAACATTGGCGCCGTCGCCGCTGGCCTGTTGAATCAGAGAAGCGGCTTCGCCGATTTCAAACATACTCAGCGAGTTGTTTCCGGTGATATTGATCAGCACGCCCCGCGCGCCGCTCACTTCCGCACCATCCAGCAAGGGACTGGTAATGGCTTGTTCCGCCGCGGCCAGAGCCCGGTTTTCGCCGCTGGCCACACCGCTGCCCATAAGCGCGTCGCCCATGCCGGCCATAATGGTCCGTACATCGGCAAAATCCAGATTGATATAACCATGCACATTGATCAGGTCGGAAATACTGCGCGTGGCCTCCATCAGGATGGAATCCACCTTTTGAAAGGCCTCCACCACGGAGGTTTTTTTGTCGATTATGGAAAAGATGCGCTCATTGGGAATCACCAGCATGGTATCCACGCGATCACGCATGACGCCGATACCTTTTTCGGCGTTACGCGAACGCACCGGCCCCTCGAACATGAAGGGCGTGGTGACGATGCCCACGGTCAGCGCCCCCAGATCCTTGGCCACCTCGGCCACCACCGGCGCGGCGCCCGTTCCCGTGCCGCCGCCCATACCACAGGTTACAAACACCATATCGGCGCCGTTCAGGGCATTGACCACAATCTCCTTGTCTTCTTCGATGGCCCGCATGCCAAACTCCGGATTGGCTCCCGCGCCCAGCCCCTTGGTTAAAGACTTACCGATCTGAATCTTGTTCGGCGCCAGATTTTTTTCCAGATCCTGCGCATCCGTATTGATGACGATAAACTCGACACCCGATAGACCGGCCTGTATCATGCCGTTGATGGCATTGCCGCCGGCTCCGCCGACTCCCACCACCTTGATTTTTGCTGCCTGTTCGGCAGACGCGTCAAATTGTATCATTACTTTCTCCCGTTTTGTAAAACAATCCTTTTAAACTTTTATACCGTTCCGTTGCCGCGCAACCTTTCGGTGTTAATTAAACATATCCTCAAAAAAACGCTTTAAGCGGCTCATAATCCAGTTGATGCCCTTGTCACTGTCTTCTTCCGCATTGTAGTCATTGTTGTGTACGGCGTACTGCAACAAACCAACCCCCGTGGCATACATGGGGCTGTCCACGCTTTCCACCAGGCCGCCGCTGATGTTCGGTTTCCCGATTTTTATGGGCATGCCCAGCTCGCGCTCGGCCAGCTCTTCCAGCCCTTCCAGCATGGCCGCGCCGCCGGTAAAAACAATACCCGCTCCCAGATAATCGACGATGTTGGATTTTTCCATTTCACGCATGGCCAGGGCCAGCATCTCCGACATACGCGGCTGAATGATCCCCGACAGCACCGCCCGCGATATCTCGCGCGGTTTACGGCCGCCCACGCCCGGCACCTGTATCAGCTCATCCTCTTCCAGTAATCCCTGAAAAGCAACGCCATATTTTTTCTTGATCTCCTCGGCCTGTTCCCTGGAAGTATGCAGACCATGGGAAATATCCGCCGTGACATGTTCGCCGCCCAAACCGATCACGGATGTGAAACGGATGCTGCCGTCAAAAAAAACGGCGATATCGGTCGTGCCACCGCCAATATCGACGATGCCCACCCCCAGGGCGCGCTCGTCATCTTCCAGCACCGCCAGACTGGAAGCATAGGGTTCCAGAACAATATCGGCTACATCATAACCGGCCTGGCGGATACAGTTTACTATATTTTGAGCGGCGGCCGCGGCCGCGGTCACGATATGCACCTCCGCTTCCAGACGGGTGCAGGACATGCCCACCGGATCTTTTATTCCGGACTGGGAATCCACCGAATATTCCTGGGGCAGTACATGCAAGACCTCTCTGTCCATGGGCAAAGCTATGGCCTTGGCTGTTTCCAGCACACGCTGGACATCATGCTCGGTTACAATTTTGTCTTCATTGGTAATGGAAATTACCCCGGTGCTGTTTATGGAACGGATATGATCCCCGGCGATACCGGCATACACCTTGGTGATGGGCTGTCCGGCCATCAACTCGGCTTCTTCCACCGCCCTCTGGATAGACTCCACCGTCTGATTGATATTGATCACCACCCCGCGCCGCAAACCCTGGGAAGGCGAATGGCCGACGCCGACAATATTCAGGCGTTCATATTCATCCAAACGGCCCACCACGGCGGCTATTTTTGTTGTGCCGATATCCAAACCGACTATAATATCATCTTTCTTCATAAGAATGATTACACCTGTTTAACTTTTAGATTTTTCTTTTACCACGATCTGGTGTTCATAACGCAGATCGATATAGGCTATTTGATCCAGTTGCTTAAAATCCACATACTCCTTAAAAAAGCCGGCCGCCTTATACAACTGCCGTTGATAGTCATTTTCGCTGATCCGTAAAACGGTATCCCCGTCACGCAGGTAGATTTTAATATAGTTCCCCGGCGTAAAGTCCAGTTCCGAGATCATTTGCGGCAGCGGCGCGTCCAGCCGGTTGATCCAGTCGATGATATCCACCGCCTTATGTACCATCCCGGAGGTACTCACGGCCCCGCGGATGCCCAGCTTCTCCGGCACATTACGTATCACCGGCAGGTTCCAGACCCGGGACAGGGCCGGTACCGGCATAATAAAGGCCTCACGATCCACCAGATTCAAGCCCCGGCCATATAAAAAGGCCAGCGGCTTGCGCTCCACAATATGGATACGCAGGGTGGAAGGCAGGCTGTGCACCGCCGAGGCCGATTTTATGAAAGGTGACCGCTTCAGTTTTTTTTGTACCTCGGCCGGATTGATCTCCAGCAGCTTCTGCCCCCTGGCCGGCAGGCCCAGCAGTTTCAACACCTCGGCCCGGCTTAAGATGTCGTTGCCGGAAATTTTAATGCTCTGCAACTCAAAGGTCCCGCTGACCGTTTGCAGATAGTTGTCAAAATAGCGGTAACCCCAGGCCGTCAGGGAGAGCGTTATCAACATCAGCGTATACCAAACGACACTCTTCAGCTTGCGCTTTCCCCTCTTTTTCAGCGGTTTGCGGCGCACCGTTTTCATTTTAGTTCCGCGCATGCCCGCCCCCTGCACAATCATTTTCCTTCAGAAGCGCCATGGCCTCCATCTGGTATTTCCAGATATCACCGGCCCCCATGGCCAGCACCAGGTCTCCCCGGCGGCATTCCCGGCACAGCGTTTCCGCAATGGCCTCATTGTCGTCGATCAGCACATGGGGTTTTTGCAGACGGGCGGCGATCATCTCCGAACTTACGCCGGGCAGGGGCTTTTCCCGCGCCGGGTAAACCGGAGCCAGCAACACCCGGTCGGCCACATCCAGCGCTTCGGCAAATTCACGGTAAAAGTCCCGCGTGCGCGAATAGAGGTGAGGCTGAAACAAAACCACGATCCTGCGGCTCCAGCCCCGGCGCGCCGCTTCCAGGGCCGCTCTTACTTCCGTGGGATGATGGGCATAATCGTCATAAAAGAGGCAATCATCCACCTTGCCCTTAAACTGGAAACGCCGTTCCACACCGCTAAAGGTTTCCAGCGCCGTGCTTATTTCGGCAAAGCTGAGTCCGCACTCCAGGGCCACGGCAATGGTGGCCAGGGCATTTTTAATATTATGGAGCCCCGGAAGATTCATCGTAAGCATGCCCAGAAATTTTCCGCGGTATGTGATATGGGCGCGGCTCCCGCCATCGCTTTCGCTGATATGGCCGGCATGGATATCGGCCCCTTCCCGCAGCCCAAAAGAGAGGGTACGGGCATAGGCGCCGCGTACGGCACGGATGGCATGTTCATCCTCGCCGTTGTAGATCACTTTGCCGGTCAATGGAATATGCTTTACAAATGCGCCGAAGGTATCGATCAAATCATCCATATCCTTATAGATATCCAGATGATCCGCCTCCAAATTGGTAATCACACCGATTTGGGGAAAAAGCGTTAAAAAAGAGCGATCGTACTCATCGGCCTCGGTAACAAAATAACTGCCCCGTCCGCTGATGGCTCCGCGCCCCGTATCGGACATGGTTCCCCCCACAACGGCCGTCGGATCCAGCCCACAGCTTTTCAACACATGGGCAATCATGGATGTGGTGGTGGTTTTTCCGTGGGTGCCGGCCACGGCAATGCCCCGGTGCCCTACCATTAACTGCCCCAGTAGCTGTGCCCGTTTAACACAGGGTATCCCCGCGCGCCGTGCCGCCCGCAGTTCGGGATTGTCCCCGGGAACGGCGGAGGAGTATACCAGCAGGCGGGCCGAGGAGAGCTGGGCCGCGTCATGACCGATATAAACGGTTGCGCCCCTTTTCCTCAGGCGTTCCAGCACGGCGCTCTCCTGCCGGTCGGAGCCGGACACACCGTATCCCCAGTCCAGCAGCAGCTCGGCCAGGGCACTCATGCCGGCGCCGCCCAGTCCGATAAAGTATATCTCTTCTTTTTTATCTTGTGTCATATCAGGGCCAAATATTCTTTTCTTTTAAAAGCTGCAAAATATCATCAACGATGATCTCCGCCGCAGCCGGATCGCCCAAAAGGGCCATGTTTTTTTTATATGTTTCCACCAGGCCATCGTCCTCCAGCCAACGTGTTATCTCCACTTTCAGCTTTTCATTCAGTTGGTTGTCATCCTTCAACAGCCGCGCCGCGCCCTTACGCTCCATCGCCCGGGCATTTTTGGTCTGATGATCTCCCGCCGCGCTGCCCAAGGGTATCAGAATAGCGGGCAGGGCGGCAATAGCCAGCTCGGCCAGGCTCATGGCTCCGGCCCGGCACACGGCAAAATCCGCCGCCGCGTAAGCCGGCCACATATCCTCGATAAAGGGCCGGATATGCACATGCGCTTTATTCTTAAACCCCGGCGCATATTGTTCATATTGTCTTTTTCCCGTCTGCCAGAAAAGCTGAACATCTTGCAGCTCCGTCTCCCTTAGCCAATGGGCCACGGCCCGGTTTATGCTGCCCGCCCCCAGGCTGCCGCCAAATACCAGCAGCGTCTTTTTCCGCGAATGCAGGCCCAGTTTTTGGCGGGCTTCCACGGCGGATATCTTTTTTTCCGGCACGGCAACGGGATTGGCCACGATCCGGCAATTGGCCCCGGACATAAAAGCGGCCGCCTCCTCATAGGCGCAATAGACCTTTTCCACCTTTTGGGCCAGCAAACGCGTGGTTACCCCCGGATAGCTGTTCTGTTCCTGTATAAGGGACGGAATACCGCTCTTCAACGCTGCTTTCAACACCGGGCCCATCACATAACCGCCGCTGCCGATAACCACATGGGGCCGGAACTGTTTTAAGGCCGCCCGGCTCATACGCAGGGATTGCCATAAGCGGTAAGGGAAAGACAGATTCGCCACCGTCAGCCGGCGTTGAAAACCACGCACAGGCAATGTATGCAGGGCATATCCCCACCGGGGAACCTTTTCACTTTCGATTCCGCGACCGGTACCAAAGAACAAAGCTTCGCAGGAAACTTTTTTTTCAAAGACCTTCAACAGGTTATAGGCCGGGTACAAATGCCCCGCCGTACCTCCGCCGGCAAATGCCAGACGCAATTTTTCACTCATCTACCTCACCAGGCTCCGGTTTAGGCGTTCCCGCTGGAGAGAATAGCTGTTTTCATTTTTTGATAAGCCCGCCTTTGTTTCCACGCTGCGGCTTATGGAGAGCAATATGCCAACATTTACTCCCATGAATACCATATGGGACCCCCCATAGCTGATAAAGGGCATCGGGATACCGGTTGCCGGTACCACACCGGATACCACGGCGATATTCATAAAAGCATACAGTACCACGTTCAGCGTCAGGCCAAAGGCCAAAAACTGGCTAAAAGTATCGGGCGCCTTGCGGGCAATGCGCAAACCGCGGTACAAAATCAGAACAAAGGCCCCCAAAAGCAGCGAAGCTCCGATCAGCCCCAGTTCCTCGGAAATAATGGAAAAAATAAAATCGGTATGGGCGTCCGGTAAAAAAAGGAGTTTTTGCTTACTCTCCCCGAACCCCAGTCCGCTGAAACCACCGCTGCCAATGGCCACAATGGATTGGCGCACCTGATAGGATGCGGAAAGCGGATCACTCAGACCATGCAGCCAGTTTTCGATTCTCTGCAACTGATAGGGACGCAGACTCAGATAAATGGCTCCCAGGGGCACCGCCGGCAGGATGGTGGCCAGCAGATAGCTCAGCCTGAAACGGCTGACAAAAACCATCATCAGGGTGATGGTGGCCAAAAGCAGGGCCGTACCCAGATCGGGTTGTATCATGATCAGCAACATTGTACCCCCCAGCACCAGGAACATGGGCAAAGCCGTTTCCCTGTAACCGCCTTGAGACAGATCCTTGTGGCTGAGCCAGTAGGAAAAAAATAAAATAACCGCCAGCTTGCTTAATTCCGAAACCTGAAAATTGGCAAAGCCGAGTTTGAGCCAGCGGTGGGCCCCTTTTATCTCATCGGTCACCAATAAGACCGCTATGAGCAGGACAAAGGAAAGGATATTGAGCGCCACGATGCGGTACGGCGTTCGAAAATGGCGTAACGGGAGGCGCGATATAAGCAGCAGTGCCCCTATGGAGAAAGAGGCCCAGAGCATCTGCTTGTTAAAAAAGTAAGTGGGCGGCTGGGGTATCTTCATGTTCTGGGCAAAAATGGTGCTGGCAGAATAAACCATCAGCGGGCCGGCCAAGGTCAACAGAATAACCGTAGAGGCCAGAACAAGATCGACTTTGTTTTGTTGCTTCATCTTATAAACCATTCACTATTTGTTTAAACAGGCGTCCGCGCTGTTCATAGTCCTTAAACATATCAAAACTGGCACAAGCGGGGGAAAGCAATACCACGTCGCCGGCGGAAGCCTGTTCACGGGCCGTCTTCACCGCTTCTGCCATCGTACCGGCCCGCGTAACCGGCGCCAGCCCCTGCCAGCTGGCTGCCATCTTCTCCGCGGCCATGCCTATCAGCACCAGCGCCTTGACATGTTCCCTGATCAAATTGTTGATACGGGTAAAGGTACTGCCTTTGTCCTGACCGCCGGCAATGAGTACCACGGGTCTGTCAAAACTTTGCAAGGCCCAGGAGAGGGACTCCAGCGTGGTGGCTTTACTGTCATTCACATATAAAACCCCGTCGAGCTCACGTACCTTTTCCAGACGGTGCTCCAGGCCGGAAAAAGTTTTCAGTACCCTTACGATATCTTCGCGGCTTACCCCCGCTTCAGTGGCGGCCAGAGCCGCGGCCAGGGCGTTCATATAGTTATGCAATCCGTTCAGGGCCATATCGGCGGTGTCAATCAGTTTCGATCCCCGCAGAAAAAGCGCCCCGTCACGATAAAAAGCATCGCTTTCCTTTTTGAGGGAAAAACCGGCCTGGCGCGCGCCATGCTGCTCCACCCGGCGGCACAGCGGGTCATCATCGGTATTGTAGACGATCAACTCTTTGTCGGTCAGATTAAGAGTTATGCGCCATTTGGCCTCCTGATAGGCCTCATAAGAGCTGTAACGGTTGAGATGGTTGGGCGAAAAGTTCAGCACAACCGCCACATCCGGTTTAAAGGTGTCGATGGTTTCCAGTTGGAAACTGGAAAGTTCCACAACGGCCCAATGCTCCGGCGCGCTCCGTTCCACATGATCGCTAAAGGCGGAACCGATATTCCCGGCAACAATGGCAGCGGGATCACTTTGTCGCAACATCTCGCCGATCAGGCTGGTGGTGGTCGTTTTACCATTGGAGCCGGTAACACCGATAAGCGGAGAGCGGTTAAACCAGGAGGCCGCTTCTATTTCCGAATAGACGGCGATGTTACTCCGGGCCGCCGTTTGCACCACATGGGAGGCATAGGGTATTCCCGGGCTGAGAATGATGGCATCCGACTGAAACACCCGACCGCTGTGGCGGCCGAACTCATACTCGATCCCGGCCTGCTCTAATATTTTTATCTCCGCCGCCTTTTCGCCGGCGGCCGCCATATCACTGACAAAGACCAGCGCCCCGCGCTCCCGGAGCATCCGGGCGGCGGCGATGCCGCTGCGGGCGGCCCCCAGTACCGTGATATGTTTTTCTCTTACATCCATCGTTTTTCTCCGGCCCGCCTTTTCAGCAATCAGGCCATACTCTCCCGTGATAAACTATTGCGTTTTAAAGGTGGAAAGACTCAACAGGGCCAACAGGATACCCACGATCAAAAAACGAAACACCACCTTCACCTCATGCCAGCCGGCCAGCTCAAAATGGTGATGCAGCGGGGCCATCTTAAACACCCGCCGACCTTCACCGTATTTCTTTTTGGTGTATTTAAAATATCCCGTCTGAATAATGACCGACAGGGCCTCGGCGATAAATATCCCGGCGATCATCAGCAGCAACAGCTCCTTTTTCAACAATACCGCCACCGTGCCCAGGGCGCTTCCCAGGGCCAGGGAACCCGTGTCGCCCATAAATACCTGCGCCGGATAGGCATTGTACCACAAAAAGCCGATCGAGGCCCCGAAAACGGCCATGCAAAAAATGACCAGTTCCTCGCTGCCCGGCAGATAAATCACATTCAGGTAGTTGCTGAAATTGACATTACTGGTCACGTAGGCAATACCGGCCAGGGCGATAAAGGCAATGGCGGAAAGACCGGCAGCCAGGCCGTCGAGACCATCCGTCAGATTCACGGCATTGGATGAACCGGTGACCACAAAAATCACAAAAGGGATATACCAGTAACCCAAATCCAGCTCCCAGTTCTTAAAAAAGGGGATACTGGTATTGGAATGTATGCCGTCAAAAAAGGGATGAAACACCAACACCAGCGCCAGCATCAGCCCCAGGGTAATCTGCCCGATCAGCTTATAGCGTCCGATCAGCCCCTTTTTCATTTTCAGGATCGACTTTAAATAGTCATCCGCAAAACCGATGATGCCCATGCTCAGCGTGGCCAGGAAGGCCAGCAGCAGATACATATTGGCCACATCCGCCCAAAGCAGGGTTCCCGAAATAATGGCCAGCAGGATGATCAGGCCGCCCATGGTGGGTGTACCCTTTTTCGCCTGATGACTTTTCGGCCCGTTGGTGCGGATCTCCTCGCCGATTTGCCGGTTGCGCAAGGCATTGATGATTTTCGGACCCAGCCACAGGGCAAAAAACAGCGCCGTCACCGCGGACAGGGTGGCCCGTACCGTGATATAACGGAACACATTAAATCCGAAAAAAACATCTTTAAACTGATATAAAAATTCTGCCAGCATAATTTTTCCAGTCAGACCGGAGCCTGTTTATTCCGCCGGTAATCCGGCCAGTACTTTTTCCATCTGTATCCCGCGTGATGCTTTAAGCAGCAGGATATCCCCCGCCTTCATCATGGCCGAGGCCTTATGCGCCAGCTCGTGCTGGCTTTTGCACAAGGTGATCGTTTTCAACCCGGCCGGCGGCAACATTTCCGCCGCCCGGCTCATCTTTTCTCCTAAGATAAAAATATGCCGCGGTCGGTGCTCCAGCGCCTTACGCAGCACACGGACATGCATCTCCTCGCTTTGAACGCCCAATTCATTCATGTCCCCCAGGGCCATGAACTTTTCCCCCCGTTCCATGCTCATCAGGGTATCCATGGCCAAAAGCATAGAGGCCGGATTGGCGTTGTAGGTGTCGTTCAGGATGATACAATCATTCCAGTGAATGACCTGCATCCGTTTTTCAAAAGACTCATACGTGCTCAGGGCGCTGGCTATTTCCTGTTCGCTGAAGCCCAGGTTCAGGGTTACGGCGGCGGCGGCCAGGGCATTGCGCACATTATGCCAGCCCGGCGCCTTAAGGCTGATGGTGGTGTTTTCATTAAGAATCAACTGCCCGCAACCCATCTCATCCATCCGCCCCAGGCGGCCTTTAACCTGTACCTCCGGAGCCTCAAAGCCGTAAGTCACTTCCCGCACACCCTCCTGATGAAAAGCAGCAATGTAGGGATCATCCATATTCTTGTAAATCGTCGCCCCCGCTTTCATATAGCGAAACAGATCCAGCTTTTCCCGGGCCACGCCATCACGATCCTGCAAATACTCCAGATGGGTATCTCCGACCAGGGTAATCAGGGCATGATTGGGTTCCACGATTTTGCTCAACACACGGATCTCGCCAAACTGATTGGTTCCCAATTCAAACACGGCGGCCTTGTGCATTTCGTTCATTTCCACCACCGTTAACGGGCAACCGATCTGGTTATTGCGGTTTCCGTGGGTTTTATGCACGGTCATCTTTTGCTGCATAATGTGCGCCACCATCTCCTTGGTGGTGGTTTTTCCGTTGGAGCCGGTAATGGCAATCACCGGAATGTTATAGCGCAAACGATGAGCCCTGGCCAGTTCATGAAGTGCTTTCAGGGTATCGGGCACAATCAGCAAAGGCAGCCGGGCATGAATCTCGCTGCGATAACTGGCGCGGTTCATCACCGAAAAGAGCGCCCCCTTGCCGGTAACATCCGGTATAAAGGTGTGTCCGTCAAAGTTTTCCCCCTTGATGGCCCAAAACACCTGTTGCGGCTCAATGGTGCGTGAGTCGATGGAAATACCCTTAATATGACGTATTTTTAGCACCCGGTCGCTTATATTGACAAATTCCGCCTGCTGTAAAGCAAGAAAATCCTTTACGGACACATCAAGCATGGAGATCGGCTTCCTTTATTATGGCCACTTCATCGAAGGGCACTTTTTCCTTACCAATGATCTGATAGTTTTCATGTCCCTTGCCGGCAACAAGCAGCACATCGCCGCTCACGGCATTTTTAACGACATGGGTAATGGCTTCTTTTCTGTCCCTGATCACTTCGATCTTTTCTTTTTGTTCAAACCCGGCCATGATATCGGTAATGATGCGCCGCGGGTCTTCCGTGCGGGGATTGTCATCGGTCACCACCGTTAAATCGGCCTGCCGTTCCGCGACCCGGGCCATCAGGGGCCGTTTACCACGGTCACGGTCACCGCCACAGCCAAAAACCACCCACAAGCGGTTACGGGTAATTTCCCGGGCTGCCTGCAAGGCTTTTTCCAGGGCGTCCGGAGTATGGGCATAATCGATCAGCGCGGTGGCCCCGGATTTCAGGGGATAACTCTCCAGCCTGCCGGGAATGGCTTTTTGCCGGGCCATGGCTCTTTGCAGCGTCCCGACCGGTATGCCGAGGGCCACACCGGCGGCCAGGGCGGCGTTTACATTTTCCACATTAAAACCACCCACCAGCATGGAATGGACATCAAATTCATCTCCCCGCACCGCGATACGCATATCGATGCCCCGGGCACTGAGTTCGGCGCGTACCAGCCGTACATCGGCATCCTCCCGGCGACCAAAACCCCATTTCTCCTTACTGAAACCGTTCCACAGTTTTTCTCCCCAACGGTCATCACGGTTGATCACGGCCCGGCCATCCGGCTTTAACTGCTGAAACAGGGCCTGCTTATGATGAAAATAATCCTCCATATCGGGATGAAAATCCAGATGATCGCGGCTGAGATTGGTAAACAGCGCCAGATCAAATTTTAAACCGGCCACACGCTTAAGGGCCATGGCATGGGAGGAAACCTCCAAAACCACGGCACGGTTACCCTGCCGTTGCATCCCGGCCAGCATGGCATACAGGTCTATCGCTTCCGGCGTGGTGTTCCAGGCGTCAATGCGTTTTTGGCCAATCCAGTAAGCAATCGTTCCCGAAAGACCGCAGGACACGCCGTGCGCTTCCAACAGGCCGCGTATCAGAAAACTGACGCTGGTTTTTCCGTTGGTACCGGTTACGGCGATGAGTTGCAGCTTTTCCAGCGCCTCCCGGTGCCAGGCATAGGCCGCCAGGGCCATGGCCTCCCGGCTGTCGGCCACCTTAATCTGCGGCAGATCCAGGGCCGGGTTTACATGCTGCACCACGGCAGCCACGGCGCCTTTTTCCCCGGCCTGCGACAAATAGCGGTGGCCGTCGCTTTCAAAACCCTCGATGGCAAAGAACAAATCTCCCGGCTTTATCTTGCGGGAATCATACTGCAAGCCGGTTACGGTCATCTTTTGTACCGCGGCGGACAAAGGCTCCGCCGGGGTTACCAGTTCACTTATTGGTTTCGTTTTCATCTTTTCCGTCACAATCTGAAATCCGGAAACGGCGCACCGTCCCGGTCTATTTTAAAAACAGTTTCAGAGCCATGCGGCCCTGTATACGGGTGCCGGGCGCCAGAGATTGTTTGTACACGCGGCCACTCCCCTGCAATATCACCTTAACGCGGCTTAAGTCCAGACGGGACAGGGCCTGGCGCAAGGTCAGGTTTCTCAGATCGGGCAAACGCTCCATGGCGGCTTCCGCCTTCACGGCCATAATCCGGGCTTCCTCGTCATCAAGGGAGACCGTTTTCACCAGAGACCCGCCGCCCTCTATCTCCACATCGTAATCATGTTGTTCCAGTAGCTCCAATGCCGCCTGCAGCGGCCAGCCGTTCATATCGGGCAAGGTGTTGACCTTGCGGGCCAGTACCACATCCCCCGTTTCCACCGGTCTTTTTTGGTCGATGTTCTTAAGATCAAAATGAATGATCTGGTTAAGAATGCGGGCAAAAACCGGCCCGGCGGCATCGCCGCCATAATAGTGTTTTTTCGGCTCATCAAAAAAGACGGCACAGATATAGCGCGGCCGGTCATACGGGGCAAAACCGATAAACGAAGCCACATACCGGCCCGGGTCGTACCGCTTTGTCTTACGGTTGAATTTTTGAGCCGTACCGGTTTTACCGCCGGCCTCCACATTTCTCAGGGCGGCCTTGGTGCCGGTACCACGCTTGATCACCCCGCGCATAAAATCCTTCAAAAGCTCGCTCACCTCGGCGGAGATAACCTGCCGGATCTCTTCCGTTTCCGTTTTTTCCACCCACTCTCCCCCGGGACCGCGGATACCGGCCACCACAAAAGGGCGATAAAGATGTCCGCCGTTGACCAGGGCGGCAAAAGCACTGGTGATCTGCAAGGCGGTTACGGAGACCTCCTGTCCGATGGAGATGGAAGCTTTGGAAAGCCCCGACCATGTGCCGGGTTGCGCCAGGGAGCCGCTGGTTTCACCCAACAGCCCCGAGCCTGTCTTTTGCCCGAAACCAAAGCTGCGCAGATAGCGGAAAAAGGTGTTGGGCGCCAGCTTATTCGCCAGCTCAATCATTCCGATATTGGAAGACTTCTCGATCACCTTGCGGAAACTAAGCCAGCCATGTTTTTTGGTATCGCGAATGACATGGTTGTGTATTTCCAGTTTTCCATTCCGGCAAAAAACAATATCCTGCGGTTTGTGCAAGCGTTCCTGCAGGATAGCCGCCGAGGTAAACATTTTCATGGTGGAACCCGGCTCAAAGGCATCGGTGACGGCACGGTTGCGCTTATGGAACTCGTCGGAGCCTCCCGGTCTATTCGGATCAAACCCGGGAGCGTTGGCCATGGCCAGTATCTGACCGTTATTCGGGTCGAGAACGATGGCCACCCCGGACCTGGCCCGGGTGCGACGGAGACCTTCATCCAGGGCATTTTCCACAATGGTCTGGATATCCTTGTCGATGGTCAGCACCAGATCGTTCCCCGGCCGCGGCTTAATCAGCGGCTCATCAATATTATAGGAGACGAAGCGCCGGGCGTTGTATTGCAGCTGTGCCTGACCGTCGCGCCCGGTAAGCGCCTCTTTGTACTGCAACTCCAGCCCGGCCAATCCGCGGTTATCGGGATCCGTAAAACCCAATAGCTGGGCCGCGTATGTCCCGAAGGGGTAATAACGGCCAAAAGACTTTATCTTGATAAAGCCTTTATCGGAAATTTTAAGCAGACTGCCGGCGGTCTCCAGGGGCACGCGCCGGTCAAGGTAGACAAAGTGGTTTTTCATGGCCAGACGCCGCCGGTAGTAGGACTCCTGGCGCCCAAGCCGCGCGGCCAGCTGGCGCGCCAGGGCGGATCGGTTTTCCACCCGCAGGGGATCGGCGGCAAAATCATAATACATCACGCTGGTGGCCAGCTTATCGCCGTCACGATCGTAAATGGTACCGCGACGGGCCTTTAGCGGGATTTTTTTATAATATTGCTTGTAGGCATATTGACTGAAGCGATCATGCTCCAGTACCTGAAAGCGAAACAGGGTGAGCTGCAAGACAAACCAGAAACCGACCAGAAAGAGCGCCACAAGGCCGAAACGGCCACGATGGAATGGTGATTTTGGTTGTGTCATTTTTGGGAATCCGGTTTTCGTTTTTCAACCGCCGGGCGGGCCTCTTTCCACTCTTCCTGAAGACGGGTCAGATCGCTGCTGCCGTTAAGTCGCACCCGGGGACGGGCGCCATCATCAAAAACAAGACCGAACTCCCTGGCGGCTATGGAGCTGATGCGATCCACGTTGGAAAGGCGGCTGACCTCGGCCTGCAAGGTTTCCGTTTCACTGATCAGTACCCGGCGCTGTTCGTATAACATATGTGTTTCCTGCATCATCACTTCAATGCGGGTAGACTGATGCACATACAGGGCAAAGGCCGTTATAAGCAAAGCAAAAAATCCCGTTCCCACTAATAAGCGTGTGATTTTGTTTTCCTGGGCAAGAGCCGGCATGGGGCATCTCCTTATTTAAAGTTTTTCCGCAAGGCGCAACTTGGCGCTGCGGGCACGGACGTTGGCTTCAATTTCCGGCGAAGCGGGCTGGCGAAAATAGGGACGCATACGTTTAAGAACAGGCTGTTTGCCGCACATACATACCGGGAATTCGGGGGGACAGGTGCAAGGGTTTTCCATGGTCTGGAAAAAGTGCTTGACTATTCGATCTTCCAGTGAGTGGTATGTGATGACCGCCATCCGGGCGCCGGGCCTTAAAACCTCCGTTAAACTATTCAGTGCTTGTTCCAATATATTCAGTTCGTCATTGACTGCTATTCTCAGGGCCTGAAATATGCGCGCGTAACTCTTGGTGCGGAAACGGGCATTAACACAGCGATCGATGATGGGCAACAGATCGGAACTGTTACGCAGGGGCTGTGCCGCCCGGAAGGCCACCACACCGCGGGCGATGCAACGGGAACGGCGCTCTTCCCCGTACCGGTAAAAGATGTCGGCCAGTTCCTTTTCCGTTAAGGTGTTCAGCAATTCGGCAGCGGTTATGCCGCTGTGCTGATCCATGCGCATATCCAAAGGCGCGTTTTCCCTGAAGGTAAAGCCGCGGGCATCCACATCGATTTGATGGGAGGAAACCCCCAGATCCAACAGGACGCCATCGAGATGATCCACGCCGGCACGGCCCAGCACATCGCGCACCTGTTCAAAGGTGGCTTTATGGGCCTCAAAATTGGCATAAGCGGCCAGGCGTTCACGCGCGGCCGTCAAAGCCTCTTCATCCCGGTCTACCCCGATATAGCGCGCCCGGGGCGACAATCTCTTCAGTAAGGCCTCGGCGTGTCCGCCGCCCCCCAGGGTACCATCGTAATAAACCCCATCAGGACGGGTGATCAGTGTTTCGCATATTTCCTGCCAAAGAACAGGGAGATGGTAGGTCTCTTCTTTAGATCGATGCATCCGTGTTCGGATCAGTAAAGTTGATCTCTTCCACCAGTTCGGCCAAACTTTGGGCATCTTCGTCCAAATAGGCCTGATACGTTTCCGGGTTCCATACTTCCAGCTTGTTGATGGTTCCCAGAATCAGCATTTCGGTATCGATACCGACTTTTTCATATAAACGCCGGGGCGGCATCAAACGACCCTGGCCATCCATGGCCACCTGGTATGCGCCACCCACAAAACGGCGAATAAACTTTTGGGCTTTTCGGTTATTCATCGGTATTCTGGCCAGACGCGCCACCAGCTTGTTCCACTCATCCAGCGGATAGACGTAGACATTGGTTTCCTCAATACCGGGAGCAAACACCAAAGTGCTCTCCGCCTCGGGTCCGATCAGCTTGCGGATGGCCGAGGGCAGGTTGAAACGCCGCTTGCTGTCCAGCGAGCAGCTATATTCTCCGGTAAAGTTGTAACGCGCCATAAGCAAATTTAATGAATTTTAAACCATTTTACACATTTTTAAGGGATTTTGCTCCACCAATCATAACAGTTTTTCGGCCGGAAAGCAAGCATATTTAGTGTTTTTGACAATAAATAAGGAATTGGCCCGAACGAGCGCCGCTAAAGGGTGTACGGACGGACAAGTTAAATTTTATAAACAGGTATTTAATACGTTTGGATGGTAAAATTCGGGAGAGGTCGGCAAGCAATGGAATAAGGATGGGGCCTTTCATCTCTCTTCCACATCCCTCCCCTCCCCGAGCTCCGGGGAGGGGCCGGGGGTGGGGCTCGAGAACTCGCGCTGAAGTCTCAGGGCGCAGCCTGCAGAAGTTACACCCCGATCCTGTCAAGGGGATAAGCGTGGCGCCCGGAAATCTTCCGTTCCCGCGCCGTATAGACCAATCCGTTGAAACGGATTGGGGGACTCTCACGTCCCTTCTAACCACCCGGATGAATCCGGGGGTTAGCGCGATTTGCCCGTACGATACTCCCCTCCCCGAAAGGTCGGGGAGGGGCCGGGGGTGGGGCTCGAGAACTCGCGCTGAAGTCTC
>Ga0256832_1000851_pt1 | contig 20280 bp, 23 predicted proteins | sample 134614metaG_FD_190534 | JGI IMG/M metagenome (GOLD analysis project Ga0256832, IMG submission 190534) | Hydrothermal vent microbial communities from Lau Basin, Pacific Ocean - 134-614 | ecosystem: Environmental > Aquatic > Marine > Hydrothermal vents | place: Pacific Ocean: Lau Basin | collected...
CTACGACGACCCACGGGTCGTGGCAGGGCAGGCCACCGCCGCCATGGAGCTCCTCGAAGAGGTCCCCGACCTCGACGCGATCCTCGTGCCGGTGGGAGGCGGCGGGCTCGCGAGCGGCACCGCGCTGGCCGCCCACCACCTCGCCCCAGAGGTGCGCGTGATCGGCTGTGAACCGGCTCTGGCCGACGACGCCACCGAAGGCCTCCGGCGCGGCGAGCGGCTCCCGCCACGCCCTGCGACCACCGTCGCCGACGGCCTCCGGACCGCCCTCGGAGAGCTCACCTTCACGGTGCTGACACGGCACCTGAGCGAGATGCGCACGGTGACCGACGACGAGATTCTGCGAGCGATGCGGCTGGTGTGGGAGCGGATGAAGCTGGTCATTGAACCGTCGGCCGCAGTCCCCGTCGCGGTAGGTCTCCAGGGTGGGCTCGGCGACCGCCTGGGGGTGATCCTCAGCGGCGGCAACCTCGACCTCGATCGGCTGCCCTGGTCGTAGCATCGACTGGCAAGGGGTTTGGGGATGTGCTCTAAGCGAAGTCGTGGCGTACGGAAGCCAGCGGACTGAGCTGACGAATTTCGACCGGCTGGGCGTGTGGATCTGCGTCCTCGGCGCCGGTGTCATGGCGGCCCTGTATTCGGTCGCGGTGCGAGGCGCCCGCCGTGTCTACACGGACCTCGACGACCTGCTCCCGGGCCTGACGAAGATCGTGATGTCGCCGGGCTATGCCGTCTCGATGATCATGCTGATGCTGTTCTTCGCCTACTACGGCGTGCGCATGCGCCGGGCCTACGACAATCGGACGGCCAGCTTCGTGATCTTCCTCGGGATCGTGACGGCGCTGAGCACCAACGGCCTGTTGGTCTGGGCCTTGTACAGCCCTGCGAGCAACTCCATGCGTTACCTCGGCTGAGCATCGCCGAGCCAGAGCGCATCTCGGGACCCCTCGCCGCCGCGCGGCCTGCAGGCGCTGCCGCCATCCCCTCACTTCGACACTCCTTGGCATTGCCTCGGCTCGCAGTCCGCGGATCGACGGACGATCCTCTTCGAGATCGGCTCTAATTGAGACGGCGAATGATCTGCCGACGGCGCCGAGGACGGCGTCGGCGTCGAGGACGCTCGACCTGGAAGGACTGGTCCCAGGCAAACACCTCGTCGTGGTCTTCGAGCACGAACTGCATCCCCGGCTCCTGAGGCCTGAGCCGAGGGTTGCCCGTGGTGTCGATCTTGAGCCGAAACGCCGTGCCTGGCGCCGCCTCGCGGACGATCTGGGCGACGCCCAGCTCGTTGGTTCGGGCGACCTCCTGGCCATCGAGGAGGATCGGAAGATCCGGACGCCCGGTGCGAATGACGAAGGCCGCCCGCCGCTGCTCCGGCACGCAATTGACCCGCATGTGCAGCCCCGCCTGCTGGGACGGATCGAGGCTCTGGAAGCGATGGAGCCGCAGGACCTTGGCGTCCTCCGCGGGGCGGTATCCCTCCGGACACTCGTAGCTGATCTGGATCTCGGTCCCCTCGGGCCCCCGGATCATCGTCTGCACCAGACCGTCCGCGTCCGAGGTCCCGACTGGGGAACCGTTGGCGGCGACGACCACCCCTTCGAGGGGGACACCTTCGTCGGCCTCCGCGGTGAACGTCACCGCAAAGCTCGAGGTCGGTGGGTTCTGGGGGCCGCCGCAGGCGCCGAGGGCGAGCGGAAGCAAGAGCCAGGAATGGGTTCGAGTCATGGGCACCTCACGGTCAGGAACAGGTCGTACCGTCCCGTCGGACACCGCGGCGACACTCGAGCTTGGCTCGCAGGGCCTGCACGATGCCCTCGTACTCGGGACGCGGATAGTCACGCTGCAGGTGCTCGTACAGCCCGAGGGCTCGGCGCAGGCGGTTGGAAACGGTGGCGTCGACGGCGAGCTTCTCGAGAGCAATCCGGGCGGCCTCCCGCAGCGCAGCCTCCGTCTCCTCTTCGGTGGCGTCCCCCGAGAGCCCGTCGAAAGCGCGCTCCCGGGCAGCCTGAACGGCCGCCCTCACATCGCTCTCGACCAGCGCCATCCGTCGCTCCTGCTCCTGACGTAGGCGCTCTGCATCGGCCCGGATGCGCTCTCGAAGCCTCTCGGCGTGGGCCTGGGCTTGCTCCGTTTGCGCCTGTTGCGCGGCGGCGGCCGCAGCGGCGGCGGCCTCCTGCCGCTGCTGCTTCTTCCAGGCCCCAAGTCCCAGGGCCCCGGCGGCGACGACGACGGTCACCCCCAGCAGCGCCCACGTCCGCTTCGGGATCTGACGCAGACCGCCCGGGCCTCGGGCGCCGGGCCCGACGGAGCCACCGTCGATGGGCGGGAGGGCGAACTTCGCGCCGCCGGGCCCAACGACCTCCCGAGGCTTGGAGGCGGGCTCGCGAAAAGAGAGCACGTCCGTTGCCATGTCGGAGGTGCTCAGCGTCGGGCGCGAATCGCCGACCGCCCCACCGCCGGGCGAAGGGGGCGGGGCCACAGGCGCAGGCGGCACGGGAGGCGCAGGCGGCACAGACGGCCGAACCCCAAGGGCCTCCGTGTCCAGGATCTGGGTCTTGAGCTCGTGGGGGGGAGGCGGCGGGCCACCGAAAGCGCCGCCGAGACCCGGTCCGAGCATCGCGCCGTCGGGTTCGAGCATCCGCGTGGCCTCGGACTCGAGCGGCGCGGGGTCGAGCGCGCCCTCCCCCTCGATGATGCGGGTCGGCGAGTCGTCGACGATTGGGGCCCCGACGGGCACGCTGGCGGACGCCGCTGCAGGAATGGCCGGCGAAACCTCGATGGACTGAGACGACTCCACGAGCATCGCCGCCTGCCCGAACTCAAGCCGCGTGCGGCCCGCGAGCTGGCGCCAACTCAAGACGCGCTCACCGTCGGCCGTGAGGCTCCCGGCGACGGGAGGCCCCACCCAGAGCGACTTGCCATCCCAGTAAAGCTCAAAGTGCAGGGGCATGACGTCCGGTGCCTGGACGTTCCACCCCGCCTCCGGACCGCTGCCGACGGTGACGCGCGCTTCGGGGAGCTGATCGGTCAGGTCCCACATCCCCGCCGAGGAAGCCCCCTGCAAGAGTTGAACGCGGGCCCAATGCGTCGGGCTCGGAACCGGACCTGCGGGACCTCCACTCAACGTCGCGTACCTCCCTCTCAGTGCGTCGCCAGACCTGCGCCTGGATCCTCCGAGGAGTGTACCTCGAAGCCGGCCTTCTCCGCCGCTTCGTAGACCGATCGAGGCAGCTCGAGCCCGAGGGCACGGATCATGTCGATGCACCGCGGAATGCGCCCAGTGGGAACGAACTCAGAGATGACCCTGCCGTCGGCGTCGCGCCCGAGGTACTTGCGGATGAAGATGTCTCCCAGTTGGTAACCGGTCGCTGGGTCGTAGCCCAGCACTTCGGTGAAGTGCGTCACGCAGCGCGTGCCGTCCAGGAGCCGGGTCGTCTGCACGATGAAATTGATCGCCGACGCGATCTGCGCTCGCATGGCCTGGAGCGGGATCTCGACGTCGCTCATCATCGCCATCGTCTCGAGACGATTGAGGGTATCGATCGGGTAAGTCGCGTGAACCGTCGACAGGCAGCCGCCGTGGCCCGAGGTCATCGCCTGGATCAGCTCGAGCGCCTCTCCGCTGCGGATCTCCCCGACCACGATCCGGTCCGGGCGCATGCGAAGGGTCGCCTTGAAGAGATCCCGGATCGTCACCTGGCCCCGCCCCCGCGGATCGGGGGGTTGAGCCTCCATTTGAACGACATGCGGGAGCTGGAGCTGAAGCTCCCGGGCGTCTTCGATCACCACGACGCGCTCGTCGTGCCCAGCGAAGGACGAGAGGCAGTTCAGCATCGAGGTCTTGCCCGACCCGGTGCCGCCGGCGACGATGACGTTCTGCTTCGCCGCCACGACGGCCTTCATCACCTCGGCGGCGTCCGGCGTGAAGCTCTTGAACTCGAGGAGCTTGGCGATCGTGAGCGTGTCCTTGGAAAAGCGCCGGATCGCGACGCTCGGCCCATCGGGAGACGCGGGGGGAATCACCGCCTCGACGCGCGACCCGTCCGGCAATCGAGCCTCGAGGATGGGATGAAGCTCGTTGAGCTGGCGCCCGACGAACTGGGAGAGATTGCGCAGCGCCGACATCAGCGCCTCGTGGGAAGGGAACTTGGCGTCGACCTTGTGGAGCTTGCCCTTCTTCTCCACGTAGATCTCGAAGGGCCCGTTGATCATGACCTCCGACACGCCAGGGTCGTCGAGGTATGGCCGGATGGGATCGAAGAAGCCCAGCAGGGTTTGTTCGAACACCTCGCGGGGGATGGTCACGACATATCTCCTTGAGGGGGTTCCGGCTCGACGGCCTCTTCGTTCGGTGGGGAGGGCGCGGGCGAGGAAGGCGCCGGGGGCTCTTCGTGGGACGGGAGGCGTGTGATGGATGGCTGCTCCGAGTAATCCATCCAGGATCGCACCTCAGCGGCGTGGTCCCCGTCGGGGGCCAGCTCCAAATAACGCGTGAAGTACTGGCGTGCCCCCTCGGGGTCATCGAGGAAGTCGCGGTGGAGCATCCCGAGAGTGAAGTAGGGCTGAGGAGCCTCCGGCGCGTCGTGGATGACTCGCTCGAGCTCCGCGCGCGCGCGCTCACGGTGGCCAAGCCCCATGTGGAGGGTTGCGACGACGTACCGCAGCGCCCAGCGGTCCGGATGCGAACGGAGGAAAGGCTCGGCGTGCCGCAGCGCCTCTGGGTAGCGCTCGGCCCGTACGCACACGTCGAGCAGGTGCGGCAAAGCATCTTCGACCGGGTAGCCGCGCTCGATGGCCGCGACGATGTACTGCTCGCCGCGGAGCAGATCCCCCCGGTCGGCCATCCCGAGGCCGTGCCGAAAGAGGCGCTCAGCCTCGACCCCTTCGAGGGGGTCCGGCATCAATTGACCGGTCTCCGACGACGAGTGGGCGCAACCCCACAAGGCGGCGACGAGCAAGAACCTCGTCATAGGAGCCCAAGTTTGCCTCGGAAACCGGATCGTTTCCAGCGGCACGCCACCTCGCATGCCCCAGTCTATTGGCGTGCCTCGCGCTCTTTGTCCCAGCGCGCCTGGACGATGCGCCGCGTGCGCTCGAGCCACACGACGTAGTCGTTCTCCGGATCGACGAACGACGTCAGCCGAAGCAAGGCCCGGGTCTCGATGACGGCCCGCTCCCAATCCTCGGTCTGAAGGGCGTGATGAAGCCGGAGGCGGCGCGCGGCATATTCGGCGTTCACCATCTCCTTCATCTCGTCTCGCTGCGCCTCCATCTCGCGGGCTTTGTCCGCGTTGCCGGCCCGCCGGTAGCAGGCGGCCGCCTCATCGTAGAGGAAGACCGCCTGGACGCCGTCCCGCGGGTCGAAGCGGACGCGATCGCCCCGGCTGTGCGCCCGGTACTCGGTTGACTCGGCCGCCGCCGCCGGGTCCCCGGTCGCCGAACACTCGGCGGCGGTCGTGAACAACTCGGGGGGCTCCAGCCCCTCACCGGAGGGAAGGGCGTGCGGGTCGTCTTTGAGGAGCATGAACCCGGCCAACGCCAGCCCCACGACCAGCGCGACGAGAAGCACGGGACTCACGGTCTGCTCGCGTTTCGTCTCGCGTTTGTTCGTGAGGCGAATGCGGAGCGATCCGATGACGAGCTCCGAACCCCAGGGCACCATCCCGTTGACGAAGGGCTTTCCCTTGTAGAGGGTCGGGGTCATCGCACCCTGCGAGGTGCTGACCCACACGCCCTCTTTCCCGCGCGGCGCAATGAGCAGATGCTCGAGCTCGAGCTCTCGCGCGGTCGGGATCGAGATCTGCGCCGACCCGGACTTGCCGAGGGTGACCTGCGAGCCTTCGATGGGGAACCGCTCCTTGGTCCCATCCGTGTTCACGACTTCGACGAACGCATCCATCGCTGATCCCTCAACTCACCGGCGCAAGCTCATCCCAAACCCGTGCTCATCCACTTGACCACGAACGGGCCAAGGAGGAGCAAGATGATGCATACGAACATCAACATCAGCGGCCCCATCATCATCAGGCCCGCTTTGGCAGCGCTCTCTTCGGCTCGGACGCTCCGGCGCATTCGCAACATGCGCGCCTGAATGGTCAGCACCTCGGCGAGCGGCGTCCCCTTCGCCTCGGCCTGCACGACGGTGGCGACAAAGTCCCGAACGGACTCGGTCGGCACGCGCTCGGCGAACCCTTCGAGGGCCTTGCGGCGCGTATGGCCGAGATCGAGCTCCTGAAGGATTCGGCTGAACTCTTCCTTGAGGACGGCATCCTTCGAGGACGACTTGTCCACGATCTGCTTGAGCGCACCCGGGAAGTCCAGGCCGGCGCTCATGCAGAGCGCCGCCAGGTCGATCGCCGTGGGCAACGAACGGTTGACCGCCTTGAAGCGCTCTTGGGCCGCGCCGGTGACCTGAAGCCAGGGCAGGTAGGCTCCCAGGAGGGTCGCGAAGATGACGATCAGCACCGGCATGTTCCCGACGTAGGCCATGAACAGGCCGATCCCGGCGAAGATGACGGCGCTCAACAACGACAGCGCCAAGAAATCGTTGGCGCTCAGGCCGAGGTAGTCGCCAGCGTAGGCAATCTGCTGCTGCACCGCATTCTTGAGCCTGGGCGCCGAGATCCCATCGAACCAGCCGCTCACGAGACGCATGGCAGGCTCAATGGTCTTGAAGAGACCGCCCTCTTCGAGGGCGCGGCGACGCTTGAGCCCGCGTGCGCCAAGCTCGGGTCGAGGCGCCGGTGGGTTGCGGCCCAGGATGAAGGTGATGACGAACAGGCCGCTTCCGATCAGCGTCAACGCGGCGTAGCCGAGGAGGCGAGCGCCCAGCATCAGATATCGACCTTCAAGATGTTGCGCGCCCAGATGATCGCGACGAACCAAAACGTCAGGGCGATGGTGACGATAATGTAGCCGATGAAATTACTCGTCAGCGGCTCGAGCCAGGTCGGATCCACCGCGCTGAGGACGCCCGTCATGACGAGCGGCATCAACGCGAGGACCACGACCTGCCCCTTGCCCTCGGCTGTCTTCGTCCGGACCACGCCCTCCAGGCGCGCCATCTCACGCAGCGAAGCCGCCGAGGTCTCGAGAATCGTGGGGAGGTCGCCGCCGGTCTGTCGGGCGATGACGATGGTGGCCAGCGCCCCCGCGATGGTCTGGCTCTCCATGCGCTCGGCGGCGTCGAGGACCGCCTTGTCCACGGGAGTGCCGAGCTGGTTGGACTTCACCAGGAGATCCAGCTCCTCGGCCATGGGAGGCTGCACGAGGTTGGTCGTCGAGCGGATCGCCTCGCCGATCGCCGGGGTCGCCTTGAGCGAGTTGGAGAGCATCAGCAGCCAACCATCGAGCTGCTCCTCGAGCTTTTCGATGCGCTTCTTCTTTTCGCTGTCTAGCCACAGGACCGGCAGCACTCCCGCCAAGGCCGTCGCCAACACAAATATCAAGTTGCCCGTGGCGGCGGTCAGCAACGCCAGCAGCGCGATGGCGGCCGCCTGGTACTTGGCGATCTGGGCGCCCGAGGTCTTGAGCAACAGGAAGCGCACGTAACGGTTCAGGTACGCCACGTACCTCTCCCAGTACGCCTTGAGCGGACTGTCGGGCAACGTGATCGCGAGGTAAACGAAGAGAGCGGTGCCGCCGGCCATCAAGGCGATGGCGAGGTAGCCAGAGAGTGGGTTGGCGAGGAAATCGTTCACAGGTAGTCCCCCTCCTTCACCAACCCGTAGGTGATGAACTCGTCGAGGAACGACGGGAGGTAACCGCTCGCGCGGAATTCCCCCAACACCGTGCCATCCTTTTTCGTTCCGGTCCGGTGGTAGGCGAAGATGTCGTTGAGGACGAACTCGCCCTCTTCGTTCAGACCGCTGACCTCCGTGATCGCGCTGACCCGGCGGGACCCGTCCGAAAATCGGGTCTGCTGAACGACGAGGTGAACCGACCCTGCGATCTGCTCGCGGATGGCACGAGAAGGCAGGTCGAGACCGCTCATCAGGCAAAGCGTCTCGATACGCTTCATCGCCTCCTCGGGACTGTTGGCGTGGGTCGTCGTCATCGACCCCTCGTGGCCGGTGTTCATGGCCTGCAACATGTCCAGCGCCTCCCCGCCGCGACACTCACCGACGACGATGCGGTCCGGACGCATGCGCAGTGCGTTCTTGACGAGGTCTCGAATGGAGAACTCGCCCTTGCCCTCCATGTTCGCCGGACGGGTCTCGAGGGAAACGACGTGGGGCTGCTCCAGGCGGAGCTCGGCGGCGTCCTCGATGGTCACGATGCGCTCGTGCGAAGGGATCGACGCCGACAACACGTTGAGCAGGGTCGTCTTACCGGAGCCGGTACCACCACTGATGATGATGTTCTTACGAACCTGCACCGCCCGATGGAGGAAGAGGGCCATCCGCTCCGTCATCGAGCCGAAGCGCACCAAGTCCATGATGGACAAGGGGTTCTTCTGGAACTTTCGGATCGTGATGCAGGCACCGTTGATCGCCAGCGGCTTGATGATCGCGTTGACGCGCGAGCCGTCCTTGAGGCGCGCATCGACGAGCGGCGTGGACTCGTCGATTCGTCGCCCCAGGGGCGTGACGATGCGCTCGATGACCGCGCGCGCCGACTCATCGTCGGTGAAGCGCAGGTCCGTCGCCTTCACCTTGCCCTTCTTCTCGACGTAGATCTTGTAGGGGTGCACGACCATGATCTCGCTGACCTCTTCGTCGGCGAGGAGCGGCTCGAGCGGCCCGAGCCCGAGGGCCTCGTCGGCCATCTCGCGCTTGAAAGCGTTCTTGTCGCAGTTGGGGGGAATATCGTGCGCGAGCTGCTGAAGGATGCGATCGAGGGCGGCGTTCACCTTCGGGCGCATCGTCTCGTCGTCCATCGCGGAGCGGTCGAGACTGACGAGGTCCAGGTAGTCGAGCAGCATGCGGTGCACCCGGCGCCGGAGCTCCACGCTGATGTCCGAGGTGCTCCCGGAGATGCGCAGGACCTCTTCCTGCTCGGCGGGCTTCGAGAGGACCTCGGCGATCGCCGACGGAACCTCCGTAGCTTTGGCCGGCGACCGCGCGGGCCTCGCGGGCGCCTTGGCGGCGGGCGCAGGTTCACCAAGGCGCCGTAGCCGGACGAGGTACGGCCCGATACGGAGCGGGATGTTCGGCGGCGTGTCGACCTTGCTTCGCTTGACCCGCTGGTTCCCCATCAGGGTGCCGTTGGCGGACTGATCGGTCAGCTTGAACCCACGCGCCGAGGGCTCGATGATCAGGTGGCGTCGGCTGACCTCCGGCGACGGCAGAACCACGTGACAGCTCGGATCCCGCCCTACCACGACGGGCCCGTGCGCCGTGATCGGGAGCTCCTCGACGGACCCATCGGGCATCTCGATGGACAGCAGAACTCCGCTGGTCATCGGCCGCGCCTCACTTCAGTCCGCGTCCTCGCTCGAAGGGACCACGGTGCGCGCACCCGGAATGCGCGGTTGCTCCACGAGCTCGATCTCGTCCACGCCTCCCTCGAAGTCCTCGTACATACGGATCGCTTCTTGGATGCGGTTGCGCTGCTGCAACGGTACCGGCTCGGTGACCGTCGGAACGATGAAAAGGAGGGTCTCGGCTTCTTCGAAGCGACGGCTATGCGAGCCGAAGAGCGCACCGAGGATGGGGATTTGGCTCAGGCCTGGGAGGCCGCTCTTTGTCCGATTCTCGGTGCGGCTGATGACACCGCCAAGCACGACCGCTTGCCCAAGCTCGAGGTTCACGAGGGTGTTGAGCGTCGAGACGGAGCGACCGGGGAAGCCCGTGCCGCGGTCGTCGGTGAGGTCCGAGACGTCCGCGTTGACGGCGATCTCGATGCGGCCCGTCTCCGGGTCGTAGCGCGGCGTGCAGGTGAGCTGGGTGCCAAACTCGATCTGCTCGAGGGTGTTCTGCAGCGACCCCGCCAGCGCGACGTTCACCTCACCGCCGATGTTGATCTGCGCCTGCTGCCCGTTGACGGTCACGAGGCTCGCCTGGCGGTAGAGGCGCGCCCATCCGTTCGACTGAGCGATGTCGAGGCGCGGAAGGAGCGTCCGGGTAAGCAGCTGGATCTGGGTCTCCGTCCCCGTGCCGCTGGCCCAATCGACCTGAATCAGGCCCTGGCTCCGGTTGCTGCCGATGCTCGCAGGGAAGTTCAGACCGATCGCGTGCGAATAGGTGTCGCTGAGCTGGACGAAGTAGAGATCGAGGCGAATGCTCTCCCGGCGCTCGACCCGCCCCTCCGGCGTCTCTTCTTCCTCTCCGCCAGGAACGGTGATGCGATACTGCACCTGGCTGCCGTCCCGCATGATGAGCAGGAGCGAGGTCCGGCCGGGCCGCTCACCGACGAGGATGAAGCGGCTCTGGTCGTCCGTCAGGCGGACGTCCACGACGCCGCGCACACCCTCGGAGTAGCTGCGGACACCTGCGGCAGAAAGCGAGGTCTGCTCGCCAACCTCCACAGTCAAGTCACGAATCGTCTGGCCGCGCTGCGCCAACGCCGGCGCGCTCAAGACCAAGAGGGCACACAGGGAGAGGGCTGCGCTTCGAAACGTTTCACCGGCCACCAGTAACCTCCGTGATTCTTGTTCCGCGCATGGTGTTGACCGCGCGGCGGCGCTCGGGGCGGACCAAGTCCGTGTCGGTCGTCTCGGGAATCGCGTTGACGATCTCGACGTCGTCGGGGTTGCGCAAGACGAGCTGTAGCGAGCCGCTCTCCCGCGCGTGGGTGAGCATCGCGGCCTGCTCGATCGTGACGGCGACGGTCACCTCGATGCCGCGGTTCGAGGTCGAAGCACGGCCGCCCTCCGAGCTCACGCGGTCGGGACCGCCCGTGTCCGCACCGACCGCGAGCACCAGGACGTTCTGCTGGAGCGGCACGGTGACGCGCGTCTCGCTGCCCGGTCGCTCCGCCGTCAGGAGCACGTCGACACGATCGCCGGGGCGGAGCAAGCCGCCGAACGACGAGGACGGGTCGGCGTGGATCGTGAGCGCCCGCATGCCTTCGCGGAGCAAGGTCGAGAGATCCCGGCGCTCGGACGCTCCGGTCGCCAGGTCCGTCCAAAGAAGGGACTGATTGGCCCTCAACGCGGTGTTGACCCGGATCCCGAGGACCCGCTGCTGGTCGCTGGCGAGGACGTGGCGATCCTCGACGTAGGCCTCGGGAAGCTGCCGTGTCGCCAGCTTCTCGATGGAGAGGGGCTCTCCAAGGGGGACGTCGGCTGTCACCATCAGCACGTCCACTGGCTCACCACCGGCCGCCTCCGTCTCGAAGCGGCGCATGTAGAGCACGAAGAGCGCGACGCCGACGATCGTCACGCCGGCCGCCGCCAATAGTGCCGTTCGGTTCATCTCACCTCGCTGGGCGCCTCTGAACGCCGGAGCAAACCATAGCGCATCGGCGCAGAGATGAGGTAGCGTCTTCTCCAGCCAAGGGAGCTGCTCGCATCAGAACGGGAGCGCGTCGGGCGCAGCGTGCGCGCGCAAAAGGACCGCGGCCGCCCCCGCCAGGAACGCGGGGCCCAGGCGAATGGGGGTCAGCCGCTCCCGGCGCAGCGCTCGCCGCCGGCGCCGAGGCAAGAGAGGGTTGAGCAGCAAGACACCGACGTTGCGAAAAATCCCCCAAAGCTTGCCCTCGACAGCAGCCCACAGGAGCGAGAACAAGGCGGCGGCGACAAGGGAAGCGAAGACGAACTCCAAACCGCGCGCGGGGCCCACCAGCGCCCCGGTCGCTGCGGCGAGCTTCACGTCGCCGCCACCGCCGCCGAAGCGGAACAGCACGTAGAAGATGAGGCCGCAGACCGAGAGGCCGACCCCCGAGAGCAGCGCTGCCTGCCAACCCCCGAGGGCGAGGTGCGCAAGGGGCGCCACGCTCAGGACGGGCAGGGTCAGCCAGTTGTAGATCTTGCCGGCCCTCAGATCGGTGATAGCCGCCACCAAGCACATGGTGACGGCTATCCACAGACCCAATTGGTCAAGCCCATCGGGCAGATACATTCGCCTCCGAGGGCGCCGAGGGTCAGCTGCCGCCGAGGCCCTGGATGTCGCCGGTCGCGGACTCGGCCTTCGTCTTCACGGCCTGACCGAAGTTCTGCCACGCCACGATGCCGATGATGGCGATGAGGATCAAAATGATGATGTACTCGACGGTGGACAGTCCGTCCTCGTCCTTCAGCAGTTTCGCGCGTTCGATGTTCATGGGCGACCTCTCCGTTTTTCTCTTGCCCGCCGGGGGCGGCGACGCTTGGTGTGCTTGCACCGCTTAGGATTCCTGCAAGGCGGCTCCGTTGTCAATCGACACTGACGCTGAAACCGCCGCGCTCGACAAGACAGCTTAGCAAGGTTGGAGCCAACCTCCGAAGAGTTCCCGCCAGGACGCCCGCACCCTGGCCTCGCAGGGGTTGCCGCGTCCCAGGCGCGGACGCCGGCGGTCGTGCACTGGAGAGCGAAGACCCCACCTTCGTAGGCTCGATGGGTCGAGCGGGGTATCGCGTCCCCGCCTGTGCATCGCAAGCTGCAGACCGTCGAGCCGACGCGAATGCGAGCCTCGACCCGGACCGATGTGCGCCGGTTCAGCGCCCCTCGGCGAGAAGCGCCCGGGCCACCGCGGCGTCGTCGAAGGGCACGGCCTGACCGCCGAGGTCCTGCATCGACTCGTGGCCTCGACCCGCGAGGACCACGACATCGGACGGTTGGGCCTGAGCGAGGGCCGCGCGGATCGCCTTCCCCCGGTCGAGGATGCGGAGCCAGCGCGCTCCGGGCCCCCGGCGGCCCCGCTCGATGGCGGCGGCGATCGCCTCCGGAGCTTCCCGGCGAGGGTTGTCGTTGGTCAGCACGACGAGGTCCGCGAGCCCATGGGCCACCGCGCCCATCGCGGGGCGCTTGGCTCGGTCGCGTTCTCCCCCGCAGCCGAACACGCAGATCAGGCGCGCGCCGAGGGACCGAGCCGTCCGCAGGGTTCGGCGCAAGCCGTCGGGGGTGTGGGCGTAGTCCACGACGACGAGCGGAGCGCGGGCGACGACCTCGAAGCGCCCGGGAACGCCCCCGAAGGTCTCCAGGCCCCGGCGGATGACCTCGGGACCATACCCCAAGGCCTCCCCGGCGAGTGCGGCGGCCAGCGCGTTCTCCGCGTGCACCTCGCCGTGGACGGACAGCCGCAGCTCGCCACCGAGGGCCGAAGCCCGCGGACCCTGGCGCAGAGCTACCCGCGTCCCAGCCAGCGTCACCTCCACCTTGGCGACCCGCAGGTCCGCACCGGCGCCGTAGCCATAGCGCAGCCGCCGCGCGTGGGCGGGGGTCACCTCGTCCAGCAGCGGAGCGACCGGATCGTCGGCGTTGAGAACGGCGACGCCACCCTCGGGAAGCGATGCGAAGAGCTGAGCCTTGGCCGCGAGGTAGGCCTCGGGGCTGCCGTGCAGGTCGAGGTGATCATGGGAGAGGTTCGTGAAGACCGCCACCGACGGCCGCCAGCGACGGGCGAAGCCGGCGGCCAGGGCCTTCGAGGTCGTCTCCAGAGCCAGGACGCGCGCACCGGCAGCCACGGCGGTCTCTACACAGTGCAAGAACTCGTCGCTCGGGTCCGAACCTTCGATCCGGCGTCCATCCACCCACGCGCCGAGGGTCGTCAACCGCGCCGACGGCTCTCCGGAAGCCGCGACGATGGCATCGATCATCGAGGTCGTCGTCGTCTTCCCGTTGGTCCCCGTCACCGCGGCCGTGGTCAGCCTGCGGTGAGCGCGGGCGAAGCGCGCCGCTCGGCTCATCAAGCCTTGAAGGGGGGCGGCTCCCACCCGACGCACTCGCCGCTCGGGTCCCACTCCACGCATTCGTCCGACGGCGCCGCAAGCTCCCCCCACCCGACGCACTCGCCGCTCGGGTCCCACTCCACGCACTCGTCCGCAGGCCCCGACAGCTCCCCCCACCGGACGCACTCGCCGCTCGGGTCCCACTCCACGCATTCGTCCGCAGGCCCCGACAGCTCCGCCCACCCGACGCACTCGCCGCTCGGGTCCCACTCCACGCATTCGTCCACGGGCGCGAAGCCGACGTTGGGCAAGACCCCAACGTCCGGCGTGCGAACGCCACCGGCCGAAGGTTCGGGGCTCACCGCGACGGTCGGGTCGACGGCCGACGACGTCGCGGGCGCCGGCCTGCGGCCTGCGCAACCTGAGCCGTGCCCAAGGCTCATCGACATCACGAGCCAGAGGAACTGGGAACGGTCGATCTTCATGGTCTCCCCCTTGTTGTTGGACGCGGCAGCACGCACGCGCAAGACGCTCACCGGCCTCCATGGTCCGTGTCTTGCGCCGCCGTGTCTTGCGCCGCCGTGTCTTGCGCCGCCGCGCTTTGGGCCTCGGGCTCGTCCTCCTCCCTGCGCCGAGCGGTGGAACGCCCGTCCTCGAGGTTCCCCAGGGCTTCGCGCAGGAACACCTCCAGCGCGTCGGCGTCCACGACCCCACGGCTGGGAGGGCGGAGCGGACGCCCCTCGGGGTCGAGGTAGACCACCGCCGGCGCTTCGACCTCGAAGCGCGCAGCCAGAGCCGCGCCCTCCGCAGAGGCCGTGTCGACGCGAAGGGCGACGAACTCGCGCAGGACCGAGCGCACGTCGCTGTTGGCGAAGGTGGAACGGTGCATGCGCTGTGAAGCCTCGGAGGCCTCTGCCTCGAAGAAGAGCATCAGGGGTGCGTCGTTCAGGGCCGCTTCGTCGAGGGCGTCGTCGTAGCTCTGCTGCCATCGAGGGGAGGGAACTTCCCGCCGGCGAGCTTCACGCGCCTGAAGCGCCGCGTCGAGCTCGGCGGGGCTGAGGTAGACGCCGCCGTCGAGCACCGCGGCCTGATCGAGCTCGACCATCTGCTGGCGACCGAGCCGAAGGATGAACCAGAACAACCCCGCCGCCAGCAGCAGTAGGGCGATGCAACCCCAACCCGCGAGGCGCTGCTCCTTCGGCTTGACCGCGGGGTACGGCGAGGCGTCCGGCTCACTGGAGGCGTCCGGCTCACCGGAGGCGTCCGGCTCACTGGGGGCCTCCGACGGAACGGGAGGCTCCTGGTCGCCGGCAGCATCCCCGCCTCCCTTCTGCACGCCGGGCTCCGCGGTCTGGTCGTCGTCGGCCATGGGCCGATGGTACGCGAGGAGCGGCAGTCCGGTCAGCCACGTCCGCTAGGTCAGCAATGCGCCGTGAAACAGCCCGTACGGACGGCATCGCGCAGCCGCGACGCGATGTGGTCCGTCAGCGGATCGAGGGACGCGAGGCCCTCCCCCTCTGCCACGACGCGGTGCTGACCGAACTTGTCGTCTTCACCGCATCCGGACCACAGCGAGTAACCCCAACCCTGTCCCTCACGCCAGAGGTCGACGTAGATGTGTTCGCTCTCGCAGGCCAGGTGACGGGCCGGGTCGGCGATGGCAGGCTCGTGGTCCACCGTGCTCTGCAGCGCCGACAGTTCGAGGGAGAGACCCTCCGCGAGCGACTCGTACACGAGCGCTCGCTCTTCCTCTGGGAGCGACATGCCCACGTCCTTGAACGAGATCTCCGCAAAGGGCGCGTTCTCCACGCGCACCACGAAGGGGGAGTAGATGGCATCGGGCGTCTCGGGCGCAGCGGGGATCGCGGGAGCGGCCGACAGCGGCGCCGCTCCTGGCGCCTCTGGCGCGGAGGTCCCGCAGGCAGCGACCCAAGCGACCCCAAGGAGCACGATCGGGAGCGAACGGACCATGGGCGCCAGGATGCCACGCCGCCCCTGGTGGCGCATGCGCCCCCTGCTGCTCGACCGCCCACGGAGGCGCCCCCGGTGCTCGTAGGCATCCTGGTCGGAGGAGCGTCGCGCCGGATGGGCCGACCCAAAGGGCTGATCGAGCGCGACGGGGAGCCGCTGCTGCGGCGAACGGTTCGAGTCGTCCGAGAGGCCGGTCTGCAGCCCGTGCTGCTCGGCAACGACACCCCCTACCGACACCTCGAACCGGAGGTGCCGCGGCTCCCCGACCTCTACGGAGGCGCGGGGCCCATCGCAGGACTGCATGCGCTGCTCGAAGCGACGGACCGCGGCATCCTCCTCGGCTGCGACATGCCTTATATCGAGGCCGAGGACCTGCGGCGGCTGGCGAGCGATCCCCGGAACCCACCGCTCCTCGCGGCCCGACGCCAGACCTGGGAGCCGCTCTTCGCCCGCTACGAGGGGGGGCGCGTCCGCCCCGTGCTCACGGCGTACCTCGCCCAGGGGCGACGCTCCCTGCTCGGCCTCTTCGATCGCTTGCCGGTCGAAGAGCTGCCGGTAGCGCCGGATCGGCTCGACGACTGGGACCGACCCGGGGACCTGCCCTGAGGCACCTCGGCAGCAGCGACGGCCGCAGCCTGGGCGGCGCTCCGCCGGACGCGATACCCTCGGGGCGATGCGTGCCCGCCTCCTGCTCCTCCTCGCCCTGACGGCCTGCGACTGCGGCCCCACCTCCCCGGCGGACGCCGGCGCCACCGACGGAGCGCGCGACGGCACGGCCGCCGACTCGGGCAGCAGCGACGGGGCCCCACCCCAGCCCTGCCGCACGGCGCTCCCTGTCGACATGCTCTGGGTCATCGACAATTCGAACTCCATGGCCGAGGAGCAGGCGAGCCTCGCAGCGAACTTCCCGGCGCTCATCGAGACGCTCACGCATCCCCCGGACGCCGACGACGACGGCGAACCGGACTACCCGCCCCTGACGGATCTTCGGGTCGGCATCGTCTCGACGGATATGGGCGTCGGAGACACCGCGGGGGTCATCGGCTGTCCCAGCGGCAGCGGCGACGACGGGGTGATGATCTCGCGATCGCGCGCGGGAGGTGCCTGCGCCTCCGTCGGCACCGAAGGGCCGCCGTGGCTCCAGTTCGACGGAACCAACGGGGACGCCTTCGAGGCGGACTTCGCGTGCCTCTCGGCGCTCGGAACCAACGGCTGCGGCCTCGAACAGCAGCTCGAAGCGAGCCTCGCGGCCCTCACCCGGCATGCCGCACCCGGCGGACCCCACGAGGGGTTCTTGCGGCCGGACTCCCTCGTCGCCGTCGTCTACGTAACCGACGAGGACGACTGCTCTGCGGCCGACGACGCGATCTTCGACCCCTCACCGGCCGCCGCGGATCGCCTCGGTCACCTCCGCGTGCGCTGCGCGCTCCACCCGGAACTGCTGCATCCCGTGAGCCGCTACATCCGCGCCCTGCGGAACCTTCAGCTCGACCGCCGCGGTGACGTGATCGTGGCCGCCGTCACGGGTGTCCCGCGGGACCTCACCCGCGACCCGGCCGACATCGACTACGACGCGCTCCTCGCCGACGAACGGATGCAGTACACCCTCGACCCTCTGGACGACACGCGCCTCGTCCCCGCGTGCGATCTCGGCGGCGTCGGGAGCGCCCCACCGGCCCGACGCCTCGTCGAGGTCGTGGCCGACTTCGCGGCCGACGGCGACGGTCTCGTCGCGAGCATCTGCCAGCCGGACCTGCGCCCGGTCATGGAGGACCTGGCGCAGCTCGTCGCCGCGCGGCTGTGCGTCGGACCCGACTGACGGACGCGCTCTGAAGCACGGCGCCCGGCCAGTCGGACTCCGTGCTAACTTGGGCTCATGCGGGGGCTGGGGTTGATGTTGGTCCTGTGCGGGGGCTGCTACCTCTCCCACGGGCTGGAAGAAGGCTCGCGTGATGGGGGCTTCGTACCGGACGGACGGGTCGACGCGCGCCCGCCCGCGGCCGACGCGGGCCTCCATGACGCGCGCGCCGACAGCACCCTCGACGCGCCCGCCGACTCCGGTCGAGACGCCGACACGCGCGACTCGGGCGGTCGCCTCGACTCCGGCTCCGGTGACGCCAGCGACTGTGTGCTGCCGGTCGAAGCCTACCCGGAGCGTGACGTCTGCCGGCCGGAGACAGGCGACTGCATCGCGCGATGCGGTACCGACCAGCCCTGCATCGTCCTGTGCCTGCGGAGCGATCCCACCTGTCAGGCCTGCGCCGTACGCAACGCCCTCGCCTGCTTCAACAGCACGCCCTGCGAGCCCCTCTACGCGCCCACCTCCTGCTGCGTCGTTCACATGTGCTCGCTGACCGAGGTCGACGAGATCCTCAACGTCTGCACAGCCCTCGCCTGCGGCGACGAGATCCAGGCCTACGCCGACTGCGCCATCGCGGATTCCCGCGCTCGCTGCCGGCGCGCGATCGCCGACTGTGGCCTGCCGCCGACCCTGCTCGGTTTCTAACGTCCAATACCTCTCCGCGCGCGGGACCTCTGCGCGCGCAAGAGTCCTCCGGAATCTCCCCACCTGCCCCTCGCACGGGCATCCTCACGCACCGGACCGCCCAACCCTTGACACTGTAGTGTACTACAGGGTGTACGTTGTTTCCGTCGTAGACAGCCCTCCTGGGAGACGACGTGAACGACGCCACGAACAACACCACGCTCACCATCGGAAAGGTCGCCCGGCGCACCGGCATCGGCGTGGAGACCATCCGCTTCTACGAGCGCGAGAAGCTCCTGCCGGAGCCTGCGCGCGACCCATCGAACGGCTATCGACGCTACCCCGAGAGCACCGTCGCGCGCCTTCAGTTCATCGCCCGCGCCAAGGAGCTGGGCTTTACCTTGCGCGAGACCCGGGAGCTGCTGGAGCTCCGCGCCGGTCCCGCAACGTGTGGAACCGTCCGGGCGAAGGCCGAGGAGAAGCTCGGCGACGTTCGACGAAAGATCGAAGACCTTCGGCGCATCGAGCGGGCCCTTCGGACGCTCGCCGAAGCCTGCCCCGGTGAGGGCGCACTGGACGACTGCCCCATCCTGGGCGCACTGGAAGGAGGGTTCGGCGATGGAAGTTGAGCTCGTCTGGCAACGCGATTGCCCGAACGTCGCGGCGGCCCGGCAGAACCTCCTGCGGGCCTTCTCCCTTGCGGGCGTCCCCGCGCGATGGCGCGAGTGGTGCGTCGACGAAGCGGATTGCCCTCCGCACCTTCGCGCGTTCGGCTCTCCGACCGTCCTCGTCGATGGTGTGGACGTTGCGGGCGACCCCACCGGTAGCGGTCCCTCGTGCCGCCTCTACCGCACCGCCGACGGCGTGCTCCTGGGCGCACCCTCCGCCGAGCTCATCGCCGCTGCGTTGCGCTCGAGGGAACCGACCGAACCGTCACCCCCTTCGCATGGTGGCCGCTTCTCCTGGAAGCGCGTCGCCGCGGCGGCACCCGCGTTCGGGGTCGCCTTGCTGCCGAAGATCGCCTGCCCGGCATGCTGGCCTGCCTACGCCGGCGTGCTCAGCTCACTGGGCGTCTCGTTCCTGATCGACGCCCGCTACCTCTTCGCCCTCACGGCGGCCTTCCTCGTAGTTGCGCTCTTCTTCTTGGGGCTGCGCGCGACGCACCGCCACGGATACGGCCCCCTGGCGCTGGGGCTCGTTGCCTCGGCGCTCCTCCTCATCGGCAAGTTCTACTTCGAGAGCGATCCGGCCATGTTCGGCGGCGTGGGCCTGTTGATGATCGCTTCTTTCTGGAATTCGTGGCCTCGCAAGCTGGCCGCATCGCCGGAGTGCTCGGCCTGTGAGCCCGCTCCGGTCAGGTCGTGCTGTGACACGGCGACACCCCAAGCCCCGACCGCCTGCTGCGCGTCGGCTACCCAAGGAGAAACGTCATGAGTCAACGTCACATCGAGATCTTCAGCGCGGGCTGCTCGGCCTGCACCGACACCATCGAGCTGGTCAACCGCATGGTCTGTGGATCGTGCTCCGTCGAGGTCCTCGACATGAAAGACGCAGCGGTCGCAAAGCGAGCCCGAGAGCTCGGAATCCGCTCGGTCCCTGCCGTCGTGATCGATGGAAAGCTCGCGGACTGCTGCGCGTCCCGCGGCGTCGATGAGGCCACCCTTCGCGCGGCGGGGGTCGGGCGCCCCGCATGAAACGTCGGCTGCCTCAGCTGCTCGTCGGCAGCCTGCTCGCGGCCCTCGCCGCGGGCGGGTGCTCTCGGGCCGAACCGCCGCCACCACGGACGTTCGAAGGGGCGGGGCATCCCTCCCCGGCTGCCCAAGAAGCCCAAGAAGCCCAAGAAGCCCAGGCCGTCCTCGCGGTCGAGGGGATGGTCTGCCAGGGCTGCGCGAACGCCGCCGCAGAGGCCGCCTCCCAAGTGCCCGGCTGCGTCTCTGCCCGTGGTGTCTTCGAGGACGGCACGGTCGTGGTTCGTTACCGCCCGGATGCGACCACGCCCGAAGCGATCGCGGCCGCCATCACGGGCGCGGACCGCGGCGACGCCCCGCCGTTCACGGCACGTGTGGTGTCG
>Ga0256832_1000852_pt1 | contig 20278 bp, 13 predicted proteins | sample 134614metaG_FD_190534 | JGI IMG/M metagenome (GOLD analysis project Ga0256832, IMG submission 190534) | Hydrothermal vent microbial communities from Lau Basin, Pacific Ocean - 134-614 | ecosystem: Environmental > Aquatic > Marine > Hydrothermal vents | place: Pacific Ocean: Lau Basin | collected...
CGGACAAAGCGTGGATCCCGAATCCCGATGGTGTGGGCGGCGGTGAAGTGGATATGTTGCGTGCCAATGTCTGTGTCTCTGACCTCTCCAAGATGGCGCAGATGCTTACTCCCCAGGTGGTCAGCAACGACGATCTGACCGTGGAACTGACCTATCCCACCAGCAGCGGGACGACCGCAACGGTCGAGCTGATGAGCGAAGCCGATCTCTATATGCCTCCTCCCGGTGAGATGCCTCCCGAGGGGCAGGGACCGGAAGGTGAGGATGGTCCCGGCTTCGAGAGCTGCTTCGTCCTCGATCCCTGGAGACAGGCGCAGATCTCCAGCGGGGCAGAAGGTGGCCCTGTCCAGTTGACCGAAAGTGACATCATCTCCGACTTCGTCTCCGGCACCTACAAGGTCGAAGTCAAGCGCGCCGGCAGTGTGGTCGCTTCACGGGAATTCCAGCAGAAGGTGCTGGTGGGAATGAGCGATGTGCGTCCTCGTCTGACTGCTCCGAATGGAATGCCCGAGTGGCCCAAGGAGTGTGAAGGTCGGGAAGGTCCGTGCCCGGAGTGGGATGCGCTGCAGCAGCAGTGGCAAGCTAGTGGTGGTGTCACCACCTTCGCCCTCAATGAGAGCAGCACCGAGGGTGGACCCAAAGACAAGGCAAGGGTCACCCTGAGCTGGGAGAAACCGAAGGTGGAACTTCCCGATGGGGTCAAGATTGCCTACTCGCTCAACGTCGGTCTCGATCGTGGCTGCGACGACTCCGGCTGTAACTGGGAGCCCATCTACGACACCTGGCGGGAGGACAGGAAGTTGTTCGGTACCTCCTTCACCCTGCCGGTGCTGCTCGATCGATTGGAGCTCGGCCAGGGGGCCTACAACGCAAACGTCTGCGCCCTGTTCATCGACACCGAGACGGGCAGGGAGATCGGTCGTGGCAGCTGTGGTTGGGCCCAGTTCCAGGTGGGTGACCCGCTGGACATGAATGCCACGTTTACCATCACCGGTGCTCTTCCCTCCGGAGTGGATACGAGTTGGAAAGTGGCCCTGATCAAGGAGTCCTTCGATCCCAATTCGCTGGTGGCGCAGTGGCAGCGTGAGGTGGTGCAGTTGGCCGGTATCACCGACGGCACCTATACCCTGACCCCGAGGATCGGCGACTATCTGGAATCCTCTTCAGGAGCGCACTTCCAGATCGTGCTGTTCCGGGACGACAATGACGACGGGCTGCTGGACGTGACCGAGCCGGTTGTCTGGCCTGAGGGCGAAAAGGGTGTCCGGTTCGAGACCTGGGGCGGAGTGCTCCGTGCCGTGAAGGAGGAGGTCTCCGATGACGGAGAGTTCCGGCGCCGCGAGACGGTGATCACCGGCGGAGAAGAGGTCACAGGACCGGACTTCAATTCTTCCAACGGCCCCGCAACGGATGGAGGAATGCCTCAGTAGTTCTCGGCAGGGAGATGTCGTCCCCAGGCGTGGAACCATGCGAGGGGAGGAAAAGGCCCGCACCGGCAGGTGCGGGCCTTTTTCGTTTATGGTCTCGAGGCAGCTATACTGGCAGAGTGGAGAACCGTTACTGTTCGTTCCTGGCCAGGGAGAAGGAGATGGAAACACGGAACCCCCTGACGCTGATGGCCGCAGGTTTGAGTCTGCTGCTCATGGTTTCTGCACATGCCGCAGAAATGGCCCACCAACCGATGAAGTCCGCCCCCAAGCCTGCCAACCCCTGCGCCGTGCAAGAGGGTGTCCCCATCGATCCGCGCCAGATAACGCGCCCGGCGGACATACCGCCGTTTTCCGGCGTCGAGCGTTCGGTACTGCTCGAAGAGGGCCGAATGCTATTCGAGGACAGCTCATTGAGCGGCAATGGAATGTCGTGCTACAGCTGTCACAAGACCGATGCCCTGTTCAAGCCAAGTTTTGCCACCCCTTATCCCCATCCATTCGAGATGGCGAGGAGACGCGCGGGGGTGGAACGGGCGATGTTTGCGGATGAAGTGGTCCAGTTCTGCCTGCTGGTGCCGATGAAGGGAGAGCCGTTGCCCTGGGATTCCAGGGAGCTGGCAGCGCTCACCGCCTATGTGGTGGATGTCAGACAACGCGAATTCATCGCGGCTGTGCGGGATTTCTCCGGCGGGATGGATTGTCCCACCGGGGAGAAGCGTCCTTGCGGGACGGTGAATCCGTGCGGAATGATAAATCCCTGCGGGATGAAGAACCCGTGCAGCATGAAGCATTGAACCCGCCCGGTTTTCGCCCGGGTTATTCTTCCTCGTTGGGCTGGTGAAGCAGGCAAGATTGCTCATTCTGCTGATCGCGGTGGCTGCGCTGGGGACGTTCGCGTTGATTCGCGAAGCGCCGCCGAAGGGGCCGTTGACGGAAGAGGAGCGGCGCTTTCTCGAACATCACTGGCAGACTCCGGTGGCCCCGCAAGGGGAGGCGCCGGTCAGTTACTCTCCGCTGGAGGCCTCGCTGCTGCCGGAGAGCTGCGGGTCGTGCCATCCCGACCAATATCGGGACTGGCGGACCGCGCTGCACAGCAAGGCGATGGGTCCCGGCGTGTTGGGCCAGACGCTGCTCATGGAGAAAGAGGAGCCTGCTACCGCGCGGCTCTGCTGGTCCTGCCATGCGCCCCTTTCGGAACAGCAGCCGTTGCTGCGGACGGTGGACGGGGAAAGAGCGGAGTGGGTGGAGAACCCTGTCTTCGATCCCCGCCTGCAGCGGTACGGCGTGACCTGCGCCGCCTGCCATGTGCGGGAACACCGGCGCTTTGGTCCTCCGCGCCGCTCCTCCCCGCAAGTGACGGGCAGGGTGGAGGAGGGCCTGCCCCATGGTGGATTCATCGCCGAGAGCGCGTTCGGCAAGTCGGCGTTCTGCAAGGGGTGCCATCAGTTCGGGCCGGATGGTTACGCGCTCAACGGCAAACCGCTGGAGAACACCTATCGGGAGTGGCTGGAGAGCGGCTACGCGAAGGAGGGGATCCATTGCCAGGATTGCCACATGCCCGACCGACGTCACCTCTGGCGGGGGATACACGACCCGGAGATGACGCGGAAAGGGGTGACCATCCGCGTGGAACGGGTTGCCGCGCCGGCGGCCGGCTCCCTGGAGGTGGTGGTGACGGTTGCCAACACCGGCACCGGCCATCACTTTCCAACCTATCTGACCCCGCGGGTGGTGATCCTCGCCCGCCAGCTGGATGGAGAGGGGGCGGTGATTGCGGAGACGGAGCAGCAGGCCGTCATCGGCCGGGAGGTGACGCTCGACCTGAGTGAGGAGCGATTCGACACGCGCATCCCCGCCGGCGAACGTTTCGTTTTCCGTTATGCGGGAGCGAGGGCGTCCGCCGCCAGGACGCTGGAGGTCCAGCTGCGCGTGGAGCCGGACTATTTCTATGAGCGTTTCTTTCGTGCCAGGCTGAAGAGGGGGGTCTCCGGAGAGAGTGGCGAGTTGTTGCGGCAGGCCTGGGAAAATGCCCGCAACAGTCCGTATCTGCTGTACGAGAGACGCATTCCCCTCAATTGATGGTGCTGGTCAAGTTCCGCCTTTCCCGTTAAGCTCTTTTTCATGCGGATAGCGTTTACCAAGATGCACGGCCTGGGCAACGATTTCGTGGTGATCGACGCCATCCACCAGCCGGTCCGTTTGAGCGCGGAACAGGTGCGTTTCATCGCCGATCGCCACTTTGGAGTCGGTTGTGATCAGGTGTTGCTGGTGGAGTCCTCCAGCCGGGAGGAGGTGGATTTCCGTTACCGGATATTCAATGCCGACGGCGACGAGGTGGAGCAGTGCGGCAACGGTGCCCGCTGTTTCGCCCGTTTCGTGCGCGACAAGGGGCTGACCAGCAAGCAGGAGATCCGGGTGGAGACCGCGGCCGGCGAGATCCTGCTGAGGGTGGAGACGGATGGACGGGTCACCGTGGATATGGGCGTGCCCCGTTTCGAGCCCTCCGCCATCCCCTTCGAGGCGGAGTCCCGTGCCGATGAATACACGCTGGAGATCGACGGCGAACGTGTCACTCTGGGTGTGGTCTCCATGGGCAATCCCCATGCCGTGTTGCGGGTGGATGACGTGGCGCAGGCGCCGGTGGCCCGCCTGGGGGCCGCCATCGAGTCCCATCCCCGGTTTCCCCGGCGGGTCAACGTCGGTTTCATGGAGGTGGTGAACCGCGGGCTGATCCGCCTGCGGGTGTTCGAGCGCGGGGTGGGGGAGACCCTGGCCTGTGGCAGTGGCGCCTGCGCCGCGATGGTCATGGCTCGCCAGTGGGGTTCGATAGATGATAAAGTGACGGTGGCACTTCCCGGCGGGCGACTGGAGATTGCGTGGCCCGGCGAGGGGCACCCGGTGATGATGACCGGGCCGGCAGAAAAGGTATTCGAAGGGCAAATCACGATATGACGCGCGAACTGGACAGGCCGCTGGCAGAGGATCTGGACGAAAGGACGGTAGCAGACTATCTGCGCCACCATGCCGATTTCTTCGAACGGCATCCCGAATTGCTGGCAGAGCTGCGGCTTCCCCACGAATCCGGCAGTGCCGTTTCTCTCCTCGAGCGCCAGGTGCAGGTGCTGCGGGAGCAGCGTCAGCAACTGAAGAACAAGCTGGGTACCCTGATCCGTAACGCGCAGTACAACGAGGAGCTGGCCCGGCGTCTGCACGATCTGACTCTCACCCTGCTGGAGACGCAGGATCTGCGGGAGCTGTTCGCCGTGCTGAGCACCCGCCTGCTGGACCGCTTCCATGCCGATGCGGTCGCCATCCGTCTCTTTCTGGCCCCTCAAGGGGGCTACGACGGAGAGGAGTTTCTGGGGCGTGACGAGCTGCATCAGCGCCGTTTCGAGCGGGTGTTCCGCGCCGCGGAGCCGTTGCGCGGCCGCCTTCCTCCCGAACTGCTGGAGGCACTGTTCGATGCCGAGGCGGTGGACATCGCCTCGGCCGCCCTGATCCCGCTGGGCGAGAAGGACGATCCGCTGGGCGTACTGGCCCTCGGCAGCTACGACCCGGAGCGCTTTCATCGCCAGGCGGGCGCCATGTTCCTGCGCTCCCTCGGCGAGATCTTCACCGGGGTGATCCGGCTGCACCTTTCCCATGAGGCTGATTGAGGCCTTCCTGTTCCATCTGCAGACCGAGCGCCGTTGCTCCCCGCGGACGCGGGAAAACTACCAGCGGGATCTGAAGCGTATCCATGCGTTCTGCGAGGAGCAGCGCATCACCGGGTGGCGCGACCTGGACGTCCACCGCGTTCGTGCCTATGCCGCCTGGCGCCACCGGCAAGGGGTCAGCCCCCGGACCATTGCGCGTGAACTCTCCTCCCTGCGCAGCTTCTTCCGTTTCCTGATGCGTGAAGGTCACGCCGAGGCCAATCCCGCTGCCGAGGTGAGCGCCCCCAAGGTGAGACGCCGGCTGCCGGAGGTGCTGGACGTGGACGAGATGGCGCGGCTGCTGGAGATCCGCAAGGACGATCCGCTGGCGGTTCGGGATGCGGCGATGATGGAGTTGCTCTACTCCTCCGGTCTGCGGCTCGCCGAGCTGACCGCGCTGGATCTTTCCCACCTCGATCTGCAGGAAGGGCTGGTGCGGGTCACCGGCAAGGGCAACAAGAGCCGTCTTCTGCCGGTGGGTCGGGAGGCGAGAAAGGCGTTGCAGGAGTGGCTGGCCGTGCGTCGGCAGCTTGCGGCCGCCGACGAACAGGCCCTCTTCGTCGGCCGGCAGGGGCGGCGCCTGGGCCGGCGGGCGGTGGAGAAACGGCTGCAGCAGTGGGGTGTCCGCCAGGGGCTCGCCGGTCGCATCCATCCGCACCGGCTGCGTCACTCCTTTGCCAGCCATCTGCTCGAATCCAGCGGCGATCTGCGGGCGGTGCAGGAGTTGCTGGGTCACGCCGACATCGCCACCACCCAGATCTACACCCATCTCGACTTCCAGCACCTCGCCGAGGTCTACGACAACACCCACCCCCGCGCCCGCAAGAAGGGATGATTGCCGAGCGGCAAGGAGGTGCCGCCGTTGCCGGCTTCGTGGGCGATTCGGTCCACACAACTCATTGATTCGACAGGTTGTTCTCCGTTGGCACATCCATTGCTATCTGTCAGGCAAGGCAACTGTGGAGTGTGTCATGGGAATCAACCTGGACAAGACATTGAGTTTCAACCAACGGGCGCTGGCGGTATTCAACCGCCGCTCCGAGGTGCTGGCGGCCAATCTGGCCAACGCCGATACCCCCAACTACAAGGCGCGGGACATCGACTTCCAGGCGGCGCTGCGTGGCGCGATGGGCAGCGGGAAGTCGTTGCCGCTGACGGTGACCCAGCCCGGGCACATCCGGGCCGGTGGCGGAGAGGGAGGGGAGGAGCTGCTCTATCGGGTTCCCCATCAGCCCGCCGTGGACGGCAACACCGTCGAGACCGCCGAGGAGCAGGCGCGTTTCTCCGAGAATGCCATGCGCTACCTGGCGGAAGTACGCTTCACCGGCGACAAGATCCGCGGCATCAAGCGGGCCATCAAGGGAGAATAAGCCATGTCACTGTTCAAGGTATTCGATATCTCCGGTTCCGGGATGACGGCGCAGAGCCTGCGGCTCAACATCACCGCCAGTAACCTGGCCAATGCCGATTCGGTGAGCAGCAGCACCGAAGAGACCTACCGCGCCAGGGAGCCGGTGTTCTCGGCGATCTACGATCGCGCCAGGGGGGATCAGGCCAGCGTCGGGGTGAAGGTGGCGGCGGTGGTGGAGAACCAGTCCCCCCTGCAGCGGGAGTATCGGCCCGACCACCCGATGGCCGACGAGGAGGGTTACATCTACAAGCCCAACGTGGATGTGGTCGCCGAGATGGCCAACATGATCTCCGCGTCGCGCTCCTATCAGAGCAACGTCGAGGTGTTCAACACCTCCAAGCGGATGCTGATGCGCACGCTCACCATGGGCCAGTAACAGAGGGGCAGGCAGATGAGTATCGATAAAACAGCGGGGATCGATTGGGAGAGTCTCGGTCTCGCGCGTCCCGAAGAGAAGAAACGCACCGACGAGGTGGGGCAGGAGCAGTTTCTGGAGCTGATGCTGGCCCAGTTGCAGAACCAGGATCCGCTGAAACCGATGGAGAACGGTGAGTTTCTTTCCCAGATGGCGCAGTTCAGCTCTGCCAAGGGGATCCAGGAGATGAGCCAGTCCCTCGACACCTTTACCCGGTCGCTCACCTCCAGTCAGGCGTTACAGGCCTCTTCCCTCATCGGCCGGCACGTGCTGGTGCCCAACGAGATGGGCTATCTGGAGGAGGGCAGTGCCGGCATCGCGGGCGCCGCCGAGCTGCCCGCCAGCGCCGCCGATGTGGTGGTCAGTGTCTACGATACCGCCGGTACGCTGGTATACCGCGCGTCCTACGGTCCGCAGGAGGCCGGGCGGTTCCAGTTCAGCTGGGACGGCAGGGATGCGAACGGACAAACGGTTTCGCCGGGCCACTACCGCGTCAGCGTAGAGGCGCAGGCGGGTGAAGAGAACAAGGCGCTGGAGACCCTTCTGCTCTCACGGGTGGACAGCGTGACGTTAGGCAAGGGAGGGCAGGGGGTCACCCTCAACCTTGCCGGGCTGGGTACGGCCAGTCTCTCGGAGGTCCGCGAGATCATGTAGTAACCGCTCGTCCAGCCGCTGAAATCCGCCATTTCTGCGCTAGAGAACGGAGAGTTTCAGCGCCCGGATGAAATATCCGGGTCGAGCGACAACCGGTTTGAACATCGCCCCCGCGACGGGGGCATGACAATCGAACAACAACGGGGAGAACGAACCATGTCCTTTCGAATTGCACTCAGCGGTCTCAATGCCGCATCCAAGGATCTGGCGGTGACCGGCAACAACATCGCCAACGTGAGCACCACCGGATTCAAGCGCTCACGCGCCGAGTTCGTGGATGTCTATGCCGCCTCCTATCAGGGTATCAGCCGCCTGCAGGCCGGCAGTGGTGTCCGCGTGGCGCAGATCCAGCAGCAGATGGCCCAGGGGAGCGTGGAGTACACCGACAACAACCTGGATCTGGCCATCAACGGCAAGGGGTTCTTCGTGCTGGAGGACAACGGTGCCCGGGTCTACAGCCGCGCCGGGGCGTTTGCACCGGACAAGGATGGCTACGTGGTCAACAGTCAGCAGCAGCGCCTGCAGGTCTATCCGGCCAACGACGACGGCACCTTCAATACCGGCGTGATCGCCGACCTCCAGCTCTCGACCACGGAGGGGCCGCCGAAGGCCACCACCGAGGTCTCGGTGGGCATCAACCTGGATGCCGAGGCGCCGGTGGTGGATGCGACCCTCTACCCCACGTTCGATCCCACGGATCCCAACACCTATACCTACTCCACCTCGGTGACGGTCTACGATACCCTGGGGACCAGCCATCTGGCCACCATGTACTACCGCAAGAACGGCCCCAACGACTGGGATGTCTACACCACGCTGACCGACAAGACCGACAGCGACGTGCCGGCCGGTGGTGACGGTCTGGCCGAGGCGGGAACCCTGCCCACGGGAGCCAACAACCAGATCTCCGGCCCCTACAATCTGGTGTTCACCTCCACCGGCACGGTGGACGCCACCGCCAGCTCGCCCATGCCGTTCAACTATAGCTGGGCCATCGAGAACGGGGCCACCACCACCCTCGATTTCACCGTGGACTACAGCGGTTCCACCCAGTACTCCCGGGAGTCGGGAGTCAACGCCATCAGCCAGAACGGTTTCACCACCGGCCTGCTCACCGGCATCGACATCGACGACAAGGGGGTGGTGTTCGCCCGCTACACCAATGGTAACGACCAGGCGCTCGGCCAGGTGGTGCTGGCCAGCTTCGCCAATCCCCAGGGGCTGCAGCCCAACGGCGACAGCGCCTGGCTGCAGACCTTCGGCTCCGGCGAGCCGCTCTATGGCGAACCCGGCTCCGCCAGCCTGGGACTGATCCAGTCCGGCGCGCTCGAATCCTCCAACGTCAATCTGAGCGAAGAGCTGGTGAACCTGATCGTCGCCCAGCGCAACTTCCAGGCCAACGCCCAGACCATCACTGTCAACGACACCATCACCCAGACCATCATCAACATGCGCTAGTGATCGGGCGCCCGGCGGGAGTCCCTCCGTCGGGCGTTCCCCTTTCTCCCGGAAAAGGGTGCCGCCTCAATCGGCACTCCCCTCCCGCAGCACCGACGCCAATGGGCTGAGCACCGCTCTACCGCCCCGCTGGATGACATGGGTGTAGATCTGCGTAGTGCGGATGTCGGAGTGGCCGAGCTGTTCCTGCACCGTGCGGATGTCCATCCCGCGTTCCAGCAAGTGGGTGGCGAAAGAGTGCCGTAACGTGTGACAACTGGCGGGCTTGTGTATTCCTGCATTACGGACCGCTCGTTTGATGGCCCGCTGAACCGATTGCTCCCCGAGATGATGTCGGCGCTCTATCCCGGAACGGGGATCGATGCTGCGTTTCGCCGCCGGAAAGAGATATTGCCAACCCCATTCGTAAGGCGCATTGGGGTACTTCCGCTCCAGCGCATGGGGTAGATAGACGGCTCCGGCACCATCCTGGAGATCCTTTTCGTGGATCATCCTGACCATCTGCAAATGCTGGCGCAGCGGGACGATCAACTCTTCCGCCAGAGTCACCACCCGATCCTTGGCCCCTTTCCCGTTGCGTACCAGAATGGCGCGGTGCCCGAAATCCAGATCCTTGACCCGCAACCGCATGCACTCCATCAACCGCAGACCGGAGCCATACATCAAACAGGCCGCCAGCCAGTGCTGCCCATCGAGTTGCTTCAGAATCGCTTTCACCTCGGCAGGCGTCAACACCACGGGAAGCCTTTGCGGTTTCTTCGCCCTGACCGTGCCCGACAGATTTTCCTACGGCCTGTCCGGCACGTGACGGTAAAGAAACAGGAGAGCATTGAACGCCTGATTCTGCGTCCCTGGCGCCACTTTCCCGGAAACCGCCAGGTAGCTGAGAAACTCCACCACTTCCCGCTCACCCATATCCTCCGGATGGCGTTATCCATGAAACAGGATGAAGCGCCGGACCCATCCCAGATAGGCCCGTTCCGTGCGGATGCTGTAGTGCTTGACCCGCAAGGCACTGCGTACCGAATCGAGAAAGGGAGAAGAACTGCTGGCACTCATGAGGCCATGAAGAAGGGTATGGTTATATGCTGGAAATCAAGCGCCATTGGTACTATCCTTGACAAAGGTGCGAGATTACGTCCTGGGACACTAACATACGTGTTTCCATCGCAAGGGCAAGCGCCGGGCCAGAAAGTTACAAAGGTTTTACGAGGCAACTCCGGCGGGCCTGAAAGAAAGGGGGACGAGAGACCGGGATTCAGGGCAATCGAAAGCCAGAGAGCAAGGAAGAGAGCCGGAGCTTGTAACCGGCCATCACCTCTCTCCCGCGGATACACATAAGCCTCTATTACTGACGAACTCCCGCGAGCCGTCGAACAACTTCCCCAGCCTGAGCGGCCACCGCATGATCGAGCCGGTGACGGCTCCAACACAAAACGAGAGAACCGGCTATAGGGTAAAAAGCGACACCCTAGGGCGGTAGCGTGGTTGTCACCCGGAAATCATTGGTTCACCGACTTTGGAGAATGGCTGTTTGTCGTTTGTGACGTGATATTGGGATATTACGTCAAGTTGACGTGTTTTATCACGTCGATGTGACGTACACTCTATAGTTATGCAAGAGCCTGATAGCGTAATTATTTTTATTGTGGGTGCCAAAGGTAGAGATAGTTTTTGAGTATTGTAGCAGGTCGTTATTGGTGTTCACGGCATGTGCGTTAATTCAGTTCGCGCCACACCAAAACAGACCCTTGCCTGGGATAGCGGGCACATGCCGCTCAAGTGAAGTATTTTGATTAAAAGAATTTACAGAGCAATGCGCTATCATGTCAGAGATAAGGCGGGGTTTGTCACCCCACATCAAAGTTCAATTCTGGTGTAGCTCGTGGGTTGGGCGTACTATCAAAACTGTGAGCATAACAGGTCGTTTCACCAGACAGTCACTGCGCTGGCGCTCCGTGCCCGCTGGTGAACTTCAGCGTTAGCGCGCCGCGCAAAGCGTGGCGCATCTGGTCGGGTGAAAGTCCCGGCATGGTAAGGGTTAACCACCCACCATTATCGAGTGTTGCGCCTCTGGCGGAGCGGCGTTACCGGTTACGGAAGACTGGAGCGACTCGTGAACAAGAGAGGTGAAGCGTACACAGAGAATGTTATAGGCCGTTTGGTCACGTAGGACCTTAGAGATGGTATCGCTTCGAAATGAACAGTTCCGGTTGGCCAGCGTGGTAACGTGCGTGAAGCCCACACGAAACAGGCGCCAGGGTGAGTCTGTGGAGAGCCGGCGGAGTTCTCAAGCTGCGGCATGTAACAAGAGATGCGTCATGAACGCGGGAGGTCCCATGGGCTCCAAGGGAAGGGTAAGGCATGCAGAACCGCTAGAAACGGGAAGGCATCCTGAAGGCTGATGGGAAGTCGGATCACCTCATAGTACTCTGAGACGGTAGGGCCGGACACATGGGGAAGGGGGTGACAGACATACGCAGTCCGCAAAGGCAACTCGCGCCGGACATGGTAGGGCCGGAGCACGACGAGCCAACCTTCCTGCGGGCGATATCCACCAAGGCGAGCAGAAACAAGGCTCACCGATTCCAAAATCTCTACCAGCACCTGAACGAAGCCCTGCTGTACCGTGCTTGGCGCAAGCTCAACAAGCGAGGGGCGGCGGGAGTGGACAAGGAAACCGTGGCCCAGTATGGGAAAGCGCTGGGACACAACATCAGGCGCCTGGTAGAGCGTCTCAAACGAGGGGAGTATCGAAGTCGTCTGATCCGGCGGAAATACATCCCCAAGGGAAACGGCAAAGAGCGACCGCTGGGCATCCCCGTGGTCGAAGATCGACTGCTGCAAGGCGCCGCGAGATTGCTGCTGGAAGCGATCTACGAGAACGACTTTCATCCCACCAGCTATGGCTATCGACCATCGAAGGGAGCGAAAGACGCCATTGGAGATCTCACCTGCGAGTTGCAATTCGGCCGTTATGGATACATTGTGGAATCCGACATCAACGGCTTCTTCGACAACATAGACCATGACTGGCTGCTGCGGATGCTGGAACAGCGGATTGACGACAAACCGTTTCTCGGGCTGATCGACACCTGGCTCAAGGCTGGGATACTGGAAAGGGACGGCACGGTCCATCATCCCCACACCGGGACACCGCAGGGCGGAGTGATTTCGCCTGTATTGGCGAACATCTACCTCCACTACGCGCTGGACCTGTGGTTTGAGAGGGTGGTGAAACCACGCTGCCAGGGACAGGCACACATCATCCGCTACGCGGATGACTTTGTCTGCGCCTTCCAGTATCAAAGAGAAGCGGAAGCATTTTACCGGGTGCTCCCCAAGCGGCTGGAAAAATTCGGTCTGGCGGTGGCCCCGGAGAAAACCCGCATCCACCGCTTCAGTCGATTCCATCCGGGCCGCAAAAGGCGGTTCACCTTTCTCGGCTTCGAGTTTTACTGGGAGGCCGACACCAAGGGAACCCCGAGGGTGTGGCGCCGGACGGCCAAGAAGAAGCTGCGAGGCAGTATCAAAGCTTGCAAGGAATGGCTGAAGGCCAACCGTCACAGACGGCTGCCGAACCTGTTGGGGACCCTGAACCGAAAGGTACGGGGGCACTACAACTACTTTCGGGTGGTTGGCAACAGCAGGGCGCTATGGGTATTTTACAAGGAAGTGGTGAAATTGCTGTACAAGTGGCTGAATCGACGAAGCCAGAGACGAAGCTTCAGCTGGCCGAAGCTGAAACGGGTACTGGAACGCTTTGCATTTCCGAAACCGACGGCTTTGGCGGAGAAGAGAATGGATTGGGAGCTTGCGTGAAAGCACGTCTTGCTACGCAAGTGAGTATGTTTGAGGAGCCCGGTGTGGGAAAACCGCACGCCGGGATCTGGGCAGGGGGTGCCGGGTAACCGGTATCCCTACTGCGACGGCGGATATACAGTTCGATAACTGCATGGGAACACAAAAAGCGGGAAGATAATATGCTCTCAAAACTGATGCAGCTAATTCAACGACAAGTTTCTATTGGCAGTAAAGTCATTTTCTCGCTAAAAAATGGTCGCGAGATTTCTGGAGAGCTGGTGGAGATAGGCAAGGATCATATTAGTTTGGAGAATGAGAACGGCCTTGTCACAATTCTAGTGGAGATGATTGGGTCTTGGGAAGTAATTACAAATGAAGTACCAGAGACAGAGCCAAATTACGCGTCCATTTCTACGGATGTAGGCAAAGAAACGGCTGAACGAGAAGTAGTTGAAAAGACAGGAATTCGCGAACAGGCACTCAGAAAGCTAATTGAAATAGAAGCCCGTTTTAATGCTCAAGTAGAAACTGCCTGGATCGAGTTAGATGAGCCTGATTTTTCTCTACCTCTATTTGAAAAGGCAGAGCAAACCAGTGACGCAAAGAAAAAAGTGGAAGAAATTTGGAATAGAATCTCCAATCGTTACCAATATGCCAAAAAGGTGAATGAGTTGGGTAAACAGTATGGGCGTATCCAACCAATTACCCAGCAATTGCAAGATCTATCCGCTCTATTTCCATCTTCAGGAACTGTAAGAAGATATCTAGCATATTGTTACTTTCTAAGTGGAAGAGAAAAGGATGCGTTTAATTGTTATAAAGAAGCGGCGAAAATATCGCAAGGGGCAGTGGATTGGTATAATCTTGCAGCGATGGCTTTGCGTGTGAGTCAAGTTGCTGTGGCAATCTATTCATTGGAGCAATACTTCTTTAAGACGCCTATAATCGAAAAAGCCGAGGCCTGGTATGTTTATGTAAAGTTGCTTAAGGATAGTGGTACCTACGTCCATTTCCGAGATTTATGTGAGAAGATAAGACGTGAACAAACAGAACAAGAGTTTGTTCTTCTTCTTGAGACCGCCATTTTTCTCCTCAAGTCCAGTGATAAAGATATAATAGCGAATGACTTGACTCGTAAGTGGTTAAAAGGTCGCCCAATTCGAGATCTTGTCTTTGAAGCCGTAAAAGAGTTGGCTAGCCAGCTTTATGAAACATACCAGCAAGTTGAAGAGGAATTCCAGAAAATAAAGAAAAAGAAAGTAGCCAGAACAGAGAGACCACAGGAACCTCAAGGGTACATTTACACATACAAGCGCGATCGTAATTTTGGTTTCATTAGGGACACGTCTGGAAAGACTTACTTCTTTCATAGGAGTGCATTCATAGATCAAACACTATTCGACAAAATCATTGATCTGGATATGGGAGATGAAATCCCCGTTGTCTTTGAACCCACACAGGGGCCAAGAGGACCTCTGGCGTTGAAAGTCGCACTGTTTCGAACCAACGAAGAGCTATTTGATATAGCAAATCAATGTGCCGAGAATGGGGACTACGGCCAGGCAATTGGGTATATAAGGCAGTTATTGGAAAGACAATCGGAATATCCAAAGGCACAAGAGCTCTATGAAAAGTGGCGTGAATATGCTCGCATAAGTGGTGTTCCTAAAGGCTCAAATCCATATGCTCGCGCGAAACGAGTACAGCTTGTTGAAAAAGATTTGGAAAGAGCTGCACAACTTTTCCTCCAAGCAATTAAGCAAGGGGATAATGTAGAGAGTGCTATTAAGGATTTGGCAGCTTTGTATGCTCAGCAAGGTAAGCCTGGAGAGGCTATAAACTTGTTAATCCGTCAGCGTAAGAAAATCCTAGATCAACGCTCTGTTGATAATATGCTGATAGGTTTCTATCAGAATGCTGGTCAATATGAAAAAGCGGTAGCACTTCTGCGCGAAAAACTAGCGCATACTCCTAAATCAAGCAAAGTTAGTGTCTTATGGCAAATAGGAAATTGTTACCTGCGGAGCGAAAATTATACGCAAGCGAGGCAGGTATTTGAACAAGTACTTGATCTACACCCTGATAATCTAGCAGCCCAGCGTAACATTGCCATCTGCCATTTCAAGCAACAGAATTTTGAGGAAGCCGAAAGAATTCTTAACAAAATTCTTGACACTACACCTGATTCTAAGTCCGCTGAACTGCTAGATGCAATCACCAAAGCGAAAACTACTGGCGAATCCACCAAACTGGATGAGATTGTTATTGAAACTACTCTTTCAGAATTCTCCGGTGAAATCAGTGAATTTACGCGCTTCTTCCTGGATCGCTGTGATTTTCCCGGTGTGTCACCAGAACGAATAGAAAAAGATGAAAGTGGCGTCACTAGCTATGTGGGCACAGAAAAGGATGCTAAATTTGATCTCAAGAGATTGGAGGATGTTGCCACTCAGTTTGGTACACGTCGGTCTCGTGACCGTGCTGAATATTATCTCTCCGCAGCAAAGATAACATCCGCTGTGGAGGGAGAAAGTTCTGATTTGTTTTACAGGTATCTTTGTCGCAGTTTTGCGTCTAGCGGAGATTCTGCTGTTGCTGAATGTAGACCCCTGGATGCGGCGCGTGAATTTTACTGCGAATCTCTTTCTGCATATGACAAAGTAACAAAGTATAGAGAGCAGGACGCCGTTAACGCGTTAGTTCGATTTCTATTCTCAACACTTGGAGCAACTCAAGTTCCACTGGCACCTAATGTTCCTTCCATTGATGAAACCATTGAACGCGTGCTCAGTAGTCACCCTCAGCAAGAACGTGTATTTGATGCGATAGCCTATCTTGTGTTCCGTAGTCGATATGCTGCGAATAGGGTGCTAAAACGGTTGTACGGAGGATCTACATTGCAGGCAATGGCTCTGGACTATCTCGGAAGTTTGAACATATCTGTGCCTGACAAAATCGGAGGATTGAATGATTTTATTGAAGTTTGGAATGAAGTTCGTCGGATGAAACTAGATGAATGGCGTGATGTGCTAAGCGAGTTTCGTTTTCTGACTCGCATCGAGTTAACTACAGCATCGCTAGAAAATGGAATCGAGCGACTCAAGGCTGTCAATCAACGACTATTCTTTAGTTTAGACCATGAGCGTTCGAGACAATTGCAGAATATCATTGAGACTGCCCTAGAATTAGTAAGACAAAGCTCCTTTGAAGAACGTGAGCGACTGTGTATCCAAATAAAGAGTCGTTGTGACGAGTTGCTGCGAGAGATTGAAACCAGCCCTACCCGATTGTTTGTCGAAGGGCTGTATCCCGTGGTTAAAACTGTTCAAGACAAAGTAAGTGAATATTTGGATGAACTGTATACAATCTCAACACCCCACATTGATCTCAGACTTCCTAAAGAATCTTATGTTCCAGATAGTAGCCAACAGATTGATGTTCAGATTGTAGTTGCGAATAGAACGGGATGCAGTCCTGCCGAATCGCTGGAACTGGTTGTTCAGGAAAGCGAAGAAGATTTGTTTGTTGTCAATGCGTCAGAAGTAAAGCTTGACAGGTCTCTACGTGGGGATGATCAGTATATTCTGGAAGTGCCTATTAAAATTACATTGAGCGCTCTGAACGCACAGACGTTCTCTTTGCCAGTATACGCACAGTACCGCACCAGAGTAGGAGAGATTGAGCAAACACCCGTCCATAATTTCTCAATTCGACTATACTCTGAGGATGATTTTGAGGAAATAGACAATCCATACGCCGCTTATGCGGAGGGAGGTGTTGTTGGAGACCGCGCGATGTTTTACGGTCGAGATGAACTCATTGAGAATATTGCACATTCTATTCATAAAGCAGGCACACAGAGTAAAAGCATCATCGTTTTTGGGCAGAAGAGGGCTGGTAAATCATCCATACTATATCATCTTAAGCAACAACTGGAAGAGAGTGGTAATTTCCTGGTAATCAATTTAGGAAATATTGGCTCGATTTTGGACGAGCACTCTCAAACTCCCCTTTTGTACCAAATTCTTTGGAGCATTTTGAGGAAGCTCATAGACGCTATTGACGATGCAGTAATAGAGCGTGGGTTGCCACCTTTAGAGCTAACCTTCCCCCAAGATCGCGAGTTTTACGAACATCCCAGCCCTTTGGTCAAGTTTCGAGATATGTTTGATGCATATAAACGCCTGGCACGTCGAACTGCGGGCTGGCAATATATCCAGGCGGTCTTGCTCATAGATGAGTTCTCTTACATATATGGTCAAATTGCTAGCGGCAAAATTCCAGAGCTATTTATGAAAAATTGGAAGGCATTGCTGCAAGAGAATTACTTCAGTGTTGTACTGGTTGGTCAAGATGTGATGCCCAAGTTCAAGCAGCGTTTTCCGAATGAGTTTGGCACCACTCAAGATGAACGCGTTAGTTACCTGAAGCGTGAAGATGCCATACGGCTGATCAATGAACCTATTCGCATTGGCGGACGAAATAGTAAAAGTCGTTATCGGGAACGCGCCATTGACCGAATCCTTGAGTTAACTGCGGGTAGCCCCTTTTATATTCAAATCATCTGTGATCGTTTGGTCAGATATATGAACCGCAAACGGGCCAGCCTTATCACCGAAGCAGATGTCGAGCAGGTCAAAAATGAATTAATACGAGGTGTCAATGCCCTGGGTCTTGATAAGTTCGACAATCTCATCGATTCCGGTGACACATCTGAGGATGCGATAAGCGACAATGATGCCCTGAAAGTTCTAAAAGAAATTGCCATTAATAGCCAGACAGGTCCTTGTAATCGTAATAGTATCTCGTGCGAGACACAGAAACCGGTAGACGAGATCCTGGATGATCTGGTTAACCGGGAAGTCATCGAACGAGAAAGGAACCAGTACTATCGAATTCGTGTAGGCTTGTTCAAAGACTGGCTCATAGCACATTAATAGGGGAAAACGAGAATGCTTAACATTGATAACCCTTTTGCTGATTATGGCACAATAGTGCATAGAGAGCGTTTTATAGGGCGTAAGAAGGATCTCCAAGTCATCGAAAGCAGGGTGATTAGACCACAAGACCCGGGTAATCTGGCAATTATCGGTGATTCCCGTATTGGAAAGAGTAGTCTGGTTTACAAAGCAGTGATTGACCGTAGAGACGAATTAATAGCCAAGCGGCTCTTGCCTATATGGTTCAATTTATCGAGTTATGATCGTGCGACTGTGTTTTTCCGTTCCCTGGTAGCCCGTTGCATTGACGAACTAAAAGAACTATGTTGGCTGTCACTCAACATTCAACAAGCGGCCGAACGAGTTCTACAGGATGAGCTGTCATGGAGCGAAGGCTATGCACGCATTCAGCGTTTCTTTGAAATAGTGCGAAAAGAGGGTGTTAGAGTTCTCTTTATCCTTGATGAATTTGACCACGCACGACACATTTTTCGGGATAACATCTCATCTTTTCAAGGCTTGCGAGAGCTTTCCTATCGACCAGAATGGCGCATTTCCTATATCGTCACCTCCCGTCGCACTATCCGTGATATTGAACTGCAAACACAAGCCATTTCAACCCTAGATGGTATCTTTCATAAGTATTACCTTGGAATGTTTGACACCGAGAGCATCGAAGAGTACTTTGGCCGCTTGGCTTCTATCGGTATGTCAGATGATGTCTCTTTGAGAGAGAAGATATCATTTTATTGCGGTGGTCATCCCTATTTGTTGGAACTGCTTGGTTATGAAGTGGTTGAACTTTTCCGGGAAGAGCAAGTTGTAGACATTGATAAGGCCGCTCGTCGTTCAATGCCCGCCTTTTTAAGCCACTATGACCGTATGAGGGAGTTGCTACGTGAAGAAGGTAACTTTGACAAGATCCTTCAGATCCTAGTTGGCCCTGTTGTGGATGTAAAGTGGACCAATGTAGAAACCTTGCTCAAGTATGGATTTATCAAGCAGGATGAACAAGGTACTTATACAGCATTCTCAGAGCACTTCCAGACATATCTTGAAATTATAGAACGGCAATTTGACTGGGACTTGTGGCCTGTGTGGCGACAGACAGAAAGGGCGCTACGTCATCTAATAACACGGATGTTGAGAGAAAAGTATGGAGATAATTGGATCGAGACATTGGAGAAAGCAAAACCCAAATTGAAAACCATCTTTGATCACTGTCGACAAGCACAGGCAAGAGAAGCAAGAGTCTATGGCAATCGAGCATCAAGCAACTTGATTGACTTCACATACCCGCAGGATTTGTTTACCATCATTTTCGCCGAGTGGCACGTTTTCAAAGAGATTTTTGGCCAAGATAAGAACTACTGGGGGCAACGCGCGCAACTGCTGGCTAAGATCAGAAATCCTTATGCTCATAACAGGGACGAAGTTCTTTATGATTATGAGCGGCAGATTGCCGAGGGTTACTGCCAAGAGATCCTGGCTGTTAGCGGGCAAGCAAATGCAATAGGAGTGTTATAGTTTGGTTTGCATGCTTTAAAAGGGTGCGCCCAAGAGAAGGGGTCTGGCTTGCGTTATTGCATAAAGCAGCCGTCGTTTCGTATGGGAAAGCAAAGAGCGGCCGCTATGCCTTGAAAAAACCACTCCGCTCGGAAACGGAAGAACCCCCAGCCTTTCGCCCGGAAGGCCTTGCGGAGCCTGCGAAAGAGGCCGCACATCGTGGCCGGCTTCTTCTTCGCACCATCCTGCGCCTATGCGGGTTTAAGGGGCGTTTTTTTTCGTGGTTATTGGTAGCCGATTATTTCATGGATGATGGCCCCGGTGTGACTATCACATCCCCGGGGTGAAACATTCGGTTTATTCTTGTGGCCTTACCGGCGTAATGAATCCTGGCGGTTTGATAGCCACAATCGAGCAGTTGAGTTGGTTGAGAATGGTTTCTGCGGTGTTTCCCATGAACAGCCCGGAGATACCGGTACGGGCCACGGTTCCCATCACTACCAAGTCGGCCTCGATGCTTCGGGCAAACGCCGGAATTTCGGTGCGAGGTGATCCTTTCAACAGGTGGATTTGTGGCTTCAGGTATTCCGTTGTAGCTCGGTTTGCCTTGTCCAAGGCCTCCTTTACCAGTCGATCCAGTTGTTGTCGGCGTCGTTCCCTGGCCGCTTCCATATAGGCTACGACATCTCTCTGGGATATTTCGGTGAAGGGGTATTGCATCAGCCGTTCGCCTATCTCTTCCCAGGCATGCACGACGTGTAGTTGCGCAAATTCTGACAGGGCCAGTGAACCGGCCAGCTCGATCACCTGGATGTCCAGCCGATATCTCGTCTTCTGCTCCTCCGGTGAGTCGCGGTCACCTGCATCCACTGCCGCCATGATGGTCCGGTATCTCCTGGGAGAGTCGGGCTTGACCAGCCAGACGGGGCAAGGACATTTGCGCAGCAGGTGCATGTCATCACTGC
>Ga0256832_1000853_pt1 | contig 20277 bp, 18 predicted proteins | sample 134614metaG_FD_190534 | JGI IMG/M metagenome (GOLD analysis project Ga0256832, IMG submission 190534) | Hydrothermal vent microbial communities from Lau Basin, Pacific Ocean - 134-614 | ecosystem: Environmental > Aquatic > Marine > Hydrothermal vents | place: Pacific Ocean: Lau Basin | collected...
TGCGTTCGATTACATCACTCTTGTCCATTGCAGGCATCTCTCCGGGCCGCAGCCTCCCGTAACAGCGGAAGAAGTTCGCCATTCTCGAGCATCTCTTCCACGATATCACTCCCGCCGATGATCTCGCCGTTGACGAACAGTTGGGGATAGGTGGGCCAGCCGGAAACCGCGGGAAGATTCTGGAAGACAGCCGGAGACTCGATGACGTTGACATAGGCAAAGCCAACACCGGTGGATTTGAGCAGATCAGCGGCCTTGGCCGAAAAACCGCAGTAGGGCTCGTCCGGAGTTCCTTTCATGTAAAGAATGATGGGGTTCTCTTCGATCTGTCGCTTGATACTCTCTTCTATGTTCATCTCTTTTCCTGGCTTGGTTGCAAAAAACGAATCCCTGTTTTCAGGGAATGTATCCCGGCTTTTCTTCCGGTACGGTAATCCATCCTGGCACCTTGGAACCAGCCGATGACGGAAGGTTCAATGATTCTCGATACCTCTCTCCGAAATGGCACCTTGCTTCAGCCCCCTCATGGCATTATCGTCGTGAGTCAATGCCCCCATCACTCCGATTCCACCGCCGACGCAACCGTTCCCGGTTCATGGCCAACCATTGCAAGGCGATGATCGGAGCGGCGGAATTGATCCGTCCCTGGTGCAGCAGCACCATTGCTTGCCGGAAAGGAACGACCATCACCCGGATATCCTCGTGCTCTTCCGCAAGGCCATGAATACCCCCCAGATGAGTCGCATCCACCTTGCCGCAATAGAGCGTGATGCGCTCCGACGTGCCGCCAGGGCTCACCAGATAGTCCGCAATGGGCTCCAGCAACATCAACCGGCATCCTGCCTCCTCCCGGGCCTCTCGATGTGCCACGGTCTGCGGACTTTCATTCGCCTCCACCATTCCGGCCACACATTCCATCAGCCACGGACCGCCTCTCGCCTTCAGTGCACCGATGCGGAACTGCTCCACCAGCACCACCTCGTCCCGAACCGGGTCATAGGGGAGTACCGCCACCGCATTGCCCCTCTCGAACAGCTCCCGGGTGATCACTGGACTCCATCCTCCCTTGAACAAGCGATGACGAAGACGATAGCGATAGAGCCGAAAGAAACCGGAATAGGCGATCTCCCGCTCGACTATCTCGACCCCCTCCGGCGTCCCCCTGTCGATATCCTTCACGTCTCTGCTCCACTCATAGCGGTTCGAGTCAGGAACCTTCAAATCCAAAATCCGCTGATCAAAAAAGGGCCCGCAGGCCCCTTCTTTAACGGCAGCCGAACCGGAGCGACTCAACCCTCTTTGTCAACCGCTTTCATGCTCAAACGGATGCGGCCCTGTTTGTCCACCTCCAGCACCTTGACCTTGACCACATCCCCTTCCGAGAGTTTGTCGCTCACGTTCTGCACCCGCTCGTCGGAGATCTGGGAGATATGCACCAGTCCATCCTTGCCCGGAAGAATGGTTACGAAGGCGCCAAAGTCCATCAGCTTGACCACCTTGCCTTCATAGACCCGTCCAACCTCCACGTCGGCGGTAATCTGCTCGATACGACGCAACGCCTCCTGGCCGGCGGCGCTGTCCACAGAGGCGATCTTCACGGTCCCATCATCACTGATATCGATGACTGCACCGGTCTCTTCGGTGATGGAACGGATAGTGGCTCCCCCCTTGCCGATGACGTCGCGGATCTTTTCGGGATTGATGCGAATGGTGATGTAACGCGGGGCATACTCCGACATCTTGGTCCGCGGCTCGCGGATCACCCTGTTCATGGCCTCCAGAATGAACCGCCGCCCTTCAGTGGCCTGATCGAGCGCCTGCTGCATGATCTCGCGGGTAATCCCCTCGATCTTGATATCCATTTGCAGCGCGGTCACCCCCTGCTCCGTTCCAGCCACCTTGAAATCCATGTCTCCCAGGTGATCTTCGTCGCCCAGGATGTCGGTCAACACGGCGAAACGATCGCCCTCCTTGATCAAGCCCATCGCGATACCGGCCACTGCTGCCTTGATGGGCACGCCGGCGTCCATCAGGGCCAGACTGGTTCCGCAGACCGAGGCCATGGAGCTGGAACCGTTGGATTCGGTGATTTCGGAAACCACCCGTATGGAGTAGGGGAACTCGTCGCTGCTGGGCATCACCGCAGCCACACCCCGTTTGGCCAGCCGCCCATGACCAATCTCCCGACGCTTCGGGCTGCCGATGAAACCGGTCTCTCCCACGCTGTATGGCGGGAAATTGTAGTGCAACATGAAGGATTCGCGCCGCTCCCCTTCGATGGCGTCAATCAGCTGCGCATCCCGCTCGGTACCCAGGGTGGTTACCACCAATGCCTGTGTCTCACCACGGGTGAAGAGCGCAGAGCCATGCGTACGTGGCAGTACTCCCACCTGGATATCCAGGTTACGGACGGTTCTCGTATCGCGGCCGTCGATCCTGGGCTCACCCGCCAGGATACGCTCCCTCACGATGCGCTTTTCGAGATCGGCAATGGCCTCCTTGACCAAATCGGCGGAATAGCCGTATTCGCTCTCCTCACCGGCCAGCTTCTCCATCACCGCCTTGCGAATCTCGCTCAATCGGGCATAGCGCTCTTGCTTCTGCTGGATACGATAGGCCTCTTCGATGTCCTCCCGGCATTCGGCTGTCACCGTGGCGTGCAGCGTCTCGTCCCTGGCGGGGGGCTGCCAGTCCCAGGCCGGCTTGCCGGCCTCCGCCGCCAATTCCCGGATTGCCTCGATGGCGATCTGCATCTGTTCGTGACCATACATGACGGCGCCAAGCATCACCTCTTCGGAGAGCTCCCTGGCCTCGGATTCCACCATCAGAACGGCGCCTTCGGTGCCCGCCACCACCAAATCCAGCGCCGACTCCTTCAGCTGGCTCAGTGTCGGGTTCAGCAGATAGTCGCCCTCCCTGTATCCGACACGGGCGGCACCCAGGGGGCCGTTGAACGGCACGCCGGAGATGGCCAGCGCGGCGGAGGCACCGATCAACGAGGGGATGTCGGGGTCGATCTCGGGATCCAGCGAAAGGACCGTGCAAATGACCTGGACCTCGTTGGTGAAGCCCTTGGGGAAGAGCGGCCGCAAGGGGCGGTCGATCAGGCGTGAGGTCAAAGTCTCCTTTTCGCTGGGACGCCCCTCTCGCTTGAAGAATCCCCCGGGGATCTTGCCGGCGGCATAGGTTCGCTCCTGGTAGTTCACGGTCAGCGGGAAGAAATCCCGCCCCTCCACGGCCTCCTGCTGGGCAACGACGGTGACCAATACCACCGTATCGCCCATCGCCACCTTTACCGCACCGGTCGCCTGGCGGGCGATCTGCCCGGTCTCGAGACTGACCGGATGGTTACCATACTGAAACTCTTTTCTAACGACGGTCACTTGCAATTCCTTCGGGGTGATGGCTGAATGCCGTTAACTACCAATGGGTCAGCGACGCAGACCGAGGCGACCGATCAGGGTGCGATAGCGCTCTACATCCTTTTTCTTCAGATAGTCGAGCAGCTTGCGGCGCTGACTGACCATGCGCAGCAATCCTCGACGAGAATGGTGGTCGTGAATATGCTTCTTGAAATGCGCAGACAGATCCTCAATCCGCGCGGTAAGCAGGGCGACCTGCACTTCCGGTGAACCGGTATCGTTTTCGCTACGCTGGAACTCCTTGACGATTCCGGCCTTGGCTTCTGCATTCAATGACATGAACTGTTGACTCCTACCTTGCCAATCAACCGTCTCCGTCAGACGGCTTACCTAAACGGCACATTGTAACTTCAACCACCCTTTCGGGACAAGGTGTCAACCCGGCAACAATGGATATATCGTTGCCGGGAAACGAATAACGAATCAGGCGCTCAGCAGCCGCTTGGGCGCCACCCGTCCATCATCGAGGATGGTTCCCACGCCAAGGAAGAGCGCCTTGCCATCGTATAGGCGAACCCAGCCACTGGCCGAAACCTGGGGAACGAAGACCGGCTGCCCCTTGCGCAGATAGTAGGCCGCCTCCTGCGACAGCTCGACCGCAGGCCAGTCCGCCAGCGCGCGCTCCATCGGCAACAGCAGCCCGTCCAGTGCCACAAGACCTTCCGCTGCAAGGGATTCGAGCCTCTCCAGGGTTACCGTATCCTGCAACTCGAACGGACCGGCCTTGGTACGCACCAGCTCCCCCAGATGCGCGCAACTCCCGAGCGCCAGACCAATATCCTCTGCCAGGGTTCGGATGTAGGTCCCCTTGGAGCAGTGGATGTCGATGATCAGCTCGTTACCGGAAACTTCCAACAGCGTCAACTCATGGATGGTGACGGTGCGGGGTTTGCGCTCCACCTCGATCCCCTGGCGGGCCAGCTTGTAGAGGGGTTGTCCCTGATGCTTGAGAGCCGAATACATGGGGGGGATCTGCTCGATCTCGCCCACGAAACGCTGCAACACCTCTTTGACCCGCTGCTCGTCAAGATCCGGCACCGGCAGACGCTCGATCACCTCGCCTTCGGAATCGCCGCTGGCGGTGCGCTCTCCCAGCTTGATCACCCCTCGATAGCGCTTGTCCGCATCCAACAGAAAGGCGGACATCTTGGTCGCCTCGCCCAGACAGACGGGAAGCACTCCACTGGCCAACGGATCCAGATTACCGGTATGCCCCGCCTTGCGCGCACGGAACAGCCGCTTGACCCGCTGCAGCGCCTCGTTGGAGGTGATACCGCGCGGTTTGTCCAGCAACAGGATCCCGTCGACCCGTCGGCCTCTTCGATGACGATTTCTGCTCATTTGTCTCGCTTTCGATCCGATGCCACTGCCGCGTCGATCAATGCGCTGAGCTCGGCACCCTTTTCAATGGATTGGTCGTAATGGAAATGGAGTTGGGGAATCGTACGCAGTCGCAAACGCCGGCCGAGGAACCTGCGCAGCATCCCGGCGGCGTCGTTGAGGATCGCCACGCTGGTCATCCGCGCCTCTTCGTCCCCGGCAAGCAAGGTGACAAAGACCTTGGCGTGGGAGAGATCCCGGCTCACCTCCACGTCGACCACGGTCACCATACCGAGGCGCGGATCCTTTACCTCGTCACGGATCAGCTGGGCCAGTTCCCGCTGTAGTTGCTCCGCAACGCGGCGGGTACGCTTGAACTCCCTGGGCATGATGATTCAACCGATCTTGCGCGCCACCTGGACCCGCTCGTACACCTCGATCTGGTCACCAATCCTGACATCGTCGTAGTTTTTCACGCCGATGCCGCACTCCAGCCCCTGCTTGACCTCGTTGACATCCTCCTTGAACCGGCGCAGGGATTCGAGCTCCCCTTCGAAGATAACCACGTTGTCACGCAACACGCGAATGGGGTTGTTCCGCTTGACCACGCCCTCCACCACCATACAACCGGCGATGGCCCCGATCTTGGGAGCACGGAATACATCTCTCACCTCCGCCATTCCGATGATCTCTTCCTTGAATTCGGGCGCAAGCATGCCACTCATCGCCTGCTTGATCTCGTCGATGAGATCGTAGATCACGCTGTAATAACGGATCTCCACCCCCTCCTCTCTCGCCAGGTTCCGGCTTCCGGCCTCGGCCCGCACGTTGAAACCGATGACGATCGCCCCGGAGGCAAGCGCCAGATTGACATCGGACTCCGTGATACCTCCGACACCACTGGATATCACCTCGACCCGCACCTCGTCGGTGGAAAGCTTGGTCAGCGCATCGCTGATCGCTTCCACGGAACCCTGCACGTCTGCCTTGAGAACGATCTTCAGGGTCGCGACCTCGCCCTCTCCCATCTTGGAGAACATGTTCTCCAGCTTGGCTGCCTGCTGTCGCGCCAGTTTGATCTCGCGGTATTTGCCCTGCCGGAAAAGGGCCACCTCGCGCGCCTTGCGCTCGTTGGCCACCACCATGGCCTCGTCCCCCGCGACGGGGGTGCCGGAAAGCCCGAGGATCTCCACCGGAATGGAAGGCCCCGCTTCGGTGACCGGCTTGCCGTTTTCATCCAGCATGGCGCGGACGCGGCCATACTCCTGGCCGGCGAGCAACGCGTCTCCCTTGTGCAGGACTCCACGCTGCACCAGCATGGTGGCAACCGCGCCCCGCCCGCGATCGAGGCGTGACTCGATGATCACACCGTGTGCAGGTCCGCTCTTGGGCGCTTTCAACTCGAGTACCTCCGCCTGCAGCAGGATTCCTTCGAGCAGCTCGTCCACCCCTTCACCGGTCTTGGCCGAAACGTTGACGAACATGGTATCACCACCCCAATCCTCCGGAATGACATCCAGCTGGGCCAGCTCGCCTTTTATGCGCTCCGGATCGGCCTCCGGTTTGTCGATCTTGTTCACCGCGACGATCAGGGGGACCTCGGCCGCCCTGGCATGCTCGATGGCCTCCTTGGTCTGCGGCATCACCCCGTCATCGGCAGCCACCACCAGAACGATGATATCGGTCACCTTGGCACCCCGGGCGCGCATCGCTGTAAAGGCTGCATGGCCGGGGGTATCCAGGAAAGTGATGGTTCCGCCTTCGATGTCCACGTGGTAGGCACCAATGTGCTGGGTGATCCCGCCGGCCTCCACATCGGCCACCTTCGACTTGCGGATGTAGTCCAGCAGAGAGGTCTTGCCGTGGTCCACATGACCCATAATGGTAACCACCGGGGGGCGTGTCACCTCCTCACCGGCGGCACTCTCGGCGCCCGTGGCGAGCTCCTCTTCGATGCTGGCCTCCTTCTTGAGCAGCGCCTTGTGGCCCATCTCTTCCACCAGAATGGCAGCGGTATCCTGGTCCAGCACCTGGTTGATGGTGACCATGGTGCCCATCTTCATCAGCTCCTTGATCACCTCCGCTGCCTTCACCGACATCCGTTGCGCCAGCTCGGCGACCGTGATGGTCTCCGGAATGGCGACCTCCCGAACCACCGGCCCGACCGGTTTCTCGAAGCCGTGTTGGGGAACGGACGCCTTGACGGCCGCCCGTCCCGCCTTCTTGCGGCGTGGAGTCTTCTTGGCCATGCGACCGTCCTTGGATAGCCCCAGCCGATCCGGCTTCTCCCGTTTTTCGGATGGGCGCGCCGCAGGTTCGCCTTTCTCCTTCTCTTCCGCCGGTTTTTCCTTGCGTTGGCGCTTCTTCTCTTCGGCGGGAGGCGTCTCCACGACCGCAGAAGGTGCTGCAGCGACCTCGATCGCCTTTTTCTTCTCTTCTTCCGCCTTTCTGGCCGCCTCCTCTTCCGCCCGCCGACGCTCCTCTTCCTGGCGGCGCGCCTCCTCCTCCCGACGACGCGCCTCTTCAGCAGCCGCCCGCTCGGCCCGCTCCCGTTCCAGGCGGCGACTCTCCTCCTCCATCACCACGCTGCGCTTCACGTAGGTCCTCTTTTTCCGCACTTCGACGGTAACCGTCTTGGACGAGGCGCTGCGCCCCTTGCCGAGTTTGACCTCGCTGACACTCTTCCGCTTCAGCGTCACCTTCTTGGGCGCACCCGCCTTCTCGGCGGCACCATGCTTGCTGCGCAGATAGGTGAGCAGTTTGCGCTTGTCTTCGTCACCGATGAGGCTGTCGGACTGCATCGTGGAGATACCGGCCTCCTGGAGCTGCTCGAGAAGCCGCTCGACCGGGATGCCCACCGTCTTGGCAAATTCCTTGACACTCACTTCAGCCATTGGTCACCTCCCTCTATTCCTGCGCCTGCTCGGCAAACCAGGGTTCCCGCGCCTTCATGATCAACTGCGCCGCCCGCTCCCGATCGAGTCCTTCGATCTCCAGCAGGTCGTCCACTCCCAGCTCCGCCAGCTCCTCCAGAGTCGTGATGCCCCGGCCGGCGAGTTTCGCCGCCAGCTCCTCGTCCATCCCCTCCATCGCCAGCAACTCCTCACTGGGCTCGGCTGCCCCCAGATAGGACTCCTCCTTGGAGATGGCCATCGTCAACAGGGCATCCTTGGCACGCTCGCGCAGCTCGGTGACGATCTCTTCATCGAACTCTTCGATCTCCAGCATCTCGCTGGCCGGCACATAGGCCACCTCCTCGATGGTGGAGAATCCCTCTCTGGCCAGGATTTCCCCCACCTCTTCGTCCACCCCGAGGTGCTCCTGGAACAGCTGGATCAATCGGGCGGTCTCCTGCTCGTTCTTCTCCTCGGCCTGCGCCTCGGTCATCACGTTGAGCTCCCAGCCGGTCAGCTCACTGGCCAGACGGACATTCTGTCCGTTGCGACCGATGGCCTGCGCCAACATCTCCTCCTCCACCACGATGTCCATACTATGGGCATCTTCATCGATCATCACGGAGGAGACCTCTGCCGGCGCCATGGCATTGATGACGAAGAGAGCCGGGTTCTCGTTCCACAACACGATATCCACTCGCTCGCCGGCTAGCTCGTTGGACACCGCCTGCACCCGGGCTCCCCGCATGCCGACACAGGCCCCAACAGGATCGAGCCTGGGATCGTTGGAGTGAACAGCAATCTTGGCGCGCAGCCCGGGGTCCCGTGCGGCACCCCGGATCTCGATCAGGCCGTCTCCCACCTCCGGCACCTCCAGCTTGAACAGTTCGATGATGAACTCCGGCGCCGTCCGGCTGACGAAGAGCTGGGGCCCCCGCGGCTCGTGGCGTACATCCTTGAGATAACCCCGCAGACGATCTCCGGTACGCACCGGCTCCCGGGGGATCATCTCTTCACGCGGAATGAAGGCCTCCACGTTGTTGCCCAGATCCAGTGTGACATTGCCTCGCTCGACCCGCTTGACCGTCCCGTAGAGCATCTCTCCGATACGATCCTTGTACTCCTCGACGATGCGCGCCCGCTCGGCCTCCCGGACCTTCTGGACGATGACCTGCTTCGCAGTCTGGGCGGCGATCCGGCCGAAGTTCACCGACTCTATCTCTTCCTCGATATAGTCGCCCACCTGGACATCCGGATTCTCTTCCCTTGCCGCACTCAGCGTGAACTGGCGCAACGGGTATTCGACGGCGTCATCCTCCACGACCTGCCAGCGCCGGAAGGTCTTGTAATCCCCGGTCTCCCGATCGATCTCCACTCGAACATCGATATCGCCTCCGTGGCGTTTTCTGGTCGCCGTTGCCAGGGCAGCCTCGATCGCCTCGAATATTATCTCCTTGTCTACTCCCTTTTCATTGGATACGACATCAACAACAAGCAGGATCTCTTTATTCATACCACGCCTCTACAAACAAAATGTATTCCTTCGCAGGCCGAATCCCCGCTCCAGAACCCTCTGCCGTCTCTGGCCTGCTCCTCTCCCTGGTTGGACGCAATGGCCGCCCCTACAGCTCCGGTACCAAGCGGGCCTTCTCGATCTCTTCGGGAGCCAGCAAGATCTCCTCTCCCTCCATCTCCAGGACGACCTTGCCATCACGAACGCCACAGAGCCCACCGGTCATCTTGCGCCTTCCATCATGGGGAACCCCCAGCAGCAGGCGGACCCGCCTTCCGGCAAAACGCTCGAACTGGGCCAGATTGAAAAGAGGGCGATCGAGCCCTGGGGAGGAGACCTCCAGAACATACTCCCCCTTGATGGGATCCTCGACATCCAGTGCACCACTGATCTGATGGCTGGCCCGCGCGCAATCCTCCACGCTGACCCCCTCCTCACTGTCGATATAGACCCTCAATACCGAGTGCTTTCCCTGTGCCAGGTACTCTGCGCCCACCAGCTCATAACCCAGGGCTGCAACCGCCGGGTTCAGTATGTCATACAGCTCTTTACCGACCTGACGCACCATCTTTCCTTCATTTGCAAACAAAAAATGGGCCGTACGGCCCACTCTCACGACATCCACCGCTTTGTGGACATCAGCTAAATATTATAGCATCAATGGCTTATAATAAAAAAGCCCCGGAACAGGGGCTTTTTTATTATCCTTGGATTTGGTAGCGGGGGTAGGATTCGAACCTACGACCTTCGGGTTATGAGCCCGACGAGCTACCGGACTGCTCCACCCCGCATCCGAGCTTTACTATAATACAGAAAAGCAAATTGAAACACAAGGGTCATGCAGTATCCCGAGTCCCCCTCGTCCACCATCTTCCACCCCGCGAACAGCACGGGCCTCCAATGCCAGAACTGCCCGAAGTAGAGACAACACGGCGGGGCATCGCACCCTATATCACGGGACACCGGATCAGTGGCGTCATCGTGCGTGAACCACGGCTACGGTGGCCCATCCCCCCCGATCTGGGGCAGAAGCTGGGTGGACGGAGAATCCAATCGGTGGGACGCCGGGGCAAGTATCTACTGCTGGAGGCCGACCAGGGAGCCGTGGTCATCCACCTCGGGATGTCCGGCAGTTTGCGTCTCGTGGATCCGGCCGAACCCCCACAGCGCCACGACCACCTGGATATCCTCTTTTGGAACGGCCGCTGCCTGCGGCTACGGGATCCACGGCGCTTCGGGGCCGTACTGTGGGTGGAATCGGATCCCCGGGATCATGGGCTGCTCGCCAGGCTGGGACCGGAGCCGTTGGAAAACGATTTCGATGGTGATTATCTCTACGGCCGTTCGCGAGGACGGCGGACCGCCATCAAACCGTTCCTCATGGACAATCGGATAGTGGTAGGAGTGGGAAACATCTATGCATGTGAATCCCTCTACCTGGCGGGAATCCACCCTCTGCGCCCTGCCGGACGCATCTCCCGGAATCGCTATCGACGGTTGGCGTCTTCCGTTCGACAGACGCTATGCCAAGCCATTGCGGCGGGCGGCACCACCTTGCGCGATTTTCTCTCGAGCGAGGGGCGCCCAGGCTACTTCCGGCAACAGCTGCAGGTATATGGGCGCGCCGGTGAACCATGCCCTCGCTGCAGCACTCCCATCCGACAGGTTCGACAGGGACAGCGCTCGACCTTCTTCTGCGGCCGGTGCCAGACCTGACCGCTAGCTGCTACTGATAGGAGGCATTGCGGACACGGATGATCACATCCACACCGTCGGCGACCGTCCCCGCTGGCAATCTGGGCAAGTTGCGCAATTGCAACAAACTGGCATCGAAATCCAGTAGCTCTCCCGTATCGACATTATAGAAATGGTGGTGCATGGTGGGGTTCGTGTCATAAAACACCCGCGTGGGATCCACGATGATCTCCCGCACCAGTCCCTTTCTCGAGAAGAGAGAGAGTGTGTTGTAGACGGTGGCCTTGGAAATGTTCGCCCCCTCCCGCTGCGCCGTACGCAAAACGTCATCCGCGGAAAGATGCTGGGGTTTCGCAAACAATACCCTAGCAATATCAATGCGTTGCCGGGTCGGATTGACCCCGTGCTCTTGCAGCCTGTGAATGATTTCGTTTGTTGTTAATTTTTGATTCATCATAAGTCAACCCCCCGTATATACCTCTTCAGGAGTAGATCACCCCGAATGTCCAGTATATACGCACGTGCAAACAAACGCCATTCAACCTGAATCGGTCCCATCAATAAGAAACAAAAACTATTCTAATATACCATACGGGTCCGGAATTACAATCGGTTTCCTGCCGACGATCAGATCCGTCAACAGCCTTGCCGATGCCAGCGCCGTAACCACTCCATTGCGAAAATGCCCCGTGTTGATGAACAACCCGCCAATCCGCGGATGCTCCCCTATCAGGGGTATTCCTTCCTGTGATCCAGGGCGCAGGCCGGCCCAGTGGTGTACCAGGGGATGCTCGGCCAGTGCGGGTACCATCTTCAGCGCCTCGGTACGCAGCTGCTCCCGCCCCTCCGCGGTGACCCCCTTGTCGAACCCCCGATATTCCACCGTGCTGCCCGCAAGGATCACGCCGTCATTCCGGGGGATCACGTAGTACCCCCGGTTGAGCACGATCCGGGAAAGCAGCCCGGGGAGAGCCCGGAAGGCCACCATCTGCCCCTGAACCGGCTCTACCTTCCGTAGACCATGAAGCAAGGTCCCACTCCAGGCGCCGGCGGTCAATATCACCCGGTCGGCCAGCAACCGGCCGGAGGCGGTCTCCACCCCTTTCACCTGCCCTCCGTCCTGCAAGAGGCGGTTCACCTCGGTGTGCTCCGTTAACTCTACCTCGTCCCGCATCAGGCTCAACTTTAGCGCTTTCAACAAGCGGGGATTCCGCAACTGCGCCACCTCCGGCAACCAGAGCGCTTCCGACCAGGTATCTTCCAGCGCCGGCTCGCACCGCATGATCGACGCCCCCTCCAGCAGTTGCAGAGAGACCCCGTTGCCGATGGCCCATGCCTGCGCAGATTCACGCTCACCGGTATCCAGAATGAGCAGCCCACTGCGCTCCCACTGAGGGTCCACCCCGGTTTCCTCCTTCAGCTGTCGGAGGAATTTCTCGTAGCGAGCCTGACTCCAGCGAGCAAGTGCGGTTACCGGCGCTGGGTACCGCCAAGGATAGAGCGGTGACAGAATTCCCCCTCCGGCCCAGGAGGCCTCCCTGCCGGCAACCCCCTTGTCGATCACTCGAACCGTGGCCCCCTCCCTCGCCAGCTCACGGGCACAGAGCAACCCAATCAACCCCCCACCGACAATGAGACAATCCATGCCCACCTCTAAAGTCACTATACGACGCGGTCGATGTTAACCAGGGTGCTTCGAAAAATCGAGTGCCGAAAAACGCTCCCCCTCCAATCCGAAGTCGCAGCCGGAAGAAGGCGAATGATCCCATGACTGCAACCACATGCTCGATGAACACGAGAAAAAAGACAACCAGCCAAAACGGATTCACTCTCATCGAGGTGATGGTGGCACTGGTGATCTTCACTATCAGCCTGTTGGGATTGGCGGGACTGCAGGTCGCTGCCCTACGTGACAACCATCTGGCCAACCTGAACACCATCGCCACCCAGCTGGCAGAAGACATGGCGGAGCGGCTGCGGGCCAATCCCGTAGGGGTGGGTAACGGAAGCTACGACAATATCGACAGCGATCCTGGCCACCAGGATTGCTATGGAAGCAGCTGCAGCCCCGATGCCATCAGCCGCCTGGATGCCCATGAATGGCTCACAGCAATCGGTGAAGCCTTGCCTTCGGGGAAAGGCAGGGTCGTTCGCAATGTCAACGGCTTCACAATCACCATCATGTGGGATCAGGAGCGAACCGGGGCCACCGGGACCGGTTGCAGCGGTGACTACTCCACCGATCTCAAGTGCCTGAGCCTGACCATTCAGCCGTGAACGGAAGTGTTGCAGTGCAGTGGCAAAGAGGATTCAGTTTGGTGGAGATGCTGGTGGCAATGGTCGTTGGTCTCATCCTGTTCGCCGGGCTGGGGCAGGTTTTCGTCACCACCAAGCGCACCTCGATAACCCAGGAGGAGTCCGCCCTGCTACAGGAGAACAGCCGCTATGCAGCATACCTGCTTGCTCGTGAGGTTCATCATGCCGGATACCTGGGGTGCGGCGCACCGGCCAATCTCGAGGTCTACAGCTCCGGGACCTTTGGTGACGATTTCGGTTTGGCGATAACCGGCTACGAGGCCGCAAGTACTGCACCCGGAGACACCTTTACCATTGGAGGCAGCCAGAGCGGGAGCTGGAGTCCGGCTCTACCGGCAACACTTGGTAACAAGCAGATCCTGCCCGGCTCCGATATCGTCGTCATCTACCGGGCAAGCGGTACAGGAGTGAAGTTCTCCGTACAAACCAGCAACGGTTTCGTGATCCAGAACCCGCAGGAAAGAATCTCCCGGGGATGCAGTGATACGCAGGACAGCTTCTACGGACTATGTCCCGGAGACATCGCTTTGGTCTCGGACTGCTCCGCTGCACGCAGTTTCGTCATCGACTCCATGACGCTGAACGGCAGCGGCGATCTCGAGCTGTATCATAACGAAGGATGGGGAGGATCGGGAGATCCCAACATCAACAACCAGTTCAACAAGGACTACAGCCGGCTGTATACGGGTTACGCGGTCTCCTACTTCATTCGCAACAACCAGAACAACGTACCCTCCCTCTATCGCCTGATCAGCGGCCCCTCGGCGGCTGCGGAGGAGATGATAGAGGGAGTAGAAAACATGCAGATCCTCTATGGGATCGATAGTGACGGGGACGGCACCGTAAACCGCTACCTTCCGGCTGGCGGTTCACTGGATTTCAGCCAGGTAATCGCTCTTCGCATGGCGCTGTTGCTACGTTCCATCCGGGAAATCCCCAATCGCAAACCGCCGCCATCATCGCCCAGCTGGAATCTGCTGGCAACCAACATCGTGACCGATAGCGACACCCTGCTGAGAAAGGTGCTCACCATCACCGCTCAGCTTCGAGACCAGGGGAGCTAGGTGGTGAACAGAATCATTCCCGCAGACCGGAACGGCATTCTGCGCAACCAGCGAGGAGCCATATTGATGGCCACCCTGATGCTGGTCTTCGTACTCTCCCTGATTGCCACGACAGCGATGCAATCGGCTGGGCTGGAGGGGAAAATGGTGCGTAACCACATCGATCGCAGCATCGCCTTCCAATCCGCCGAAGCCGCCATGCGTGAGGCTGAAACACAATTGAAAAATGCAACCGCGAGACCAGACGCGATGCGCAACTGCAGTTCGGCACCCTGCGTTCTGGATTCTTCCTTGCTGGAGCCCGGCTGGTGGGAAACGGCAGATGACGAACTCTGGAGCAACAAGGGCGTACAGACGGGAAATGCGTACTACGTCATCGAAGAGGGAGAGTTCGTTCCCGATGCCTTGAGCATCGGGCATGCCGTTCCCACTGGTCGGAATTTCTACATCATCACCAGCAAGGGGATGGAGCAAACCAACTCAGGCAAAGTGATACTACAGGGAGCTTTTGTCAAGCGCTTCAACTGACGACGCAAAAATACGAGACCCGATATCGGCAGGATTCATTCCAATGAAAAAACTGGCTTTGCAATACATACGGCTCCTTCCCCTCCTCGGGGCTTTGTTTGCCGGATCTGCACTGGGCGAGAACACTGGCACCATCTCGGGTGAAGGTTTTGTCACCTCTGTGAACAGAATGGAGAGAACCATCACCGTAAATGGTGAACGATATCGAATCTCACCGAAGGTAAAACTGCATGGTTTTGCAAAAAAATGGAAAAACATGCCGCCATTGAGAAAAGGAGACAGCATCGTTTTCCGACTATCTACAGAGACACCCCCGATCATCGTCGAGATATGGAACCAGCAGGAGTAGACGACGATCCCTTTGGCCAGAGGAATGTGCTGATGGAGAGCTTCACAAAAAAAAGCCTGCTTTCGGCATTGCTGATGCTGTTCCTGACGTCAGCCGGTGCAGCGACGTTGAGCCTGTCAGATACGCCCCTGGTTCTCCAGTCCCAGGTGCCTCCCAATGTGTTCTTCGAGATCGACGACTCCGGATCGATGGACTGGGAGATCATGACCAAACCACATTGGCACTTCTGCGAATATGACCCCAATGCGCCATTTGCTTCGGGCAGTGGAAGCTGCACGTCGGGCAAGCTGGACTATGGACTGTGGAGCAGCTACAGTGGCCATCCCTATTTCTACCCCAGCTTCGAGTATATCTATGCCAACGCCGACAACGCGTACGCTACCAACTGCCAGCCGTACCATTATGCAAGGGAGGCCTTGCTGGCCTGCCCTGCATCGGACAATCCGGCAAACAACACACCATTCCAGCATGACTGGCGTATCTTCTCCTCCGACTTCAATGTCATCTACTACGATCCGGCGCAAACCTATCAACCTTGGAAAGGCCCATGTCACACCGATGGCTCCCTATGCACAGATGCGGACTTTACCGCAGCGCGAAGCGACCCCAGAGAGGGAAGTGACGGTTATTTCCAAACGCGTGACTTGACCGGATTCGTCTATGAAGTCTGGATCGACGACAGGGGTTACACCGGAAACAGACCCCGCCGTGGAGTCAACCTGAATGCCACCAGTACGGCAAACGGAGAGGTCGATCTTTGGGATTCTCACACACGCTATACGGTCCAGACCTCCAGTATCAAAGTCGAAAAGTTCAGCTACCTACCTGATGCCGGCGGACTGAACCCCATAGTAACCGAAACCTCTTACATCTCCGATCCGGATCAGGTCGATGCTGTCAAGCAGAATGTTGCAAACTGGTACACCTACTATCGCAAGCGCTCCTTCGTGACCAAGGCGGCCGTTGCCGAGGTGGTAAGCACGCGACCGGACTTCCGTTACGGAGCAAGTGTGATCAACGACTACCGGGACTTCTTCATAGAGGTTCCCCCTTCATCCACCACCAACTTCACGAGCCACAACGACAACCTGCTGGGTGAGCTTTTCAGTTTCGACTGGTCTCCACGGGGAACGCCTCTTCGCAGGGGTCTGCAAAGGGTGGGAAGATATTTCGACAACACAGACGGCAGGACAAACCCGATTCTTCCGGAATCGCTGGGAGGGAGCTGTCAGAAAAATTTTGCCATTCTGATGACCGATGGTTACTGGAACGGCGACAGCCCCTATTTGGGCGACAGGGATGGAGACTCTATCGGAGACACTCTGGCGGATGTCGCCAAGTACTACTATGACAAAGACCTCAGCCCACTGCCCAACCGGGTGGAGGAAGATACCTTCGATACTGCCACACACCAGCATATGGTAACGTATGGGGTCGCCTTTGGCGTCGCCGGAAATCTCTCGGACAACAATGGTGATGGCTGGCCGGATCCGCCACTGACGGAGTCCGACAACTGGGGCAATCCACGCAGTTGCTCGAACTGTCCCGAGAAAATCGACGACCTGTGGCATGCTGCTTTCAACGGGAAAGGGGCGTTCATCTCTGCCGCCACACCGGAAGAACTGGTGAGCGGGCTCGCAGAGACCCTGAGTGACATCAGCAACCGCATCACCAGCACCGCGGCAGTAGCGCTGAGCACCGGATACATCAGCGGTGACAGTCATATCTATCAGGCCAGATTCCAGAGCAGGGACTGGAGCGGCCAACTGCTCTCCTACCCGGTGATCTCGGATGAAGACGACGAAAACTTTGGAAAGCCGGACACCAGCGGGAGCGGGCCTGAAGGGGCGAAATGGGATGCCGGGGAAAAGATACCCAACCATGACAACCGGATCATTGCCACCTATGATGGCGACAAGGGGATCCCCTTCCGGTGGCCACAACTGACAGAGAGACAGAAAGCTCTGCTGAACGACGATCCCCGGCTGCTGGACTATATCAGAGGGGATGACAGCAACGAGGCAAAAAGCGGGGGAACGTTCCGCAATCGTAGCAGCAGGCTCGGCGATATAATAAACTCCTCTCCGGTCTTTGTCGGCGCACCGGCCTTCCCCTATCACCAGGAGGATTACGAGGCGTTCAGGGAAAATAATGCCTCCCGTCCGGGCATGATCTATGTCGGGGCAAATGACGGCATGCTGCATGCGTTCGACGCAGATACCGGGGTGGAAAGGTTTGCCTATATCCCCGGCCGGGTGTTCGACAACCTCGCCTCCCTGGCCGACAGGGACTACAAACACAAATTCTTCGTCGACGGTGAACCCACCTTTGCCGACGTCTATTTCAATGACAGTTGGCATACCGTCCTGGCCGGGGGGCTCAACAAGGGAGGACAGGGAGTCTACCTTCTGGATATCACCAACCCTGCGGACATAACCTCCGAGTCAGTAGCTGCAGACAAGGTTCTGTGGGAGTTCTCGGACAACGACGATCCGGATCTGGGGTACACTTTCAGTCGCCCTGCGATAGCAAAAATGAAAAACGGAAAATGGGCCGTCATCTTCGGCAACGGATACAACAGCACGGAGAACGATGGCGCAGCCAGCACCACCGGGCATGCCGTTCTGTACATTGTATTCATCGAGCAAGGTATCGACGGCAGCTGGAGTTCCTCCGACTATGTCAAACTGGATACGGAGAGCGGTTCGACCAGCACACCGAATGGCCTCGCCACGGCAACTCCGGTGGATATCGACGGTGATCACGTGGTGGATTATATCTACGCCGGTGATCTGTTCGGGAATCTATGGAAATTCGACGTATCCAGCAGCAACACCGCAGAATGGAAAATCCCCTTTGGCCTGTCCACCCCCGAGCCGCTGTTTACCGCCACCGATGGGGTTGGCAATCCCCAGCCCATAACTGCTCGCCCAGAAGTGGGACGAACCACTTTTGGAAATGGAATCATGATCTATTTTGGTACCGGCAAGCTGCTCGAGAATACCGATATCAGCAACGATATACCCACCCAGTCGTTCTATGGCATCCTGGATCAGAACGTACCCATAACCTCCCGTGATTCCCTGCTGGAGCAAACGGTAACCGCGGTAACCGTCAAGAACGACCAGATCGTCCGGATCACCACGAAAAACCTGATGACTCGTCAGCACAAAGGGTGGTTCATCGACTTTCCAGAGTCGGGAGAGAGGAGCATCAGCGAACCATTGTTACGCGCAGGCAGGGTCATTTTCGTCACCATGTCTCCCTCCGGTGACGCCTGCTCGACGGGAGGGGAATCGTGGCTCATGGAGCTCGATGCCTATCACGGCAGCCGCCTGAATACCTCGCCATTCGATCTCGACGGCGACGGCAAGTTCAGTGACACCGACTATGTATCGATCGACGGGGAGTCGGTTCCGGTGAGCGGCAAGAAGTCCAGTGTAGGAATCATCAACAAACCCGGGGTAGGGGTAACCAATGACAAGGAGATCAAGTACACCGCTGGCACCCAAGGTATCATCGAAACAATTACCGAAAGCCAGGGGGTCCGTACCTCTGTCCGAAACTCCTGGCGACAACTGGATTGAGCCTGCTGCATCCCGGCATGGCGTCATCTGAGATGGCCTAGCAGAAGCGGGCAAAGGAACGCCCGTGATCGTAGCACCCATATCGGCGCCATATTCAGAACCCATCTAAAGCCGCCTTCAACAGGGGCCGATACCTGTAGTTGGAGAGCTGCAACGATCTTGCACATCCGATCGACCAAAGCCGGCACGTTTCCTGACGGGATCGGGAAAAAAACGAACCAACGACGCACAACCATAAAGCAGACAACGATGCAGGCGGCGAACAACAGAGGTTTTACCCTTGTGGAGATGATGGTAGCCCTCGTAGTGGGCTTTCTGGTGCTCGCAGGTATCGGCCAAATCTTCATCAAGACGAAGCGCGCATCCGTGCTTCAGGACGAACTGGCTCGCATGCAGGAAAACAGCCGCTATGCGATGCAGCTGCTCAACAACGAGATCCGTAACGCCGGCTACCTGGGATGCCGGCATGCCAGCAATATGGACCCGGCCTATCTCGACACCGACGGTACCTACTTCGACAATTTTGCACTCGCTCTGGAAGGATACGAGGCCTCCGGAACGGGACCCGGTGACTCGTTCGTGCTGGCCAGCGCCAGTGACGGGTGGTTCAACCTGGCAGGCGGGACACCCCAGGATACTGCACTGAAAGACCAGCCCCTGCGTGCCGGATCCGATATCCTGATTGTCCGCCATGCGTACGGTCCGGGATTGATTCTCACCGGAGACAAGCAGAACGACAGCCAGTTGAAGGTCTTCAACATTTCCCGCGAAAGCGAAGCCTGCTCTGGCGGCAACGACAAGTTCAGTGAGCTCTGCGCCGGAGGCGAGGAGCGTGCCATCATATCCGACTGCGAACGGGCTCGCAGCTTCAAGATCGGCGCGCTCTCCCTGGATACGGCTGGCATATTGACCATCACCGATGCGTCAGGCGCTTCCTGGGTGGGAGAACACAGTAGCGCCGTCCCCTTTACCGCCGCCGACAGCACCGTCTTTGCGGCGCGCACCATCGCGTTCTTCGTAAGAGACAATGCCGTGGGAAATCCCGCGCTCTACCGCAAGATCGGCGACAAGAATGCCGAAGAGCTGGTAGAGGGAGTGGAAAACATGCAGGTGGTCTATGGAGAAGACAGCGATGGGGACGGGGTTGCCGACCAGTATCTTCCCGCCGATCAGGTGGCGGATTTCACCGATGTGGTCAGTATCCGCCTCTCCCTTATGCTGCGAACCATCCAGGAGTCCGCCGGCAAGACACACGGTGAGGAACGGTTGGCCATGCTCTCCAGCTCCGTCACCACGCCCGCCGACCGCCACTACCGGCGGGTCTTTACCACCACCATTCGACTGCGCAATCCCCATGGGTAACGTGACATACAGATGCGGCCGGCACAAACAGGCGGGCGCCGTACTGGCGGCGGTGCTCATGATCGTCGTGGTGGTCACCATCCTGGGAATCACCGCCATCGGCACTGCCAGTCTGGAAGGCAAGCTGGCCAGGAACTATCAGGACCGAAGTCAGGCCTTTCAGTTGGCCGAACGCGCACTTCAGGCGGGGGAACAGGTTCTCGGGGCGCTCACCACAGAACCATTGC
>Ga0256832_1000854_pt1 | contig 20261 bp, 13 predicted proteins | sample 134614metaG_FD_190534 | JGI IMG/M metagenome (GOLD analysis project Ga0256832, IMG submission 190534) | Hydrothermal vent microbial communities from Lau Basin, Pacific Ocean - 134-614 | ecosystem: Environmental > Aquatic > Marine > Hydrothermal vents | place: Pacific Ocean: Lau Basin | collected...
TCGTTGTCGTAGAGCCCTGTTCCCCAAGTTCCCATCCGCGCGTCCCTGCTCAGCGACCCCCAACAAGAAGGAGTTTCTCACGAATTGCTTGGGAATTCCAGCCCCTTGAGCGCGAGCCGAACGGAGGCCGACCCGTCGGCCCCGAGGCATCTCGCCGGCGAGCGGCCGGGCGGACCGAAGCGGCTCAACGAGCCAAGATCGTCATCTGGTACGGTAACCCACTGGCAATCTCTCGGTGCAGCATCAGGAACCCGTAGTCCCCGAGCGGGTTGCCCAGCGTGCGCCGGACATTGTGACGAACGGCAGCGCTGCTCCAGCTGTGCGGCGGAACCGGAGACTCGACAAAGCTCGTGAGATCGGAGGCGAACCACCGGAAGCGTGGCAACCCGCTGCGGGAACGTTCGGCAGACCAGCCCTGCATGGCCAACAGGCCACACCCCAAAGGCGCACCGCTCCCGTACGAGTTCTTTGTGTCGCGGTACATGCTCGTGTCGGGGCAGCCCGAACATCGCCCAGGAACCACATCGCAAGAGACGCAGCCTCGGAGCTCCGGCTGCTCCTCGCCCCGGTAGGTAAGGGTCCAGCTACCGGCACTGAGATCGAGCACGAAGACGTCGTCCCGCGTGTTGACATAACCGTCGGGGGTCAGACGGTACTCGCCCAAGACAGCGACCCGGCGCTCGTCCAGGGGGACCATAAGGACGGGAATGCTCTGATTGCTCACGCCCTGCACGGGCTCGGGGTCGAGGTAGGGCTTGGGCGGGAGCTCGTGCCAGGAGTCCGTGGCGACGTCGTAGTACCACCAGGGCGGCGACTCCACCGGCGCAGCGTCGCGAGGCATCCCCGCGACCCGGTAATCATAGACGCCAGCAAAGAGCCAGCCGCTCCCGGTCCAGAGCGCCTCCTTGCGGACGGTGTCGGGCGAGCCGGGAAACAGCGCGGCTGTGCGCCAGCGCAGGTGCTCCAGGTCGAGGAACCAGAGGTCCGTTGCGGAGACCACGACGCTCAGCTCCGAGCCCGTCCAGGCGGCCTTCGTCCAACTCAGCGGCCCACCGGCCGGGATCGATGTCCAGGTGCCTCGGGCGACGTCGTAGCGCCCACCGTCGCGCAGCGCCCTCGATATCGGGCCATCCCAATAATAGCCGCCCCACACGACGACCTCCGACCCGGTCCACACGGCCAGCGCCCCCGTCCGGGACCTGGGCGCCCCCTCCGAGGCGACTGGGCGCCAGGAGTCCGTCCGCGGGTTGTAGAGCGCGCCGTCCGAGAACGTGGTGCGGTCGTAGTCGCTACCTCCCCAGACGAAAAGCTCGCTCCCCGTCCAGACCCAAGACTCGCCCTGGCGCGAAGAAGGCGCGCCGTCGGTGGTCGGGTCTTGCCAGTGGAGGGTCCCCGGATCGAAGCTCGGATCGCAGGGGAGCCCACCGTCGGGAGGCACGCCCCCGTCCGCGTCGCCCCCGTCCGCGTCGCCTCCGTCCGTACGGCCCCCCGCGTCCACACCTCCGTCGGGCAGGCTGCGGCAGGAAGGCTCGTCGACGACGCCGTCGCAGTCGTTGTCGACTCCGTCGTCGCAGACCTCGGGCTCGGGCACGCAGGCGCAGCCTTCGTCTTCGAGGCCGTCGCAGTCGTTGTCGATCCCGTCCCCGCAGGTCTCCGCGCTCGGCCCCACCGCCCCCTCGCAGGCGCTCCAGGTCCCGTCGGCTCGGCAGCTCTGTGTGCCCGCGCGGCACGGCGCGATGGCGAACTCGCTTCCGCACCCCTGGGTCTGCCCCTCGGTGCACGGGCAGCCTTCGTCGGTGGCGCCGTCGCAGTCGTTGTCCACCCCGTCGCAAGCTTCGTCGCTCGGCAGCGTGTCCATCTCGCACGCGCCCCAGTGCCCGAACTCCGTGCTCCCCATCGCGTCGCAGCGCTGCACCCCGTCGGCGCACGCGCCCACTCCACGGTTCGGGTACGTGCCGCGGAAGCAGGGCTGCGTCTCGCCGCCGCCGCAGAAGCAGCCCTCGTCGATCCGACCGTCCGCGTCGTCGTCCATCCCGTTGCCGCACTCGTCGTAGGGGCCCGTCCGTATCCGCGCGTCCGTCCCGGCGTCGGGCGCATCGACGCCGACGTTGTGAGAGCAGGCGGTGAACAGCAGAGCCAGGCAAGCGGGGGCCGCGGCGAGAAACCAGTCCGGGAGGATTCGGGTCATGGGCGCTCCGTAGCGTGAGAGCAGAGGACAGCCTCCAATGACCTGCGCCGCCCCAAATTATCACTCGGCCCGAATTATCACTCGGTCCGATCGAAAGGTGCGGTGGCCTCCCGCGGCGCGGGATCGTCGCCATCTTCGACGAGGCTCCGCACCCGGGAGCCGAGTGCGCTATCGGGGAAGCGCCGGTGAAAGCGGGCCGCTCGCGCGCGGGCCGCGCGGCGCCGACCCAACCGCACCAAGGCGTCGATGGCCAGCACCTCCCGCTCTTGCTCCAGGAGCCCGTGGGAGAAGCGCCGCCGGTGCTGACCGAGCAGCTCGAGGGAACGGCGCGCGTGCCCCTGGTCGAGCTCCGCCCGGGCGCGGCGGATGAGCGCGATCTCGTCGTCCGGGGTGGTTCCGACGCGGCCCGGGCTCGATACTCCGGGCCGGCGTGGAGCGGCATCCGCGGCGCGCGCCGGCGAAGAGGACACGGTCGGGCTGGCGGAGGACACGGGTGGGGCGGAGCTCGACGCGGCTGGGCCTTGGGACGCCGAGGCGTCGCTCGGTGCGGCCCCCGACGGCGCGGGGTCGGTCACCGGCCGCGTCGAGGACGCCCCGGGGTCGGTCACCGCCGGCCGCGTCGAGGGCACCGAGGCGTCGCTCGGTGCGGCCCCCGACGGCGCGGCGTCGGTCACCGGCCGGGGACTCGAGGGCATCGAGGCGTCGTGGGCCGCGGCGTCGTGGGCCGCGGGTTCGCTCCCGCGGTTCCCGAGCCACAGCCCGAGCGCCGCCAGGAGCGCCGCGCCCGCAAAAGCGAAAGGTACGAGCGGCGGCCGCGGACAAGCCGTGGGAGCTTCGGGAGCTTCGGAGCCCCCGGTGGCCCGCCGCAACGACTCCTGCAACGCCTGCCGCCGAGCCTCCGGCATCCGCTCCCGCCCCCGCAGCTCGAGCGCCCGCTTCAAGGGCGCCGGGATCGCCGGATCGTCCCTCAGCAGCTCGTCGTCGGAGTCAGGCATCGGGCGCCTCCGTGAACGCTTCGCGCACCTTCGCGCGGGCGAGGCGCAGGCGCGAGTAGCCGGTTTGAAGGGGGCAACCCATTCCCTCGACGATGGCCCGCATGGGCATCCCTTCCACCTCGTGCATGAGGAAGATGGCGCGCTGCGCCGGGCTGAGCGCCGCGACCGCCTCGTCGAGGCGCCGCAGAGCCTGACGATCGGCGGCGGTCCGCTCGGGGGTCGGCTCCTCGCTGACCGGCTGCGGCTCGAAGCCGACCGCAATCGGCGCCCGGCGGGCTTTTCGCGCGCTCGCCATCATGACACGCCACGCGATGGCCCACAGCCACGAGCGGACCGACGCGCGGGGCTCGTAGTCGGAGAGCTTGCGGTGGACCACCAGGAAGACCTCCTGGACCAGATCGTCTCGGTCACGCGCCGGCACACCGAGGTGTCCGAGCACGCGCCAGACGTAATCGACGTTCTCGGCGAAGATCTGCTCGAACTGCGGCGTGTCGGGGTCTGCACGGCTCATGCCTTCAGGTCCCACAGCGGGGCTCCGGTGGATGCCGCCGAGGGGCGGCCGTTGTCAGCGCTCCGCATACAACGCCCACCGGGAGGCCGTTTTGCGACTGTTTCGTCCGGCAGCACGGTCGCCTAGTGCCACTATCGCCTACCTCCCGCTCGTTGGCCCTGCGCGGCTCCGGCGGCGATGGCGAGCACGAGGCGGCCGCCGACGGGCGCCCCCTCGCTCACCACCGACTCGCTCCCATCGAGGCTCGTAACGGTGAACTCAGACGCGGGCAGCGGGACCGTCGCGGCGAGCTCGATGGAAAGCCCGAGGTGCGCGAAGCGTGCGGCGACCCGAAGGCCCGCGAAGACATCGACCAGGGCGGCGCGGGCGCTCCGGTTCACGGCGAAGCCGCGGCCTCGGGCGTGGACGGCGCCCGCCTCGGCCCCGGCGCAGATCTCGACGATCCAGCGCCGGGTGCGGCGGAGCCCTGGGCAGCTCGCAACGCCGACCAGCCCCCCCCAGAAGTCGACGCCGCGCCCGTCGTGCGCTTCGCGGGCGGGCAGCAGGACGGCGCCTCTCAGCTCCAGCGGGGGCAGCGGGCTCGTCTCCAGGCGCAGCGCGAGTCGGGGCGCGTAGGTGTGCGAGGGGAGCAAGCCCAGGTCGAAAGCGGCGCCCGCCCGCATCCCCACGGTGGCTCGGTCCGCTCGGGCCGAAGGGACGGCCGCATGGAAAGGGTGCTCGCTCTCGTTCGGAGCGGGCCGGGCGTCCTCGTCGGAACGCTCGCGCGGGTCCTCACCGGAGGCGGGCTCCTGAGCGTCCGCAGACAGGGTCCCGGACGGCCGCGCCGGGAGCTCGAGCCGCACGGACCGCAGGTCCAGATCCACCGCCAGCGCCAGGACGATGGGGAGCGCGCGTCGGAGCTCCTGGCAGCTCGCCGTAACCAGCTCCCGGGTGCCGACGAGCCGGCCGCCGCGTCTCATGGCGAAGCGTGCGACCAGGCGTTCGCCCCGCCTCCTGATCCGCCCCTGGATGTGGAGCTGCGCGCGCTCGGGGGCGACGAAGACACGCCGGCGGAGCTGGGCCTCGACCTCTTCCGCAAGCTCTGGGGGGCGCTCGCCGCAGGGGCCGAGCTGCCACTCCATCGCCGCCAGAGCGTGGGCGGGCTCCTGGGCGTCGCCCGGGGCGTGAGCGGCCAGCCACAGCCCCACGGCCCCTCCGATGACGCGCCGCACGCCCGCAACCCTGTCCCAGCCCCGTCCGGGCGTCAACGACGGGCCTGCGGAGGGCGGCTCTGTGACCGCTCACGCCGCCCCGCTGGCCCCGGGCCCAAGGCGTCGTAGGCTCCGCTCCGCCATGACCACCACCGCGACCCCGACCGCTCATCGAGCGCCCCCCGTTATCCCTTGCGTCGACCCCGCAACGGGCGAGCCCCTCGGCGAGGTGCCCATCACCACCCCCGAAGAGACCCGGGCCGTCATCGCGCGCGCGCGCAAAGCTCAGCGGCGCTGGGGCGAGAGCAACTTCGACACGCGGCGCTCGGTCCTTCGGCATATCCAGCGGCACGTCCTCGAGCACGCCGACGAGCTCTGCGAATGGATCGTCCGCGACTCGGGCAAGACGCGCGAGAACGCCATGCTCGGCGAGATCTGGCCCGTGAACGAGAAGATCCGCTGGACCCTCAAGCACGGCGAGAAGCACCTGCGCCCCGAGCGCGTGCCCAGCGGGCTCTTCCTGCACAAGAAAGCCACCGTCGAGTACCGGCCGCGGGGCGTGATCGGCGTGATCTGCCCTTGGAACTACCCGCTGCAGAACATCCTCGGGCCCACGATCCACGCGCTCTTCGCCGGCAACGCCGCGGTCGTGAAAGTGAGCGAGCACGTGGCGTGGTCCGCCGGCCGCTTCCAGCGCATCTTCGACGAAGCCTTCGACGCCCACGGGCTCCCGCGGGACCTCGTCCAGTGCGTGCACGGCTACGGCGAAACCGGCGCGGCCCTCGTCTCCGGCGGGGTCGACCTGATCGTGTTCACCGGCTCGATGGCCAACGGCCGCAAGGTCGTCGCCGAGAGCGCCAAGACCCTCACCCCCGTGATCGCCGAGCTCGGCGGCAAGGACGCGCTCATCGTGTGCGACGACGCGGACCTCGAACAGGCGGCGCACGCGGCGCTCAACGGCTCCTTCATCGCCGCCGGCCAAAACTGCCTGGCGGCCGAGCGAACCCTCGTGATGGACGGCATCTACGACCGCTTCGTGGCGCGGGTGACCGAGCTCGCCCGCGAGCTTCGGCAAGGCGCACCGAGCCAGGAGCAGGTGGACATCGGCGCGCTCGTCACCCCGCAGCAGCTCGAGATCGTCGAGCACCTCGTCGAAGACGCTTGCAGCAAGGGCGCCCGCGCGCTCGTTGGCGGCAAACGGGCCGAGCGACCCGGCAACTTCTTCGAGCCCACGGTGCTCGTCGACGTCACCCCCGACATGAAGATCATGCACGAGGAGACCTTCGGACCCGTGATGGTCATCTGCCGCGTTCGTGACGACGAGGACGCCGTCCGCATCGCCAACGGGACCCAGTATGGGTTGGGGCTGACGGTGCTGAGCAAGAACCGTCGCCGGGCCAAGCGCATCGCCGACGGCATCGAGACCGGCGGCGTCTCGATGAACGACTTCGGCCTGACCTACATGGCCCAGGACCTCCCCTTCGGCGGTGTCCGCGGGTCCGGCTTCGGTCGCCTCAACGGCCGCGAAGGGCTGCGGGCATGCACGAACCCCCGCGCGGTGCTCGAAGACCGCCTGCCGCTGCACTTCGCCTCCAAGGTTTTCCCGGTCGGCGAGCACGACTACGAGACCTTCCGGGGCGTCGTGCGCACCCTCTACGGCGTGGGCCTGCAGGGACGCCTGGCCGGACTGCGGGACCTCGGCCAGACCCTGCGCCGAAAGCTCTGATGCGCACCTACGACTTCATCGTCGCCGGAGGCGGATCGGCCGGCTGCGTCGTCGCCGCCGAGCTCTCGAAGAACCACGAGGTGCTGCTCCTCGAAGCCGGTCCGCACGCGGAGGCGCACCCCGAGACCCTGACCGCCGACGGCTACAAGAAGGCCTTCATCAACGACGCGCTCCTCCACGAGCGCTTCAGCGTCGCGGACCCACGCTGGGGCTCCCGCCGCCTCTTCATGGGTTCCGGCCGAGGCCTCGGCGGGAGCGGCTCGATCAACGGCATGGTCTACACCCGAGGCGCCCGCGAGGACTTCGACCAGTGGCCCGAACGCTGGCGCTGGGACGACGTGCGCGAGCCCTTCGAAGCCCTCGAAGCGGTGCTGAGGCCGCATCGGCGCGAGCCCACGGACTGGACGGAGCGCTGCATCGCGGCCGCCGAAAAGGCAGGGTTCCGACGCAAGGAAGACCTCAACGACGGCGACCTGTGCGGCGTGCTTGGCTACGAGTGGATGAGCTACGAAGGCGACCGGCGCCGCTCGTCGTTCACCGCCTTTCTGCAGCCGGCGCTCGATCGGCCCACCCTGACGGTGCAGACCGGCGCCCAGGTCGACCGCGTCGTCTTCGAGGGCACCCGCGCGGTGGGAGTACGGTGGCGCTCCGGCGGACGAGCCCACGAAGCCCGCGCGAGCCGCGAGGTGGTGCTCTGCGCAGGGACCCTCGCCACCCCTGCGATCCTCATGCGTTCGGGGGTGGGCGACGCGGCATCCTTGCGGCGCCTCGGCGCCGAGGTCGTGATCGATCAGCCGGAGGTCGGCGCCAATCTCCACGACCACCCCAACGTGCAGCTCTTCTTCAAGGGCAGGCGCGAGGTCGACTGCTCCTACCCGCAACTCTACGGGTTTCACCGGGCCGGCGATGCGCCCTCCCTCGTGCCGGGCCAGGCCGACTCCTGCTACGTGTTTTACCCCGCGCGGTCGAGCTTTCGGGAAGGCCTGATGCGCCTGCTGCCGGGCATCGCCTTGCCTCAGCGGCTCTACGACACGGGGTGGGCGCCGGCGGCGGTGCGCAAAGGCGTCGAGGTCCTCTTCCGACGCCGCGCCGTGCAGCGCTTCGTCGAGCGCATGTGGGGCATCGTGGTGATCCTCGGCAAACCCGTCAGCCGCGGGCGCCTGTGGATCGAGACGCTCGACCCCTCGGTCCAGCCCCGAATCGACCCCGGCTACTTCGACGACCCCGCCGACATGAGGACACTCCTCCGAGGGGTCGAGCTCGCCCGCGAGGTCGCGGCTGCGGAGCCTCTGGCGAGCTTCGGCAACACGGAGCTATGGCCCGGCCCACTGCACCGCAACCTCGATCGGTGGGCGCGTCAGAACGTCATGACGACCTATCACTATGCGGGCACGTGCCGTATGGGCGAGGTCGTCGACACGGAGCTGCGCGTGCGCGGCGCCGAAGGCCTCAGGGTCGCCGATGCCTCGGTGATGCCCATCACCCCCGTCGCCGCCCTCAACGCGCCAAGCATGATGATCGGCCTGCGCGCCGCGCGCTGGATGGCGTAGGCGAAAAATCGTTGCCCGGCCCGGCCTCACCGCCCAGCCAGTCTGACTTGTGGGAGAGCCGCTCACCGGGGCATCCTGGGAAGGCCGGCAAGCGGACACGGCCGGCAGATCTTGCGGAGGTGGCGATGCGTTGGGCTTGGATGGCGCTGTGCGTAGGTGGGTTGTTGGTCGGCTGCGGCAAATCGACGGAGCCGAGCGACGCCGGCCCGCTGGATGGAAGCGGCGACGCTCGCCCCTCGGAGGACGCGGCGGTCGACTCCGGCGGCGGCTCCGACAGCGGCGCCGACAGCGGCGCCGACGCCTCCTCGACGATGGACGCAGATGTCTGCGGGAACGTCGGCGAAGCCTGCTGCGACGGCGCCTGTGCGACCGGCGCGTGCGTCGCCGGTTTCTGCGTGGCCTGCGGCGATGTGGGCCAGCCCTGTTGCGCCGACGGGAGCTGCGACACCGGCGTTTGCGGCGCGGCCGGTACCTGTGAGGACGCCCCCGCTTGCGGCGCGCTCGGGGACGCATGCTGTCCGGACGGGAGCTGCGCCGAGGGCACGTGCGCCGGCGACGTCTGCGTCGACTGCGGTGGCGGCGGCGAGGCCTGCTGCCCCGATGGGAGCTGCGAGGCAGGCTTCGCGTGCAACGGCGACGTCTGCGTGGCCTGCGGTGGACCCGGTGAAGCTTGCTGCGAGCGCTCGAGCTGCGACGCAGGCGGCTGCTGCGTCGGGGGCACCTGCACCGGAGCGGGCTCGACCTGCCCCGGTATCGGGGACACCTGCATGGATGGAAGCTGCGGTGGCTGCGGCGGCATCGGTGAGGCGTGCTGCCCCTCCGGGCGCGGCCTGTGCACCGCCGCCGGCAGCGTCTGCCGCGGCGGGGACTGCGTGGCCTGCGGCGGCGGGGGCGAAGCCTGCTGCGCGGACGGAAGCTGTGACGCGGGCTTCGCGTGCGGCGCCGGTGGGGTCTGCGTGAGCTGCGGCGGCGCGGGCGAAGCCTGCTGTCCGGGCGACACCTGCGGCGACGGCCTGGCCTGCGACGCCGACGCAGGCGTCTGCCGAGCCTGCGGCGACGCGGGTGAGATCTGCTGCCCCGGCGCGACCTGCACGAGCGGTTGCTGCGACCCGGCCGCTGGGGTGTGCGTGGCCGAGGGCGGCGACTGCGGCCTCGGCGTGTGCGGAGCCGACGGAGCGTGTAGCGTCTGCGGGCTCCCGGGCACGGCGTGCTGTCCGGGCGACACCTGCGACGGTGGCGGGTGCTGCGACGGGGGCCGATGCGTCCCGTCGGGCTACGCCACGAGCGGCGGCGAGGTGTGCAGCGACGGAACGAGCGTCGCGTGCGGGGGCGACGGCGAGGCCTGCTGCGCGGACAGCGCCTGCGACGGAGGGGGTTGCTGCATCGGGGGCACCTGCGTCGCGAACGGCGGGACCTGCGGCTCGGCTTCCGGGTTCGATCTGAGCTGCACCGACGGAAGCTGCACCGGCGTGTTCGGCCCGGCCTGCGGCGGTGAAGGCGAGCCCTGCTGTCAGCTACCGGGCGCAGGGCGCTTCTGCAGCGGGGCCAACCTGGTATGCGTCAACGATCGCTTTGGCACCGGCACCTGCGAAGCCTGCGGCGCGGGGGGCGAGCGCTGCTGCGAAGGTCAGGCCTGTGGCGACGGAGGCTGCTGCGTCGATGGCATCTGCGTCGACGAGGGCGATCGTTGCGGCGACCGGCTGGGCACGTGCAGCGGCGGCGGCTGCCTGGACGGGAGCTGCGGGCTCATCGGCGGGGAGTGCTGCCCCGGCGGCATCGGCTGCAGCGCGCCCTTCGCGGTCTGCGGCGACGGGGTGTGCGTAAGCTGCGGTGGGCTTGGCGAACAGTGCTGCGGCGGCCCACGGGAAGCGGGCTGCGCGCTCCCCTATGTGTGCTCCTTCCGGGGCGGCCACACCGAATGCATCCTGCCCGACTGAGCATCTCGGCGTAAGCGGGCCGATGGGCTGGGCACTCGGCGGCTGACGGGGCATCCTCGGGCGATGCGACGAGCGTTCCTTCTCTCGTGCCTTGGTGCGCTGACTGTGCTCGCGGGCTGTGGCGACGACGCCGGACCGGATGCGGGCCTCGACGCGAGCCTCGACGCGGGGCGAGACGCCATGGCTCCAGCTGACGCCGGCCTCGACGCGGGGCCCTCCGACGGGGGCCCGTCGGACGCGGCTCTTGGACGCGACGGAGGCTCGTCCGAAGGACGCTTCTTCCCACCCGACGCCTGGATGTACCAGGACATCTCGGCAGCGCCGCTGCGCGCCGACTCGGCGGCGACGACCCGCTGGCTCGCCGACAACGGCGGTTGGGGTTTGGGCCGGATGCAGATCGACTTCTCGATCGTGGTCCTCGATGCCGACGGATCGCCGCGCCGCCCTTTCATGCCCACCGGCGATCACTTCAGCCCGGACTGCGACCGCCTGCCGGTGCCGGTGCCGGCGGCCGGCGCCGTCGAAGGCGAGGCGGGGTACCGCTGCGAGGGGGACGGCGACTGCCATCTCATCGTGGCGGACTGGGCCGCCGGCGAGCTCTTCGAGATGTGGCGCGCGAACATCGTCGGCGAGGACTTCTTCGGAGGGTGCCTCGCCCTGTGGGACATGACGCGGGTGTACCCGCCCGAGGGCCGCGGCGAGCAGTGCACGAGCGCCGACGCGGCGGGCCTGCCCATCGCGCCGCTGCTGTTCTACCCCGAGGAGGTCGCCGCCGGCGAGATCGACCACGCCATTCGATTCATCCTCCCGAACGCGCGAATGAGGGCGGGTTTCTACACGCGCCCGGCGACCCACGCCGGCGGGCCGAGGGCCGAAGCTCCCGCGCCGGTATACGGTTCCCGTTGGCGCCTGAGGGCCGACTTCGACCTCGACACCCTCCCAACGGAGGGTGCGCGGGTAGTGGCGCGCGCGATGCAGCGTTACGGCATGGTGCTCGCGGACGGCGGCAACGTGGCCCTCACCGCGGCCAGCGACCGTTTCCGATCCACTTCGTGGGATGGGCTCCTGGGCCCCCGCGATCTCGACGCGATTGAGCCCACCGACTTCGAGGTCGTGGACACGGGGCCGGACATCGAGCTGACCTACGACTGTCGCCGGACACCTCTGGTCGCGCCCTGACCGCACCGACTCCACCCTGCGTCATGTGGCGAGGGAGTCTCGCAAGTTCTCGAGGCACGATGCGCCGCACGGCGCCATTGGGACGAGCTGCCAGGCAGCCAAGCCGCGACGAAGCCGATCCTGGCGGTCAGGGCACGAGGCACAGAGCCCGCGACGCGACGTCGACACCGCCGCGCAGGTCGCGCATGACCACGATCAGCTTGACGACGAGCCCCTCGGCGGGGACCTCGACGTCGCCGACGCTCGGCGGCGTGTACAGGATCTCGCCCGTGCTGGTGGCGTCGCCCTCGATGAAGCTGAACGAGCGGTCGAGCTCGCCGGCGGTGATCAGGAGCGAGTTCTGCAGCGACTCGACGCGCATCCCAGGCTGCGGCGGGTCGCCCTCGAGGGTCGCGTAGGCCTCGCGGCTCCCTTCGGTCATGGCGATCCGAAGCGCGACGTCGTCGCCGCCCAAAGCAAAGGTAGGCAGGTCCAGGTCGGCGCAGGGGGCGGTGGGGTCGTCGGGGACCGGCGCGGTCCACGGCTCTGCGTCGAGGGTGATCTCGCCGACGCCGGGTGGATGGTTGGTCTGCGTGCCGTCGAGGTCGACGGGGTGAAGGAGCGAGACGAGCTGGCCGGTGCCTTCGCCTTCGCAGACGTTCACCGTGTCCTCGGCGTCCCTCGGATCGACGTCGGTGCGGACCACGCCCCCCATGCAGATGCCGCCGAGGACGAGGATCGCGGAGCGGTCGTAGTCGCCGGGCACCTCGATCGCAAGGGTGGGCGCATCGCTCGAAGGGTTGAGCTCCGCGGCCAGCGCGAGGGGCTCGCCGTCCGCACACAGGGGGACCCCAAAGGCGGTGGGGGCGGGCGCGCAGGCGAGCAGCACGTAGCTCGCGGGCAGCGGCGCGGCGGGAAAAGCCAGGCGCCAGCGCACCCGCACGGTCTCGCCGGGCCGTGGATTGGTGCGGTTCTCCAGGTCGCCGACAATCGACGCCTCGGCGGCGATGACCCGCGGTTTGTTCAGCCGGTAGGCCGGGTCGAGGGAATCGCTACAGGCCCCCGCCGCCACGGCGAGGAGCACGACCAGCGGCCCTTTCATAGCTCACCTCGCAGCCCGATCGCGGGGATGAGCGGGAGGCCAGTGATGGGCGTCGACTGCGAGTAGTCGTAGTTGTAGATGAGGCCTTCCTGGTTCTGCTGGTTGTAGACGTTCTGGATGTCGAGGAAGAAGGCGAGCTTCCAGCGTTCGAAGGTCCACTTCTTCTCGACGCGGAGGTCGAGGCGGTTGAACAAAGGGTTGCGGCGGCTGTTGATGCGGCCGTTGATGGGCACGTACACATCGTTGACCGCGTCGTAAACCGAACCGACGATCGGCGTGCGGGGGTTGCCGCTGACGAGCCGAAGGGTGCCGCCGACCTCCCATCCGCGCGGCAGCTTGTAGACGAAGGCGGCGGTGAAGATGTGGGTCTGGTCGAAGTCGAACAGCCGCCACTCGGTGTCTTGGTCGGGGTGGTCGCGGCGCTCGCTGCGCGAGAGGGTATAGCTCAGGTACCCGAAGTACCTGCGACCCCGAAGTGGGTCGATGCGCGCGCTCAGCTCCGCGCCGTAGATGCGGCCGATGCCCTCGTTCGTGAAAAACGGCGGTTGCCCACCCGGCACGCCCACGACGCGGTCCCAGAGGCGCTTGTAGAAGCCGTCGACGCCCACGCGGACGCCCTCGGCGACGGTCCAGTCGAAGCCTGCGCCGAAGTGCGCCGAGTGGATCCAGTCGAGGTCGGGGTTGCCGATGGTCTCGGCCGATTCCTGGAAGTCCGGAGGCTGGCTGTAGAGGCCGACGCCGAGCTTGAGCTTGAGCGACTCGGTGGCGTCGAAGGTCGTCAAGAAGCGAGGGTTGAAGGCGAAGCGGTCGATCTCGCGGGCATAGTCCGTGCGCAGCGCGAGCAGCACCTGCCACCGCTCGTGCAAGCGCAGGTCGCTCTCAACGTAGAAGCCCGGCCGAATCGTGACGCCGCGGGTGTCGACGAAGACGCGGTCATGGCTGGCGAGGGGGCCGTCGGGGCCCGAGCCTTCGCCCTGTCGGGGCGGAGGACCCTGATACTCGAGGTTGAAAGGGATGAGGAAGATGTCGGCGCCGGCGATGAGCCGGACGCGATCGTTGGGTCGGTGGCGCAGCTCCGCGCGCCCGTAGAGCTGGTTGAAGCGGGCGTTGAAACCGATCTGGTCGCCGAGGCCAAAGCGCAGGTAGATGGGCCCACCCTCGAGGTCGAGATCGAGCTCCGTGCGCGGGTCGACTTGTCGATCGTAGGCGATCTGGATGTTGTTGAAGCGAGTCCGCAAATCGACATTGCCGCGGACGGCGGGGTCTTCTCCGAAGGAGTCGGGGATGAGGACCTTGAAGCGATCCGAGGCGCCGTAGACGAGCAGGCGGAAGCGGTCCCGGTCCGTCGGGCGCCAGGTCGTGAAGGCCTGGTAGTCGTAATAGACGGGGGCGGCGACGACGTTGAAGGTGTCCTCGGGGACGATCTTGGTGAAGACGACGTCGATGAGCGAGCGCCGCAGCGCGAGGGCTTGCGAGGCATGCTCGCCGAGTGGGAATTCGAGCAGCAACGAGGTGTCGATGACGCCGAACTCGAGGACGCCATGGACAGCGCGGTCTTCGTAGATGCTCAGCGGGTCGCGGGTGCCGACCTCGACGATGCCGCCGGTGCGGCGGCCGTAGCGGCTGGAAAAATTGCCCGGGAAGAAGTCGATGCGCTCGAGGAGCCTCGAGTTGATGACGCTGGTGAGGCCCCCGAAGTGGTAGAGGAGCGGGATCGGCACACCTTCGAGGAGCGCCTCCGAGTCGCCGGGCGCGGAACCACGGATGATGAGCGAGCCGCTGCCGAAGGGCGGGCGGGCGACGCCGGGCATCAGCTCGATGGCGCGCAGGGCGTCGCCGCGGGTGCCTGGGATACGCGTGAGAGCCTCCCGGGCGATGGTGCGGCGAACGACCTCGCGGGGCGGCGGATCGATCACGGCCACGGCGCCGAAGGCGTTGGCGTCGTCCTCTTCTTCGAGGATGCGCAGCCGATAGGTTACCGCCGTGACCTCGTCGGGGGCGACCGTCTCGGTCTGTGTCACGCTGCCGTACTCCTCCGCGTCGACACGCACCGTGTAGGTCCCCGGCGGTAGCTCGTCGACGCGGAAGGTCCCGTCCTCGCCGGTTATCACGCGCCGCGCGAAGCTCTCGTCCTCGTTGGCGACGACCACCTCGACCCTCGACAGCGGCCGGCCGTCGTCCATGGCCAGCACACGACCCTCCAACCGACCCGGGGGCGGCGGCTGCTCCTGGGGCTCGGGCATGGGCTCGGGGTCGGGGCGGCGCAGCTCGAAGACATAGCGGTAGCGGATCCGCACCGGGACCGGCTCCCCATCGCGGCGCGCGGGCTCGAACACGAAGCGGCGCGCGGCGTCGAGGGCGGCTTCGTCGAAACCGTGGCCTGCGGGGCGGACGATCCGCGCATCGGTCACGCGCCCGTCGGCGCCGATGGTCAGCTCGAGCTCGACCGTCGCGGCTCGCTCCTGTGCTTCCGCCTGCGGCGGGTAGTCCGCTTCCACGAACTCGCGTAGCGCGGGGGGCGTGATGCGAGGCCCGGCGGCGGCGGCGTCCCGGTCGTCGGCGGCGGCGTCGTGCCGGTCGTCCGCGTCGTGCCGGTCGTCGGTGACGCCATCGGGAAAGCCGTCGTCCCGCTGGGCGCCGACGGAGGAAGCGAGGAGCCACAGCGTAAAGGCTCCAAAGGGCGAGATGCGGCGGCGCACGGAGGCATCTTAGGCCGGTTTGTGGCCGGAGCCATCCTGGACGCTTCGCTGGGTCCCTCGACGACCCAGGGGTGCTACAAGGGATCGGTGAAGATCCCCAAACGAACGGGCCTCTGCCTCGCCGGTGGAGGCATCACCGGGGCCATGTACGAGGTCGGCGTCTTGGCGGCCCTCGAGGACGCCATCGAGGACTTCCGGGTCTCGGACTTCGACGTCTTCGTCGGGGCCGCGTCCGGCGCCGCCGTCGCCACAGGGCTGGCCGGCGGCATCTCCGCGCAGCGCATGTACCGCGCGCTGCTCGACCCGGCCGACGACTTCTTCCCGCTCCAGCGCCAGCACCTGATGCGCATCGATCTTCGAGAGATCCAGCGCATGTTCTCGACCTCGGTGCAGGCGCTGCGCCGGATCGCCGGCAACGCTGTGGCCGCTCCGCTGGGACTCGACGTGTGGGGCGAGATCGACCGCTTCTTCGACTCCTTGCCCGCGGGCCTGTTTACTCTGGACGCCTTCGAGCAGTTCTTCTTCGAGGTGATGACCCGCCGCGGCATTCCGAAGACCTTCGCCGAGATGCCCGCGAAGCTCCTGCTGGTCGCCAACGACCTCGACCTCGGCGAACGCGTGGTCTTCGGTGTGGGCGGTGACCTCGAGCACGTACCCGTGGCCAAAGCGGTCGTGGCCTCGATGGCTTCGCCGCTCTTGTTTGCGCCGGTTCGCATCGACGGGCGCGACTTCATCGCCGGTGGCCTCGGCGAGGCCGGGCACGTGGACGTGGCCGTCGAGCACGAATGCGAGATGGTGATCGTGATCAACCCGATGGTTCCGGTGCGGACCGATCCTCTCGAGCGCGCCGTACCGACCGGGCACGGCCCGATGAAGCGCGTGCGCGACAAAGGGATGCTCTGGGTCTACAGCCAGGCCTGGCGGATCCAGACCGAGGCGCGGCTGCAAAAAGGTCTCGCGCTCTACCGCAGCGAGCACCCCGAGGTCGACGTGCACCTGATCGAACCACGGAAGGACGACGCGACGATGTTCATGTATTCGCCGATGAACTTCGCCGCGCGCCGCGCGATCCTCGAAGAAGGTTACCGGGCAACCCGCGAAGAACTAAGAGACGAACGCTCGCCGATGCGGCGCTCTTTGGAGGCCCTCGGTTTCGCCGTCCGCGGCTGACATCCCCCGACCCCTCTCCGCTCAGCGGTCGTCCGGCGCGCGGGACCGGGCCACGGTCGCCAGGCCCCAAACCGAGAGGGCCGCGATGGCGCTGCCGCCCACGAGCCAGATCGGCGGGACGTGTCCGATGCCTTCGCCCACGACGTTGACGCCTTCGATGGGCACCAGGGCGGCAGGCAGCAGCCACGGCAGGGCGTTCGTCGCCGCGTGCATTGCGATGCACAGGAGCACCGAGCCGGTACCGATCCTCAGCGCGCCGAGCACGAGCCCCGCCGCGAAGGCGTAGACCATGGCGGTCGGGCGCCCGTGCACGAGGGCGAAGAGCAGCGCACTGACGACGAGCCCGGCGACCCTGCCGTGCGCCCGGAGGAGCGAAGGCAGGAGCACCCCGCGAAAGAGCAGCTCTTCGGTGAGGGGCGCCACGACGAGCGTGGCGAAGGCGACGGCAAAGCTCTGCCCGAGACCCGAAGGGGACTGCAGCAGCTCACGCACGAATGCGTCGTGGAGCTCGTCACGACCGAGGAGCTCGGCGGTAGCTGCGGCGAGCTCCGCGTAGGGAAACTGCAGCGCCGCACCGGCGACGAGGGCGTACACCACGAGCCGCGTCGGTTCCGGCCGCAGGGCGACCACCGCCTCGGCCTCGCGGGCAGCCCACACGAAGGCGAAGCCGAAGCCGAGCAACTGACTCACGCCGAGACAGAGCGGGTCCCGTCCTACCCGAGCCGCCGCGTCGATCCAACCCACGCCGCCCAGCAGAGCGTAAAGGCCAGCGAGGGCGGCCTGGACGCCCATGCTCCCGAAGACCGCGACGAGGACGAAGGCCGTCGCCTGCCACCACCTCAGCGGCTTCACCAAGGGACCCATAGCATGGCGCAAGAGAGTCGGGAGCAAGGCGCCCAAAGCCATGGAAAGAAAAGGGGCGCCGGGGCGTTGCTGCTATGCTGCCGTCCCGCGCATCGCTCCAGCCATCGCGTCTTGTCCATGCACCTTCGCCGTCTTTTCCTCCTCTCCTTTGGTGCCACGGCGCTGCTCGCTTGCGGCGCAGGCCGCCGCGCCCAGGGCACCACCACCGCGTTGCAGGTCGAGCTACCCGAACGCGTCACCGACGCCAACGCGCCGGAGATGCGCCGGCTCTATGTCTCGCTGCGGCCCGACGAGCCTGCGCGCGGCGTGCTGCGCGAGAAGCTCTTGCGCCACATCGACGCGGACACCGACGCCGTCCTGGAAGCAGGGGACTACGAGCCCCTCGTCGCCCACTTCGGGCGGATGACCTCCTTGCTCGAGCCGGACGACTTCGGTGCCCCGCTGCCCGCGCCCATCGGCCGGGTGGCGCGCGCACTCGTCGAGGCCGGCTCGAGGCGCGGCGACGAGGCGCGGGTACTGGCCGCGCTCCGGGTGCTCCGCGGCATCGAAGACGACGAGGAGCTCCAAGAGCAGTACAACGAGGTCGTCGCCTGGGGCCGTGACGCCCGCGCGCAGCTCCCGAATGGCTTCGAACGCTACACGGGTTTGCTCCGGGTCTGGGACGAGCACGCGCGGCTCTCACCGGCCCCCGAGGTGCTCCAGACCCTCGCGCAGCTCCACGTCGAGCGGCGCGACTCGGTGCTTGAAGCCTTCCATGGCGGACCGGAAGCGCTGCTCCGCATGGGCCCGATGACGACGCAGGTGATGCGCCTGGCGCCCCTCGACGTGGCCGCGGTCTACTTGCGCTTCGGCGACGTCGCTTCGGCCATCACGCACCTGCGGGCGATGGCCGACGGGGCCGAGACGAGCCTGCGCTTGCTGGAGCTCCTCGACCAGGCCCGGCGTGACGACGCCGAGGGCGCGGACGCTTTGGCGGAGCTCGGGGAGGCCTACCGGGAGGCGCGCCCGGACGCGGGCTTCGGCATCTGTCGCGCGGGGCTTCGGCGCTTCCCCCGCGATCACCGCTTCCTCGTCTGCCTTGCTCGTATCGCGGTGGAAGTCGGACACGTCGACGACGCGACCGCCTGGTATGTGGCCGCCATCGACCGACAGCCCGAGCTCCGCGGCCTTTACGACGAGGCGCTCCAGCAAATCGACGAGTTCCTCGCTCGGGAGGTCTTCCAGCAGGACGCCCGGCCGGCCCGCGCCCTGGCGCATCGTGCCAAGCAGCTCCTCGAGGAGCGCAAGCGCCGATTCCCCGGTGTGGCGCCGCCCGTGCCCGAAGGCCGCATCGAGCTCCTGGTGGGACTCGCCGAGATGTACGCCGGCAACGCCGCGGAGGCCAAGGCGCACCTGGAGGCGTCCCTGGCGTCCGAGGAGAGCAGCCAGGCGTTGATCGAGCTCGGCATCCTCGAAGAGCGGGCCGGCAGCCCCGAGCAGGCGGTACGCTACTACCGGCGGGCGCTCGATCGCACGCCCAACGACAACCCCGCCGACCAGATTCGGCGCGCCCACATCCTCGAACACCTCGGGGACGCCTTCGCCGCCGCGGGCAACGCCGCCCAGGCCGAGCGCATGTACCGGCAGAGCTTGCGGCTGTGGGACGCGCTGCTGGGCGAGGCCCCCGAAGGAGCCGACATCGGCCGGATGGCGCTGCGCCGGGGGATCGTCCTCGATCGCCTGGGCCAAAGGGAGAACGCCTTGGCTGCCTTCCGTCAGGCGATGACCACCGCCCCGCAGTCGCGCGAGATCTACGCCTCGATCTTGGCGCACCTGGTTCCTGCCGAACCGACGGATCTTGCCTTTGCTCAGGAGGTCTTCCGTCGCTCCCAGCGGCAGCTCACCCTCGACCCCGAGTGGAAGGTCTACTTCGCGCTCTGGGTGAAAATCGTGGCGGCCCGCGCCGGCGGCGCCCCGGACGAAGACGTCCTGACGACCCTGCGCGAGCAGACCGAAACGAGCGGTTGGAGCGGCAAGCTCGCGCGTTTCGGCGTCGGCGATCTTCCCTACAGCGAGCTCTTGCGGGCGGCGCAGACGCCAGGCGAGGAGGTCGAGGCGCACTTTTACGAAGGCGCTCGGCGCATCGAAGCGGGCGACCGGGACGGTGCGCGAGCACTCTTCGAACGCGTGCTCCAGACGCAAATGATCGAGTTCTACGAGTACACGATGGCTCGCTCGCTCCTCGCGCAGTAGCGGCTCCGGAGGCAGGACATGCACAAGCGCAAGCTCGGCCACACCGCCATCGAGCTGACGGAAATCGCCCTGGGGACCTGGGGCCTCGGCGGCGCCTACGGTCGCCAGGACGAACGCGTGGCGCGCGCGACCCTGGAGGCGGCCCTCGAGGCAGGGGTGACGACCTTCGACCTCTCGCCCTTGTGGGGCGAAGGAAAGGTCGAGGGTTGGGTCGGCGAAGCGATCGAGGGTCAGCGAGACGGCACCCAGCTCGTCCTTCGCTCGGGCGCCGTGGTCACGGGGGACCGGGTCGCGCACCGCTTCGACCCTCCGTCGCTTCGGGCGGATCTCGAGGGTTCCCTCACTCGGCTGAAGACCGACCGCGTCGAAGTGTGGTTGCTACACGAACCGGGACCCGGCGCCCTCGAGCCGCCCCAGGGCGACGACGCCGTCGGGGAGCGGGAGGACCTCTACGCCTTTTGCCAGGGCTTGGTCGACGAAGGCGTGGTGGGCGCCTGGGGCCTCTCGTCGGCGCGTCCGGACGCCATCCGACTGGCGCTGGAGCGCGGCGCCAAAGCGGTCTGCATGCCCTACAACCTTCTCCATCGCGACGAGCTGCACGGTCTGCAAAGCGAGATCGCGGCGGCGGGCGCAGGGGTGCTGGCACGCTCGCCGCTGCTGCATGGGCTGCTCACCGCGCGTTGGACCGAATACCGGCAGTTTGCGAGCGACGATCACCGGCAGGCCCGTTGGACCCAGGAGGCGTTGCGCAAGCGGCTCCGTCACGTCGCGGCCCTGCGCTACCTCGTGCACGACGACGTCCCGAACATGGCCACGGCCGCGGTGCGCTTCGTGCTGAACTCCCCGGTGGTGACGAGCTGTCTGCTGGGCGCGCGGAGGCCGCTACAGATCGCCGACGCCGCGGCCATGGCCGGCGAACCTCCCTACCTCGATGGCGAC
>Ga0256832_1000855_pt1 | contig 20247 bp, 14 predicted proteins | sample 134614metaG_FD_190534 | JGI IMG/M metagenome (GOLD analysis project Ga0256832, IMG submission 190534) | Hydrothermal vent microbial communities from Lau Basin, Pacific Ocean - 134-614 | ecosystem: Environmental > Aquatic > Marine > Hydrothermal vents | place: Pacific Ocean: Lau Basin | collected...
TCCAATAGTGAGACTGGTGTTGTTGATGTATCCGGATTGAGCAAGGGCTCTTATGTTCTTCGTGTAACTAACGGAGAAAAATCAGGAACAAGAGTTTTCATTAAGCAGTAGTTTAATAATTTGAGAGTGAGGGTGCCGGGCCTTGACCGGTGCCCTCATTTTTTTTTACACCCTTTTTGGGACAGTATGAATCCTAACAAAACATTTAAAATAGGAACATGAAGTATCGGATTTCAATTACTCTTCTTTTCTCGGTTTTGTCTTTTACGCTTTTGGGACAGAACCATCCAGCCATTCCCATCTTTCCCAAAGGCAATCCGGTTACTGATTCGGTAGAAATTATGCACTATGCACCAACTGGAGGCCTTGATACCAAAGCGGCCGTAATCATATGTCCCGGTGGTGGCTATGTGATGCGCTCGATGAGGAAGGAGGGTAGGGAGGTAGCTGAGTGGTATGCAAAGAGAGGGACACATGCCTTTGTGTTAAAGTACCGCTTGGGGAAATTTGATGGAACGGGCGCACGGCATCCCGATATGTTGCACGACCTTCAACGGGCGGTGCGATATGTACGATTTCATGCTGCTGAACTTGGCGTCAACCCGGATATGATTGGTGTGATGGGGTTTTCTGCAGGGGGGCATTTGGCAGCCGCTGTAAGCACGCACTTTGATGCGGGCGAGGCCAATGCCACAGACCAAGTCGAAAGGGTGAGTTGCTTACCCAACTTTGCCGTGCTAGCCTACCCGGTTATTATCATGAATGGACCGCACACCCATTGGGGCTCCAGGCGCTTTCTCCTGGGACCGACTCCGGACCCCAAAGCCGTTGAAGACATGTCATTGGAACATCAGGTGAAACCCATTACCCCACCAACATTTATATTTCATACCAGCGATGATAAGTCTGTGGACGTAGAAAATAGTGTTTTGTACTATTTGGCTCTCCGGAAAATGGGGATTCCGGCGGAGATGCATATCTTCCAACACGGCCCACATGGTGTCGGGCTCGCAAAGGAAGATCCCACCTTGAGCGAATGGACGGTATTGTTGGAGACATGGTTAAAAAATTGGGGTGTTGTGAAGTGATAAATCCTCTCCGACAACACCCCAATGACATTCATTCATGTGATTACTTCGCTATTATAAGCTTGGCAGATGCCTGTTGTCCGCCCATCTTAATGCGATAGAGATAGACGCCCGGCTTTTGGTTGCCCTTGCGCCAGATAATCCGGTGCGCTCCTGCTTCTTGCTTGCTTTTTAGAATTGGAGTGACGAGGTGCCCCTCCAGGTCTAAAAGGTCTATTTGGACAGCTCCGGAAGTCGGGAGCTCATAGCTGATGAGCGTTTCCTCCACAAATGGATTGGGCCGGTTGGGGTGCAACTTGATAGTACTGCTTCCTTTTGCCACGGATTGGACCGCATTGATTTTCCATTTTTCCCATTCTTCCTTGACGGAAGGGGCCCACCAGTTTAAGTCTCCAAGAGGAAAACCACCTTCAGCTGCCTTTTTGACTTCCTCATTGGTGTAAGACAAATCCTCAGGTAGGGGCCATCCCACTTGGAAACGACTTCCGTCCGGGTCCCATCCCCACAAGGTATTGCTTTGGTTTCTCCGCCTCTTGTTCATCCATCTCACCATATCCGGAATGGCATTGCCTGCATTGACAAAACCCGGATCTTTGTCGAGAGGGAATTCCTTTTGTAAAAACGGATAGGTGGCCTTATCCTCAAACATCCCCTTCGTCCTCGAATTCATAAAGACATTGGCCGGCAACTTGTTGGCTTTCCAATAGTTTTTTATAGCATCTGAATAGAAAACATCATTATTTTTGACGATATATCTGCGTTCGGATTCCTTCAAACCACCCAAATACTTGACTGTCTTTTTGGACATCTTGGAGATGTTGATGATTCCGTATTGCAACTCGTCCGGATCTTGCCCTTCCCGATCCTTCTTATTTTCTCCATAGCTATGGGTATTGTAGAATATATTGTTGGACACCACTGCATTGGGGAGCCAAAACGAATGAATCGGAAATTTCATAGTATTGACCAATGTATTGTGGTCAAACAAGAAATATTTAGGCGGAAAACTGCTGATATCCGCAGCAAAGGCAAAGGAATTCATATTGAAAAAGGTATTGTTGTACATCAAGACGGTGTCCGCCGGATTGCGTTGGTAGAAGTTCATCCCTCTTCCGTTCCAAATATTGGTCGGGTGCTGCTGATTGCGGAAAATACAATTCTTGATCGTGACCTTATTGATGGGGACGACAGTAGTTATCCCGACCCATACCGACCATTCGACCATGATCCGGTCAAATTCATAATTGCCCCCTTCTTTGCTGAGCCAAAATGCCGCAGTGGATCCGATGGTCTCTTCCGGCGGTGTCAACTGGAAAATGATATTCTTGATAATTCCATCCCCTAATAGGATAAACTGAATGTCCATCACTTTACCATTGGCTCCCGTGGTGGAGGCTACGATGGGGGGTTTAGAGTTTTCGTCCCATGGGTCTGCGATCAACTTTAAGTCAAAATTGGCTCTAAACTCTCCATCCATAAAGTAGATTTTGTCATGTTGGAGCTTATAAACCCGGTCCGGATTTTTGCGCTCCCCGGTAGGTGTGGTGTCTCCTAGTATGAAATGGTTGATTGCACCGAGCGGACTGCCATTTAGTGTGGCGGGCACCACTACGGTGTCCGCTTGGCCTAAAAGAGAAACAGACCAAAAGAGTAGTCCAGATAATGATAAAAATGTAACAATTCTTTTCATGATATATAATTTTGTGTTTTAACTGTTTACTTTTAAGATGGATTACTTTAATCTATAACGCAATCCAAGGTCATAGGTTGCCCCATAATATTGTAATCGCATAGGAGCTCCTGTGCCTACTACTATGTCCTTTTCGATGGCGGAGTTGAGATTAGCTATATTAAGGAGCAACTCGAAGCCCTTCCAAGGTAATTTTTGTCGCAAGCTGAAGTCCAATCTCAAGTATTTCGTGGACACCCCTCTCAGCTTTCTGAAGAAGTGGGTTCGCGCAAATATATCATCCTGATACAAAAGCGACAATCGCGAGGAGAGGCCTTTGTAATCATATCCCAAGGTGACATTCAAAATATTGGCAGGTTGAAAGATCAGCCGGTCATTGTAGAAGGTATCTACATTTTCGGTGATTTGGTAGGGCGGCTCCTGAATGAATTTTTTTCGAACTTCCACCCTTGGGTAACGCACATCCGAAACCGTGTGCGTGTAATTGATGTTGAGAACGACTCCGTTGAGGAAATTGTCCAAATACCAAAACCTCGTTTGCCATTCTACTTCAATACCGGTTAACTTTGCCGGATATTTGTCGTTGACATATTGGTTGATGGGACGGCCTTTGACATTGTCCGGCAAGCCGTATTCCTGCGGGTCTAAGATGACGGAACTGCCCGGATCGAATATGAGATGCTCAATATTTTTATGGAATCCTCCAATCGTCAATAATCCCAATTTGTTGGTATAGAAGGAGAGATATGCGTCATAATTGGTCGAAAGGGAAGGCGTAAGGTTGGGATTGCTCCACGATACCGAAAAACTTTGTATGTCCCATTTGGGAATGATGCGGTTAAAACTTGGACGGCTGAGCGTCTTTGTATAGGCGAGCCGGACATCAAACCATTTGAAGGGTTTGTATTTAAGATGGAACATAGGAAGCCAATAACCATTTGACCGGGCGATCGTCGTATCGTGATATTGGTAGCCTTCATTCCATAAGAATACAGAGCTGTTGCCCCGGTTGGCCGTGTAGCTCGTCGCGTTGTGCTCGTACCGGACACCGGGGATAAATTTCCATTGCTTTCCTATGTTGATTTCAGAGAGCAAATAGGCGGCGCGGTATTTCTCTGAACCATGATAATCATCTTTGATAGAATTGGGATAATCTTTGAAGTACAGCCCATCCGCAAGATCTGTGACGCCCCGAGCCAAATCAATATCCGGAGTGTATTGTACCCTGTAGCGGTCGTCCGGAAAGACTCCACCATTATAAGTGCTGTCTCTAAATAGAAAATAAGGTAGGGATCCTTGATCTGGAGAAAAATACTGTCCCATCCAAGGGTACGTTTCCAATATTTTTTTCTTTACTTTAGCACTATGTCCTGCCCAGGCGATTGGAATTCGACTGTAGGATTTGTCGAATTGTTTTTTAAGTTCCTTCGCCTTGACACCGGACTTTAGTCGGACATTGACACTACCTGAAGGACGGAAAATGTATTCCAGATTTAAGGCCAATGCCCCTTCTCCTTCCTTGGTGAAGAAACTGTCTTTGGAAATCTCAAAAACAGTAGCTTCCGCTACGTTGTAACGAGCGGCTTCGACAACCTTATACGGGGGCTGCGTCGGCTCTAATCCGGGCTCAAAAGCGTTGCTTTCATTGGCGGTAAATATGATACCCCTTGGTAAGGTATTATCTGTTGCGGAATAAGATGCGGCTGCATCTACCTTTAACGCCCCGAAGGTCTGCTCCACTTTCAATGCGCTGGTCAATACGCGGAGTTGATTGTCAGCGAGCCTCAAGCTGTAGAAGTGGTCTCCGAAGTTGGGGCGCATGGTCTCATACCGGGTGATTTGGTTGGTGCCGATGGAGCTAAAGAAGTTGCTTAGTTTTATGACTCCATTAGGCAACTTGTAGTCCAATACAAGGGCGCCACCTCTTCGCTTTACTTTGCGATCGATATCTTGAAGCAATAATTGGTTGATGGAGACATCGATATCCTCTACGTTCTGGGGATGTTGAAAATTGGTGTATTGCGTGAGCATCTCAAAGGAACTCCTGTCCCGGTCTTCGAGGTCAATCTGGGCGAATGCTCCAAGGCGGTTGTCCCAAAAGCGACGGCTGCCCCCGAGTACGAATTTGTAGCTGTTGGCTCGATTTTTCAAAGGGGCGTATCCTCCCTGTAGCAACGCATCCAACTTGGGGTCTTCCGGCGCTTCACGTAGCACAAAGTTGACGCTACCACCTATCACATCGGCCTCTTTGTCGGGCATTGCCGCCTTGGATACCTCGATGGCCTCAAGCATGTAGGGGGACACCATGCTCAGGTCGGTACTCCGGTCTTTGCTCCCGGAGGACGCCATTTTTACACCTTCGACACTGACTTTGTTGAATTTCGGGTCCAGCCCCCGAATGACAATTTTACTCCCTTCTCCACCACTGCGCAATATGGATATTCCGGGGAGCCTTCCAAGGGATTCCGCTGCGTTGGCATCCGGGACCTCTTGAATTTTCTTTGCGGAGACGATGTTTGTAATCGTGTTGGAGGAGAGCTGTTTGTTGATGGCGGACATCTGACCGAGTGCTTGTGCTGTTACCGTCACTTCTGCACCCCGGATGGAAATCAGCTCCAGATCAAAATCGAGCTGCAAAGTCTTTGGGCCATCGGGAGATACTGCCTTGGTCATCTTTTCATACCCCAAATACTGAACAACGATATGCTGCTCCCCTGTTGGGATAGACGCGATCCGGTATTTGCCTTTTAAATCCGTTACGGCACCTGAATTGGTTCCCTCGATAAGCACCGCAGCACCGATGAGCGGATCCTTCGTCTGTGCGTCGCGAACGACCCCCTGTATGACTTTGGTTTGTGCTCCCAGAAGGAAGGGAAAGAAGAATAAAATGATTATAAGTATCTTGTTGTACATCTTATTTATTTTTGGCATGCTCTTCTTTAGATTCCCTCAGAGCTTGCCGTATTGATAAATTTAAGAATGAGTGGCTGTTGTAGCTTATTGGTCGCCACGCCGGGGCGTCTAAACATGGTATCATATGGTATGAAATGGTTATCTTTGAAATCTTTCTGCACTCATTTACCACGCAAAACTACATCCTGATTTTAATATATGCAAACGTTTGCGTAAATTTGTGCGGTGAGAGGAGAAGGAGCTCCTATCGGCAAATAGAATTGTTACTTAAATAGAATTGTATGAGCATCCATAAATATAGCATTATTGCCTTCATTTGGCTTATGATAGCGGGCCTTCCGTCCAAAGGGCAGCAGGCACCGCAGGCCATCATCATGAATACCATCGGACCTCAGGAAGTTTATGTAGGCGCCCGAATACAGATTTTTTGCTCGACACTTTACAACGAAGGGCAAATTGAGTTCTCAATGGATGATACTTCTAATTATGTAAAATTGGTGGATATGGGCAGGGGATATGCGCGGATTACCGTAACCCCGGGGGATAAGGATGTAGGGTTTCACTTGCTCACCGTAAAGGTAACAAGCGAAGCGGGAGAGGCGATACAAAAAATCAAGTTGTATGTCCTGCCCATGCCGGATGAGGCCAAAGTGCTTTATTTGGACCCGGTCAATGGCAAATTGGGTAACTCCGGAGATATAGACCACCCGTTACCAGGACTGGAAGCTTACTTGGAGTCTAAGCCTACTATTGAACCCGGGAGCTTTATGATGCTCATGTCCGGTAATCACGGCAAAATCCGCTTGAATCGTCAAAATGACAGTACGGTGTTTGTATTGGCTGCTGCCGGAGAAATGCCCATGGCGGAGAGCATGCGTTTTAATTTTGCCTCAGAATGGTATATTTCCGGACTACAGGTTTCTCCCACCGTAGCGGGTGCTTTTGTTAAGGAAGATTATATTTATGTAAGTGGTGCATCGGATTATATCACAATAACCAACTGTTTTATATATGGGACCAGAAATATCTCCGATTGGCCGACCAATCAGCACTGGTATGACAACGCGGGCAATGGGATAACCTGCTCGGGAGAGGATTGCTCTTTTGTCAACAATTTCATACTGAATACCGATTTTCCGGTTCAGCTCCTTAGCCCGGCCAACACCTTCGCCTATAATATCATCGACCAATTTAGTGGAGATGCGATGCGGGGTCTTGGTGACGGGGACAAGTTTTTGTTCAACCAAGTCAAAAACGCAACCGTGTTTGATTATAACGAACCCAATGGCAATCACGATGACGGTTTCCAAAGTTGGACCACCGGCCGGCCGGTGCGAGGCATCCAAATCCGCGGGAATCAGATTACTGACATCAGCTATAGGGCATTGCCTCTACAGACACAAATCATGCAAGGTATTGTGGATTTTGATGGCTTTGCGGAAGATTGGGTGGTGGAAAACAATTTGGTCGTTATCCATCATGCGCACGGAATAGCGTTGTATGGTGCCAATTATTGTAAAATCGTCAATAATACCGTCGTCAAAAATCCATTCCAACTGTACAACCCGACCCATTATCCTTGGATTAGGATCAACAAAACCAAGCAAAAGGAACTTAGCAAGGGCAACCTCACCCGCAACAATATCATGTCCCAAAGTATTCAAGAGGATCATCCCGGTACCATCGATCACAACCGGATTACTACCCAGTATGAAAAGGTGTATCGCAATTACAAAAAGTGGGACTTTCGCCCCTCTGCCGGTTCAAAGGCAATCGGGACCGGCTTGCTTGAGGATGCTCCGGCCGATGATTTGACAGGAGGGGTTAGGAAGCGGGGGCAAGTGGATTTGGGGTGTTTCGGAGTGGAAGGGGTCGCCAAGTATAAATATCCACCGGTCAAGATTGAAAAGATAACGTTTGATCATATAACCTCGACATCGGTTCGGGTTTCCTGGCATTACCCCAAGCCCAATATCATGCTTAAATTCTTTCATGTATGGTTGGATGATGAGGAATTGCTGGTGGAGCCGAGCATCTCAGACTGCTACCGATATGGTCTTTTGCCGGATACGAAATACAAGGTTACTATCGTTGCCGAAGATTACGCCGGGCAATTTTCTGAGCCGGCTACGGCTTTGGTGACCACCGTGCCTTGGGATGAAGAAAAGAATATAGGGATTTATTCGATAGACCCCTTTGATATAGAGATTACCGACTTCAAATCCCAGGAGTGGATCGGCAAACAGCGGGCAAGAATCGGGGGAGTGGGCAATAGGGACTATGTCTACATCATGCCATTTAGATTGCCGCCCCTTAGCGTTATTAAGACCGTTACCGTCGCCTCCATCCGCTGTGAGATAACGGATAAAGTAGGGCGTCCCAACGGCAATATTGACCTGTATGGGCTCGGATATAAACGAAAGCGTGAGATGGATTCAAATTGGTTTTGGCAAGGAGCTTTTGGTGAGGATCCCGGGGGAGCCATTCCCTTGGTGGATGACTATATCCCAAGTGGCACCCTCGGGCCGGTTATCGAAAGCGATACGGCTTACGGCAGGAAAATAATGGATTTTCTCAAAGCGCAATACGCCAATGGAGCCCACGGGGGGGACTATGTGTATTTTCGCCTCAATATGGATGTTCCCAACGTCGATAAAGATGCGTATTTTGAATTGGCTTCCGGCAACGATTACAATCCCTTTCATCACCCCCGGTTAATGATCCGCAAAAGGTCGGCCATTGCGACTTCTGATTTACCTGAAGAGGCGGGTGTCCGGCTCTTCCCCAATCCGGGGTCGAGTTCTTTTTTGCTCTCATGTGAAGAGGAGTTGCATTCACTAAGGGTATTTACACCGGATGGAACGCCGGTCTTAAGACGAAAGATGACAAAAGGGAAATCATGTTTTATCCGCACAGATAAATGGCCCGTTGGGATGTATTATGTCCTGGTCGAAACGAACACTGGAATAATCGTGCGCCGTTTTGTAAAGGAATAAGCAGTACTTCGATTTTTTCCCTACAGCAACTCCATTATCCGCGGCAACCAAAGGCTGACTTGAGGAAGGAATATGACCAGGAGAAGCGCCAAAATCATGGCGAGGTACATCGGAAGCAACGGCTTGATTACGTCGCTAATTTTAACCCTCGCAACACTGCATCCTACAAAAAGAACAGAGCCTACTGGGGGGGTACAAAGCCCGATACTCAGGTTCATGATGAGCATGATCCCAAAATGTACGGGATGAATCCCCAGTTGACCGGTGGCGATGGGCAAAAAGATAGGCGTGAATATCAAAATCGCCGGAGTCATATCCATAAACGTCCCCACCAGGAGGAGAATAAAATTGATGATCAATAAGATGACTATTGGATTGTCGCTCAATTGCAGTAAGGCAGTACTAACCGATTGGGGGATGTTTTCATACGCCATTATCCACGACAGGCCAATTCCGGTGCTGACCAGGAAGAGTACGATGGCAGTGGTCTTGACAGAGTCGAGAAGGACTCCGGATGTGTCGGAGATGTGCATCTCTTTATAATACAATGCCAACAGCCAGGCGTACAGCACGGCAATGGCGGAAGCTTCTGTCGCGGTAAAATACCCGGCGATAATTCCCCCGATCACTACAATCAATAAAAACAAACTCGGAAGCGCCCTGAAAAAAGTCTTGAGAACCACTTTCCACCCGAGGCTCATTTTGTGGAGCCAGAGAAAAAGAGCGGTAATGCCGCTCACTCCGAAAATTATTTGACGTGCCGGGCGCCAATCGACCAGCTGCGTAATAAGCAAAACAAATCCCCCAATGGCCAATAGGCCCAATAGCATCTTGAACAACCAAGGCTTCACGGAAGAAATCCCTCCCCGCCGGTAAAGCAATAGTCCTATAGAAGCGATGATGAGGAAAACCCCGGTGAGGATGCCCGGCAGATATCCCGCAACAAAAAGTGCACCAATGGAGACTCCTCCGGATGCCAGCGAATAGACGATGAGGACATTGCTGGGAGGAATAGACAATCCGGTAGTCGATGAGGTGATGTTGACCGCAGCGCTGTAGGGCCTGGGATATCCTTCCTTGTCCATCTCCGGGGTCATAATCGTCCCAATGGCGGACGCCGAGGCAGCAGCCGAGCCCGAAATGGCGCCAAACAGCATATTGGCCAAGACATTGACCATGGCCAATCCGCCGGGAGCACGCCCGACTACAGCACGAGCAAGATCGACCAGGCGAGTGGCAATCCCCCCCTTATTCATAATGTTGCCGGCCAATATAAAAAACGGAATGGCCAATAGCGCAAAACTGTCCAACCCTCCAGCCATCCTTTGGGCATATGTCGCAAAGGCGGGCAATGAATCGATGGACGCCAACATCGTTAAGACACTGGCAATCCCAATACTAAATGCAATGGGAACCCCCAATAGAAGCAGGACAATAAAACTCAGGATTAAAATCAATATTCCTATCGCTCCCATCTTACGACATTTTGGCCGGGTGAGTAATAAAATGAAGTGCGTAATAGGCGATGAGGACACCGCTTAAGGGGATGACGATATACACATAGCCTAGAGGGATATGCATCGCAGGCGAGGTGACACCAAGTATAAACCGAGTGTACACGAGCCACCCCCCTCCAATAATCATCACAGAGAAGCTAAATAGCAAAATCATGAGATATTGTACCGTTTTAATGCGGAGGAGGAGCTTTTCCGATAGTTTTGAAGAGAAGAGATCCACCGACAAATGGCCCTCTTGCCCGGTCATATAAGCCGCACCGAGCAATCCCACCCAAATGAGTAAAAAACCGGCTAACTCGTCGGTAAATCCACTCGGCGACCGGAGGACAAAACGGCTAAAGACTTGCCACAGTACGTCCAATACCAATATACCGAGCAAAAATGCGGTGAAGTGGGCGAGTATAGTATTCATCTTATTATACATGATATATTAATTAGTCAATGCGAGGTTATTGATAGCACGGATGTATTTCTTAAGTTTGGGGTTGCCTGCATAAGTGCGGTAAAGGGATTGAACTTTTTGGGCAAAAGCATCTTTCTCCGGACGGATGATTTTCACCCCTGCTTCTGAGAGTTTGTTAAGGGCATCCTGTTCGGCATTTGCCCAAAGCTCCCGCTCTTTCCTGACGGATGCCTTGACTGCTTCGTTTAGGATACTTTGCTGCTCCCCGGTAAGCTTGTCCCAAACGACTTTACTCATTAGCAACACATCCGGAATCGATGCGTGCTCATCCAAAGTGTAGTACTTGCACACCTCATATTGATGAGAATTGTAAAACGTTGGTGGATTGTTTTCCGCGCCATCCACCACTCCCGATTGAAGGGCGGTGTAGAGCTCGCCCCAAGAGAGGGGAGTAGGAGAGCCACCGAGTGCAGCGACCATTTTCATGGCGGTTTGGCTTTTCATTACGCGCAGTTTTAATCCCGTGAGGTCTGCCGGCTTGTGAACGGGTTTATTAGCGGTATAAAAACTGCGAGCTCCGGCGTCATAGAAAGCCAGTCCGCGCAGCCATTTGTCATCTGTACTCGTGAGGATTTGCTTGCCGATGTCACTGTCACATACCTTGAAATAGTGGGCTTTATCCTTGAAGAGGTAAGGCAAGCCCAATACTTTGTAATCCTCCGAAAAGCCTTCCATTACAGCGGCGGAAACCTTGGTCATGGCCAGGCTCCCGAGTTGGAGTAACTCTACATTCTGTTGCTCGGAGCCGAGTTGCCCCCCCGGATAAATGCGGATCATCATTGAGCCATGGGAGGCTTCTGCCACCCGGTCGGCCATGTATTGCATGGCTATGTGCACCGGATGATTAACCGGAAGGCCGTGCGCGAGCTGTAGAATACGCGTCTTTCGCTGTCCAGAACATCCTGAAAGGATAATCACTAGTATGAGATAAATATTCCTCATTGGAACGCCTTCTTTTTTATGGTATGAAATCGTAAAATGGCAGTCTTTATCTTCGATCTCAGGGAATCAAAATCTTGCGCTTCTATCGCCTTTTTGTCGAAGAGTTTCGAACCCATGCCCACGACTCTCACTCCCGCTTCAATCCATGCACGGAGGTTTTCTTCTGTAGGGGCAACCCCTCCGGTGGGCATGATCTCCGTCCAAGGGCAGGGACCTTTGATGGCCTTGACAAATCCCGGACCACCCACGGCACTCCCCGGAAAAATCTTGACAAACTCGGCACCGTAGGACTCTGCATTCGAAATTTCGGTCAAGCTGCCACATCCGGGAATCCAAAGCACTTTGCGGCGGTTGCACACCCGGGCCGTCTCTTCGTTTAAAATCGGGGAAACGACAAAATTGACTCCGAGCTGCAGGTACAAGGCCGCGGTCCCGGCATCCATTACTGAGCCCACCCCCACCACCATGCCGGGAAGATGCTGGTCGGCATATTGGAGTAGCAAAGAGCAAACCTCATGTGCACGGTCTCCCCGGTTTGTCCACTCAAATACCCGCATCCCTCCATCATAAGCTGCTTGTAAAGTCTTAAGAGCCATCTCTGCATCCGCATGATAAAACACCCCTACAATGCCCGAATCGAGCATCGAGGCAATAACATCCCTCCTCTTATACGTTGCCATATACTTGTTGTTTATTTTAGGCCAAATCGCCGATTATTCTCGACACCGCGTAGCAAATGTATTAAAAAGGAATTAATTCTATGCAAACGATTGCATGATAAATAAATTTTTTACTTTTGTGCACGGGTCTTTAACACATACGGCCAATGTATGCCGCAACGGGAGATGTTGTTTTCTGAGCCCAAATGTTTAGAGTGAAGGGATGACATTGTATAAAGATATTTTGATGTCGGATGTGCCGGGTATAAGTGATACAGAATAAAGCCGGTTTCGCAAACAACATCTTGCAGTGTGGAGTTAAAACCATATGGGCAGTACTCTCCTGCGTACTTTGTTAGGAGGTCGGGATAAAATAACTGTTTGAAAATGGAAGATTTTTTTAGATGAGCAAAAGAAGAACTACAATAAAAGATTTGGCGGTAGAACTCAATACTACTCCATCGACTGTATCTCGAGCCCTTCGGCAGGATCCGGCGATCAGTAAGGAGATGCGGGAAAGGGTGCAGAGTTTGGCTAAATTGATGAATTACCGGGTAAACCGCATCGCTTCCAATTTGCGCAATGGCAAGAGCAAGACCATAGGAGTGATTGTGCCGCATATCAATCGCGACTTCTTCTCTAACGTTATCTCCGGAATTGAAGATGTCTCTTACGACAAAAAATACAACGTCATCATATGTCAGACACATGACGATTATGCTAAGGAAGTGCAGTACGTCAAAACCTTGGTGAGCTCTAATGCGGATGGAATTCTGGCGTCTATTGGGTTGAGGACAAAAAATATAGAGCATTTCAATTCTGCTATGAAACTCGGTATCCCCGTTATTTTCTTTGACCGGGTCAGTAAAAAGAGCCCCTCGATTAATATCGTCAATGATGACTTCAAAGGCGCTTATATCGCGGTATCTCATCTTATCGAAATGGGTTACCGGCGGATTGCCCACTTTGCGGGCCCGGATTACCTCAATGTGTACCGGGATAGAAAGAACGGCTATATCAAAGCACTGGAAGATTACGGGATAACACCGGACCCCGAACTCGTGGTTTACAACGACCTAAAAGTGAGCGGTGGACGGTCAAGCACACAAATGCTTCTAAAGATGGCGACCCCTCCGGATGCCATTTTTTCAGCCAGCGACTATTCTGCCCTTGGAGCATTGTTGTACCTCAAAGAGCAGGGCATCAAAATCCCCCGAGAGATGGGTATCGTCGGTTATAGTAACGAGAAATTTACTGAATTGACCGCGCCCTCTTTGACGTCTATCGATCAACACGGGTATGAAATGGGACAGTACAGCGCTAAGCTATTCTTTGAAGAAATGGATAAAAAAGACAACGATTTTCTTCCAAGAACCATTACTCTGACCCCCAAATTGATTATCCGGGAGTCCTCTTCTCTAAAGAATACATAGAGTCAACCATTTCATACCAAAAGAAAAGAATAAATACCTAACCAATTGATGAGCGATGCCTTAAACACGAGCTGAGGAATTAAAAACAAATACAAGACACATTTGAATGGTTTCTGTCCCTTGTCGACAGACAGCCATTTTATCAAAATATTAATAGAAAAAAACAAACAAATGAATTACGACTTAAGATATGCAGCACACCCGGATGATGTGAAGCGATATGATACCCAATCCCTGCGCAAGCATTTTCATATCGGGGGGATTATGACGCCCGGTGAGATTAACCTGACTTATACGATGTTTGATCGCTACATTGCAGGTGGTGCCGTGCCGGTCAGTGAGGCGCTGAGTTTGGAAACTATCGAGCCTTTGAAGGCAGAGTATTTTTTGGAACGTCGAGAAATGGGTGTCATTAATGTAGGAGGTCCCGGAACGGTGGTTGTCGACGGCCAAACGTATGACCTCGACTATAAAGATGCCCTTTACATAGGCCGGGGCAGTAGAAAGGTGCAATTTAGAAGTGATTCTCCGTCCCGGCCGGCAAAATTTTATATCAACTCCGCGCCCGCTCACAAATCCTTTCCCACGAAACGAATTACGCAGGCAGATGCGGAAATCGTCGAGCTGGGCTCGCTGGAGGCTTCCAATGCACGTAAGATATACAAGCTGATCGTTAATAGTGTCGTGGAGGTCTGCCAGTTGCAGATGGGGATGACCGAACTCAAACCCGGCTCGGTATGGAATACCATGCCGCCCCACACGCATGATAGGAGAATGGAGGTGTATTATTATTTTGATATCCCGGAGGGGCAATCCGTTTGCCATTTTATGGGCCAACCGGAGGAAACCCGGCATATTTGGGTGCAAAACGATGAGGCGGTGATTTCTCCATCTTGGTCGATACACGCCGGAGCAGGCACTTCCAATTACATATTTATATGGGGAATGGCAGGAGAAAATTTGGACTATGGAGATATGGATCAAGTCGCCATTAATGACTTGAGGTGATTAAAATACGGCATTCATATGGCATTTTGTCCGTTGTAAAGCCTACGAACGAAAGAACATGAAAAAGGTAGTTACATTTGGTGAAGTGATGTTGCGATTAGCGACGCCCGGATATTTGCGCATCGGCCAAAGCCCCGTGTTTAATGCGAGTTTTGGGGGCGGAGAGGCCAATGTGGCGGTCTCTTTGGCGCAATTTGGAGTGCCGGTATCCTTCGTGACCCGGCTCCCCGCCAATGCGCTGGGAGAGTGGTGTGTGAGGGAGTTGCGTGCATTTTCTGTGGATGTGGAGCACATTGTTTGGGGAGGGGAACGAATCGGGACCTATTATCTGGAGACCGGCGCCAATGCCCGCGCCAGTCAGGTGATTTACGACCGGGCGCATTCTGCTATTGCGACAATACCTCCGGGCACCATCGATTGGGAGCGGGTTTTTGAAGGGGTACATTGGTTCCACTGGACGGGAATTACACCGGCCATTTCAAGGCAAACCACCGTGGTTTTGAAGGAGGCATTGGAAGTGGCGGAGAAGATGGGGCTGGTTATTTCCACGGACTTAAATTACCGCAAAAAACTGTGGAAGTGGGGGACGACTCCTGAAGAGACAATGCCGGATTTGGTGAAGCATTGTCATGTTATCCTGGGCAATGAAGAGGATGCCGCAAAGGTATTTGGCATTCATCCGCAAGGAGTCAGTGTTGAAGGGGGGCATGTGCCGGCAGAAGCATACGAATCCGTTGCTCGACAATTGATGCATCGTTTTCCTAAGGCGGAGAAGGTGATTATCACCCTTCGGGGCTCTCATAGTGCCAATCACAACACTTGGTCTGGGGTGCTATTCGATGGTACTGAGTTGCTGCAAACCCGCCAATACGACATTACACATATCGTGGATCGAGTAGGGGGGGGCGACAGTTTTATGGCCGGGTTAATCTATGGTTTGATCCACTATTCCGAAGACCAAAAAGCCCTTGATTTTGCCGTCGCTGCTTCTGCATTGAAGCACACTATTTACGGTGATTTTAACCGGGTGACCGTCGGTGAGGTGGAGAAACTGATGGGCGGGGATGGCTCCGGCAGGGTCGTCCGCTAAAGGGGTATGAATAGATAATTAATATACAATGGCAATAATGAAGTTATTTGATTTAAGCGGAAAGACAGCTTTGGTGACGGGGGCCTCACATGGCTTGGGGATGGCAGTTGCCAAGGGATTGGCTAAGGCCGGAGCCCGGATCGTAATCAACGGGAGAGATGAGGGCCGTCTGGAAGCAGCTAAGAAGGAATACCGGGCGTCCGGGGTGGAGGTTTTTACCTACGCTTTTGATGTGACAGATGAACCCGGCGTGATACAGGCCTTGTCCAGGATAGAAAAGGAAGTGGCTCCCATCGATATCCTGGTCAATAACGCCGGGATAATCAAGCGGATTCCCATCTTGGAGATGGAAGTGGAGGCATTCCGGGAGGTGCTGGATGTGGATTTGGTGGGACCGTTCATTATGGCCAAGCACGTCGTGAAGAGTATGCTGCGCCGGAATGCGCCGGGGAAGATCATCAATATGTGCTCGATGATGAGCGAGGTGTCCCGCAATACTGTCAGCGCCTACGCAGCAGCCAAAGGAGGGCTGAAGATGCTCACCAAGGAGATGGCGGACGAGTGGGCTAAACTGGGCATTCAAGCCAATGGACTTGGGCCCGGTTATTTTGCCACCTCCCAAACGGCCCCTATCCGCGTGGACGGACATCCCTTCAATGATTTTATCGTCAAGCGAACTCCTGCCAGACGTTGGGGGGAGCCGGAGGAACTTCAAGGAGCGGCCATCTTTCTCGCTTCCAAAGCGTCGGATTTTGTCAATGGACACATCCTTTATGTAGATGGCGGTATTTTGGCGACCCTGGGAAGCCATGGAGGAGAGGATTAACGTGCAGACGGAGGGTTGAAATGGGGGACATTGTCTCTGTTGGATATGGTATGAAACCGACAAGATTATAATAATTATTAAACACCCAATGTTAGATTGATTTAATCATCAAAGGTTCCGTCTGACCATTAAAAGGGAAATGAAAACCAAACAGATAAAATTGTGGATTGAGCAGGCACGGATGGCAATACGGATGCCGGCAACCCTATCGTATATGAAAATATTGTAATATGTATAGATTGAATTATTTGGTGTTGGTAGTATGCTTCATTCTATCGGCATGCCAATCGAAGAAGCAGCCCCGGGTGGAGTGGAGAGTTCCCAATCTCGTAGAGCATGCGGTCAAGGATAAGGCTGTGGAGATAAAGCGATCTTTTATGAAAGGGGTGGAGAGTGCTCCATATTTGGAAGTGCAGGACACTGCCGGGAAAGGGTATCCATATCAATTGATTGATACCGATGGGGACGGCCGGTGGGATGTGCTCTTTACACTTATCGACTTGCCCGAAGCGAAGGAGGTGACGCTCATCATTACCGGGAAAGAGACGGAGAAACCTTCCCAAAAGGTTTCTTCTCGCGCCAATGTGCGCTTTGGGAGCAAACAAAAACCTTATCGAGAAATCAGGCAAGCTTACCGGGTGACTGCCGGGGATACCGTTCCCGCTTCTGCCCGATTTTTGATGGAAGGGCCGGCTTGGGAAAGTGACAAAATCGCATTTCGAAATTATTTTGATCAGAGAAACGGTATCGACATCTTTGGTAAGCGGAGTGCCGGTATGGTACTCGATAGTGTGGGTATCGAAGGGAGTGATTATCACACCCTGGCAGATTGGGGCATGGATATTTTACATGTGGGGGCTTCCCTGGGAGCAGGAGCCGTAGCGTTGCTACATGGAGATTCTCTCTTCCGGATTAATGGCGGAGAGCGCAGCTCGTATCGGTTGATTGCGGACGGCCCCTTGAAGGCGATGTTAGAGTTGCGGCATCCCACAGACGTCTTTGCAGGGAAGAAATACAGCATTGTTCAGCGCTTGTCCACCTGGGGTGGATTTCCCGGTTATCAATCCGAAGTGACACTGGAAGGGCTGGAAAAGGGAGACAGCCTGGTGTCGGGCCTGGTCAATCTGCACAATGACTCCCTGTATCGAGAAGCGTATGGAGATTGGATGTTACTCTATACCCATGACCGGCAAGCCGAAGATGGTAAAATGCTGGGGATGATGCTCGCCGTGCCCAGAGCGCAGTTGGGGCAAGTGGGACAGACCGCCAATGAGGGAGCGGGTATCACCCATTCCTACCTCGTCTCCTTTAAAACAGAGGAACAAAAACCCGTCAAATATTACTTTTTGGCGGGCTGGGAAACTCAGGACCCGGGATATAAAGACCGGGGATATTTCGTGAGAAAAATGAAGGCTGCAATCGACCAAATCCCCGATTAAACACGGGAAAGTAAGCGATTTTGCCGAAGAATAACCAAAGATAATAAACATGATAAAAACGCTGACCTATCCGGTGATTTTCCTAATGCTTTGCAGCTTTTCTTTACCCGTTAGTGCACAATTGAAATTGGCTAAAATTTTCTCCTCTGAAATGATGATTCAACGGGGGGAGACGGTCCCTGTTTGGGGGTGGAGTACACCCGGCACCGAAGTAGTGCTGCGTTGGGATGACAGTCCACCATTTCATACCATAACCTCCAAACAAGGGGAGTGGGAGATCAAATTGCCTCCGACTACCAAGAAGGGCCCCCATCGGATGGAAGTGCGTTCGGGAAGTGAGAATGTTATAGTAGAAAATATCATTGCGGGGGATATATGGCTCTGCGCAGGACAGTCCAATATGGAGTGGATGGTCGAAAATAGCAACCAGGCGGAAATCGAACTGGCCCGGGCAGAATACCCGGAAATCCGTCTCTTTGACGTCCCACACAAAATGGCCAATCTCCCTGCTAAAGACCTGCCGGGAGAGCCGGTATGGCATCCTTGTAGCAAGGAATCCGTACGTCAATTTTCTGCCGTGGGCTACTTTTTTGGCCGGGATCTCCATGAGAAATTGGGATTGCCCATCGGATTGATAAGTGACAACTTCGGAGGAACCATTATTCAGACTTGGATGAGCCCCGAAGGGTTTGCCGGCTTAGCCAACTATGAAAAAGACATTGCCGCTCTTCCGGAGGTGGATTTTGAGGCAGATAAGCGGGAAGGGCATGACGAGTTTAATGTTTGGTTGCGCGCCTTTCACGACCGGGACAAAGGTATATCGGACGAACAGTATGTGTGGGCGAATACGGATTATTCGGATTGGAAGAGCATGGACTTGCCCGGCATATGGGAAGCTTCCGGGGATACTTCTCTTTTTGAGCGCGATGGGGTCGTGTGGTTTGCAAAGGATTTTTATGTAGAGGAAATTCCGGCGGGTGTCGACCAAAAGCTGTCCTTGGGACCTATCGATGACTCGGACATGACCTGGATAAACGGTACACTCGTAGGCCAAATGGAGAATCGCTACAACAAGGACCGGTGGTACACGATACCTCCGGGAGTTTTGAAAACCGGAAAAAATACCTTGGTTGTCCGCGTGGAGGACTATATTGGTGGTGGTGGATTGTACGGAGACCCGGAGCAGCTCTTTGTGCGCATAGGCGAAGAAATTATTCCCCTCGCAGGCCGGTGGAAGTATAAAGTGGGGATGCTTACGGACACCCCTATGCCCAAGAATAATTTTGGTCCCAATGGCTACCCCTGCGTGTTGTACAATGGGATGATCGCTCCCATTACGCGGTTTCCCATTAAGGGGGTGATATGGTATCAGGGGGAGTCCAATGTGTACAAAGCTGTGGAGTACCGCGATTTGTTACAGCGGTGGGTGCGCGATTGGCGAAGCCGGTGGCATGCACCGGATATGCCATTTTTATGGGTCCAACTCGCCAATTTCGGGCCGGTACAGGAGACCCCAAAGCCGTCTATGTGGGCCGAACTTCGCGAAGCGCAGGAGGCCGGTTTGGCACTTCCCCACACCGGGATGATTACGGCCATCGATATCGGAGAGGGCAAAAATATCCATCCGCGCAACAAGCAAGAGGTGGGGAGAAGGTTGGCATTGGCGGCAGAAAAGGAAGTGTATGGCCTCCCGGTAAAGTATTACGGACCACACAAGCGTTCGGCGACCTTTGGCGATAATTATGTGGACATTCGATTTGACAGCGTATATGGAGGATTGCACGTCACCAATCGATATGGTTGTGCCCATGGTTTCAGCATTGCCGGTGCGGACCGGGTATTTCATTGGGCGAGGGCCTATGTGGTCGATGCCCAGACCGTGCGGGTTTTTGCCCCTGAAGGCATAGCACCTGTCTCGGTGCGCTATGCCTGGGAGGACAATCCCTTTGACCTCAATCTGTTTAACAGCGAAGGCTTTCCCGCCTTGCCTTTCCGGACGGATGACTGGCCACTGAGTACGGGAAAGTAGATATCACAAGGAAAGGGTGCTTTTGGATTGAACTACTCTTTTATGATCAAATCTAACGCGGAATTCGCATGTTGATAAAGCACTAAGGTGCCCTACCTGAAAAGTGGTAAATGAAATCCTTTGATTGAATATTATTTCAAATATTGGGTTAGTT
>Ga0256832_1000856_pt1 | contig 20241 bp, 18 predicted proteins | sample 134614metaG_FD_190534 | JGI IMG/M metagenome (GOLD analysis project Ga0256832, IMG submission 190534) | Hydrothermal vent microbial communities from Lau Basin, Pacific Ocean - 134-614 | ecosystem: Environmental > Aquatic > Marine > Hydrothermal vents | place: Pacific Ocean: Lau Basin | collected...
TCTCCTTCTCCCGGTTGTTTTGCTTGTGTCAGGATGGGCGGCACTGCACCACGGTATCTCCCTCGACCGGCTCTCGGTGATGGGATATCAGTCGGAAAAATTATATCTTAAACTGGATCACAGACTTCACCTGCGGGTTCAACGGCTTGTGATCCCGCGTTCCAGGACCCGCAGCTCCTCCGACAGCCTGAAAAAGGGGCTCGATACCCTTCACCGGGTCCTGCGATATTTCGACGAGATCGAAGCGGAAGAGATCCGCATCGACGGGCAGAGCTACCGGCTGATCTATCGGGACCGGATCCTCTATCTCAAAGGCGGCGACTACGAGGTGGCCGGAATGATCTACGATCGGGGCGATTCCATGGAGATCCAGCTGCCCATGGTGCAGATCCTCTCGCGAAAAGTGACCCTCTCGGGAGAGCTGCACTATCGTTACGGGGACGGAAGGGTTCTGGCATCGGGCTACTACCAGGTTCCCGATCTAAACGGAGCGTTTCGGATCGAGCGGATCGGGAAAGGTTTTACCTTCTGGATCGATTCGGAACCGACGGCCTCTCTGCACCGGCTCATGGGGCTGGTGAATCTGAGTCCCGATGCCAGAGAGTGGCTGCTGCATCGCCTCTCGGCCCACCGCTACAGACTGGAGTATCTTCAGGGGAGAGGTGAGCTGGATCTTAAGGCGGGGCGGATCGTTCCGGATCTGGCGACACTGCAGGGGGCTGCGAGGCTGGAGAAGGTCCATCTGCGTTTCCATGACCGTCTCAAGCCCATCGATGCCCCTTCCGCCAGGGTGGTCCTCCAGGAGGGCAATCTCTATATACTGCTTGACAAGCCCCGCTATGGGAAACATCCCATCGACGGCAGCCGGGCCGCCCTGCTGAATCTCTTTGATCCCGATCGGTTGGAACTGCTGCTGCGGCTCCGTTATCACGGGCGGGTCGACTGGCAGGTCCTCAAGATCCTCAATACCTACGGCATCAAGGTAGCTCTGGGACAGAAAGAGGGCAAAGCCGATGCCAAGGTCGCGATCGATATTCCTCTGGTCAAAGGCGAAGTCAGGATCCGGGGTCTGGCCCGCCTCTCCCCAGGGAAACTTGAGTACCGAAAAAAGGTTTTTCGCATCGGAGGAGGCGAACTGGCTTTCACCAGCCGTACTCTCCGGCTGCGTTCCTTCAGGATTCGGGAAAAGCTTTTCAGAGGATCCCTCGACGGGACGATCAACCTCAAACGTAAAAGGGGAAAACTTCGCCTCTATGTAGAGAAGTTTGATCCCGGAATTCCGGTGCCGCTGCTGCGGATGACGAAGGTCAGGATCCCGGCTGAAGTCTCCTGGAGCGAGGAACGCCGTACTCTGAGTTTCCCGACACTCAAGAGCAGCCTGGTTGTCGATACCCGGGAGAATATCCGCTTCCATATCCGGGATCTCGCCCCCTGGCGCCCCTACCTTCGGGGACTGCTGCGCCTGGCATCCGGAGGAGAGATCCTGATGACGGGAAAGGCGGGTGGCAGATGGCGGATCAGCGGGATACTGGCCTGGAAAGAGAGCCCTTTCTATGTCAAAAATGGACCGCTGACACAATTCCCCTTCAAGGTGGAGGTCGCTCCCGACGGCAAAGTCAGCCTGGAAGCCTTTGGCGGGAAGTTGAAATACAGTTCCAAAGAGGATGTTTTGCAGATCGAGGGGATCAACATCGATGCCCAGAAACTCCTGACGGAGATGAAAAAGATCGACGGGGGCAAAAGCTCCGGTACGCTGACCGTCCTGGGCAGGAAGAGTCTGATACGATACGGCCCCTATGTCCTGCTCAGCGACAGTTACCGCCTTCGGAAACGGGGGCAGGATCTCGATTTTGTCGGACAGCTGGGCCGGGATCGTCTGAATCTGAGCAAACGGGGGAAAGAGCTCAGGATCTGGGCCGAAGGGATCGGAGACCGGATGCTGCATGCTCTGATCCATTTCGACGGGATCCGAAACGGCCGTTACACCCTCCACCTCCAGGGGAATCCTGAGAAAGGATACTCGGGTGAGATCCTGATCCGGGGAGGGATTCTTACCGGGTTCAAAGCCTACAACAGACTGATCGCTATGATCAATACGGTCCCTGCGCTGATGAGCTTTTCCAGTCCCGGCTTCAGCGACAAGGGGTTCGAACTGAAAAAAGGAACGATCCTCTTCACCCTCAAAGGGGATCAGCTGAGACTGGGGCGGATTCTGTTGGTAGGCAAATCTTCCACCATCGCCGGTCAGGGAACCGTGAATCTGGCCGATGGCCGTCTTGACGTTGAATTGGCGATCCGGACAGCCCGGGAGATGGGCAAGGCGATCTCCTCCATCCCCGTCGTCGGTTATATCCTTTTCGGCAAGGACAAGAGCCTTACGGCGGGAGTCAGGATAACCGGAACCCTCCAAAAACCCAAGATCCATACCAATCCGGTGGGTGAGGCGCTGCTCTACCCACTCGATCTATTGCGACGTACCCTGACCGCTCCCGCCCATCTCTCGGAGCCGAAGCCGGACGAGGAGCTGCTGACCACGCCGCCGCCGGCTCCGGCCGCTCCACTGCCCAAAGCTCCTCCCGCCCGGGAGGACAATGCAACCGCAGGAAACAGCCAGGCCTTTTAACGTTCACTCCGGTGATTAGCTCACCCTGCGTCTCGCTATTCGTTCCTCAGGACATTCAGGGGATCGGTCATCGAGGCTTTTCGGGCAGGATAGAGGGCCGAAAGCAGAACGATCAGTGCCGTTCCTGCGAGGATCATGGCGAAATCACTCCAGAGCAGGTCCACCGGCAGGCGGCTGGTGCCGTAGACGTCGGCAGGGAGGGTGATGATATTGAAATGGGTCAGCACCCAGATCCCTCCGAAGCCCAGAAGCGTGCCGGCAAGGATCCCGGCGCTGCCGATGGCCACGCCCAGGCGGAAAAAGATCTGGCGGATCTCCCGGCGGGTAGCTCCCAGGGTCCGCAGCAGGGCGATCTCTCTGCGGCGGCTCATGACGGTCATCAGCAGGGAGCTGATGATGTTGAGCGAGGCGACGAGAATAATGAGCAGCAGGACCAGGAAGAGGGCCTTCTTCTCCATCTGCATGGCGGAGAAGAAGTTGCCGTTCTGCTGCCACCACCCCTCCACGTCGGCATCGTCGGGGAGGAGGGCTTTGACCGCTTGGATCTTGCCGAAGGGATCGTCGGTGTAGAGGTGGAGCCCGTCATAGCGGTCCGGCGCCTTTTTTAGGACCTTCTGAAAGGCCTCCAGCGTGGTGTACATGATCGCTTTGTCGTAGGCTTTGAGGCCTGAGTTGAAGGTGCCCCGCAGCCGGAAACGCTTCTGCAGCGGCATCGTCCCCAGGCCCGCCGCCTGGTATTGGGAGAAAAAGAGGGTGATCTTCTCTCCGACTTTCGCATTCAGCTCCATGGCCAGGTCGTCTCCGGCGATGAGATCGTAGCGGGAAGGGGGGAGTGTTCTGTTCTGTTCCAGTGCTTTGGCGAAGATCGGATTGAGCGAGGCCTCTTTGGCAAAATCGACCCCGTAGAGGATGCCCCCCTGGATCCCGTCGCCGTACCGGGCGATCACCTGGGTGCTGTAGAAAGGGCTGATCTTCATTTCGGGAAACTCTTTGTGGATCTTTTCAAGCGTAGAGTGTCGAACTCCTTCGCCGTAGCTGACGACGGTCAGGGGATAGTTCATCACGAAGAGCTTCTTCTCGAACTCCTTCTGGGTACCGTTCATAATTCCCATGGCGATCATCAGGACCATGACCCCCGCGGTGATCCCAAGAAACGCCAGCAGAGCGGAGATGAAGATGAAGGGATTTTCGGGATCGTAGCGCAGATAGTGGCGGACGATACGCCGGACGACACGGGGATCGGAGGGGAGGGCCATCAGGCCAGGAGCCCTTTCTTGGGCCCGCTTTTACCGCAGCAGTTTTTGTATTTCTTTCCGCTGCCGCAGGGGCAGGGGTCGTTGCGTTTGGGTTTGTGGGGAGCCACGTAGGGGGTGTTCTGGGCGTCGGTGGTATCCTGAGGGAGCTCCTGGTACTCGTTGCTGATGAGCTCATCCTCGTCGATGGCCAGCTCCTCGAGCATCTTTTCGGCAGCCTCCAGCTCCTCCTCGGGAGCACTGAAGTCGAACTGGACCAGATAGAGCAGTTTGAGGGATTCGAACTTGATCCGGCGGACAAGAGCTTCGAAGAGGCGGTAGCTCTCCTGCTTGTACTCTACCAGGGGGTCTTTCTGATTGTAGCCTCGCAGGCCGATCCCGGTCTTGAGGACATCCATCTCGTAGAGGTGCTCCCGCCATTCGGTATCGAGAACCTGCAGCAGCAGGATCTTTTCGATCTCTTTGCGCTGCTTTTCGTCGAAGATGCCGAACTTCTCTTCATAGGCATCTTTGAGGATCTTCAGTGTCTCCTCCCGGATCTCGTCGGCCTCTTTGCCCCGGAAGGTCTCGGGGCTGATCTCCAGGCCGGTATACTCTCTGATCAGGGTCGTGTAGCGATCCAGATCGTAGTCTTCGCTGGGTTGTCCGGAGAAGATCTCCGCTTCCTGGAGCAGGTAGTCCACAAGCTCTTCCCGATTCTGTTCGATCTTGCCTTCGATATCGTACTCGGGATCGAGGAGCTGGTTGCGGAAGGCGTAGATCGCCTTGCGCTGGTAGTTGGCCACGTCGTCGTACTCCAGGATGTTCTTCCGGGATTCGTAGTGCATCGCCTCGACTTTTTTCTGGGCCTTCTCGATGCTGCGGGTGACGAGCTTGGATTCGATGTACTCTCCCTCTTCCATTCCCATGGAGTTCATGATCTTCTGGATCCGCTCCCCGCCGAAGATCCGCAGGAGGTTGTCCTCCAGACTCAGGTAGAACTGGCTCTCGCCCGGATCGCCCTGACGGCCGGAGCGGCCCCGGAGCTGGTTGTCGATCCGGCGGCTTTCGTGGCGTTCGGTTCCCAGGATCGCCAGGCCGCCCAGCTCCCTCACCTCGTCGTCGATCTTGATATCGACCCCCCGGCCCGCCATGTTGGTGGCGACGGTGACGGCACCCTTCTGGCCGGCGTCCTTGATGATCTCCGCCTCCTGCTCGTGGTTCTTGGCGTTGAGGACGTTGTGGGGGATCTTCTCCCGTTTGAGCCGCTCGTGGATCATCTCACTCTTCTCGATGGAAGCGGTTCCCACCAGGACCGGCTGCCCTTTGCTGTGGAGCTCCTTGATCCGCTTGACCACGGCGTCGAGCTTGTCCTTTTCGGTCTTGAAGATCAGGTCGGGTTTGTCGATGCGCCGGACGGGGACATTGGTAGGGATGGAGATGACGTCCAGACCGTAGATCTGGCTGAACTCCGTCGCTTCGGTCTGGGCGGTTCCCGTCATACCGGCCAATTTCTCGTACATCCGGAAATAGTTCTGGTAGGTGATCTCTGCCAGGGTCTGGGACTCCTCCTGGATCTTGACCCCCTCCTTGGCTTCCAGAGCCTGGTGGAGCCCTTCACTGTAGCGGCGTCCCTCACTGAGACGGCCGGTGAACTCGTCGACGATGACGATCTCGCCGTCGCGCACCACGTAATCCACATCCTTTTCGAAGAGGTTGTGGGCTTTGAGGGCCTGATCCAGGTGGTGGACCATGGCAGCGTTTTCCAGGCTGAAGAGGTTGTCGACCCCGAAGAGCTTCTCGGCCTTCTCCAGCCCCTCTTCGGTCATGACGATGGTACGGTTCTTCTCGTCCACCACGAAATCCCCGGTCATCTTCTTGGGCTCGCCGGCCTTGGCGGGAAGCTCCTCTCCCCGTACCAGCTGTCGGGCTACCTCGTCGGCCTTCATGTAGAGGCTTTGGTCCCGCTGGGTCGGTCCCGAGATGATCAGCGGAGTCCGCGCCTCGTCGATGAGGATGGAGTCCACTTCGTCGACGATGGCGTAGTAGTGGTCCCGCTGGACTTTCTCGTCGAGGCGGACCTTCATATTGTCCCGCAGGTAGTCGAAACCGAATTCGTTGTTGGTCCCGTAGGTGATGTCGGCGTCGTACTGGGCTTTGCGCTCGAAATCATCCTGGATCTCGCTGGTGATACAGCCGGTGCGGTAGCCCAGGAATTCGTAGATCCGGCCCATGTCGGCGGCATCCCGTTTGGCCAGGTAGTCGTTGACGGTGACGACATGGACCCCCCGGCCCAGCATGGCGTTGAGGACCACGGGAAGAGTGGCGACCAGGGTCTTTCCCTCGCCGGTCTTCATCTCGGCGATATTGCCCTCGTGGAGGACCATGCCGCCCACGAGCTGCACATCGTAGTGGCGCAGTCCCAGGACCCGCTTGCTCACCTCCCGGGTGATGGCGAAGGAGTCGTAGAGGACATCGTCGAGGGTCTTCTCTCCGGCCTGTACGGCCTGCTTGAGCTCATCGAACGCCGCTTTGAGCTCTTCGTCGCTCAACTTTTCGTATTTTGGTTCCAGTGCGTTGATCTGTCGGGCCCGCTTGAGGTACTGCTTGACCTTTCGGTCGTTGGCGGTTCCGAAGACTTTCATTACTGTATTGATCATCGTGTTTCTTTTGCCTTCTGATAATGTCGGCTTATTTTATCGAAAAAGGGTTAATCCATTATGGCTTCACGATCGGGTAATAGAATTCGCTATGATTCCAGAAGAAAAAGGAGTGAAGATTTAATGAGATATTTTTTAATATTAATCAGTGCTTTTCTCGCTGCGGGAGCCGGAGGGATCACCTTGTGGCCGGGGATGGAGGCACAGTTCGTCCAGAAGATCACCAACCCGAAGAAAAAGGTGATCCGCTACGAGGGGAGGGTGTTGATGGACAACGGCGCCCGCTTCAAATGGAGCTACACCAAGCCGTCCAAAAAGGAGGTTTGCAGCGACGGGAAGAGGGTGGTCGTCGTCGACCACGACCTGGAGCAGGTGAGCTACTACCGGATGGACAAAGGGTTCGATCTGGGGGCGGTGCTGAAAAAGGCGAAGCACTACAAGGACAACCTCTATACCGCCCGTTACAGGGGTCACACCTATACCATCGCACTGGACAGGAAAGGGCGGGTGGAACAGATCGCCTATCGGGACGATATGGATAACGTTGTCAACATCCACCTCTACAAACTCAAAACCTTTTCCCGAACCCCGGCTGCTTCTGCTTTCCGCTGCCCCTATCCTAAGAGCTACGACGTGATCGGAGGTTAGGCAATGGAAAAGCTCTTCGCCCAGTTCAATATCGATGCCATGGTCTTCGGGGCCATCGTCGCTTCGGTGATTCTGGCCTTTGTTCTGGTGGTGGTGATCTTTTCGGTCCGCTACAAAGGGCAGTATGAGAAGATCGAGGACCTTCGCGAGCGGCTCAAAGAGCGGGAGGAGAAGATCGCCATGCTGGAAGAGAGCCTCAGGGAGGTGCAGATCCTCAACGCTTCGCAGCGGCAGGAGATCCAGCAGTTCCAGGATCTGGAAGAGCGCTACAAGGCGGAGAAGAACAAGGTGGAGGAGCAGCTGGCTCTGGCCAAGGAGCGGATCGAAGCCCAGCGGGAGAAGATCGCCGATCTGGAGGGCAAACGCAAAGAGCTGGAAGTGACGCTGGAGAATACCCGGGAGAATCTGGCCAAAGCCAACGAAGAGATCGAAAATGTCCGCAAACGCAACGAATTCTGGGTGGAGCAGCTTTCGGAACTGCGGACCAAACACGAAGCGATCAAATCCCGGCTGCGAAGATATGAGAGTTGAGTGAAGAAAGTTGTTAGTCACTAGTCGATAGTCTCTAGTGGCGGGTCACTGTGGGCACAAGTTTGCCATCATACAATAGAACTGAAGTGGACTGACTCCCGGATTTTGTATCAAGTCCGGAATAACCTCCGTTTTACAGGAGGGTTTATTTGTTGGGGCGTTCGGCAATATAACGGAGGGCGTTGAGATAGCTTGTGGTATTGAGCTCTTTCCCCTTGTAGGCGATGTCGAAGGCGGTGCCGTGATCGACGCTGGTACGCAGGATCGGGAGGTTCAGGGAGACATTGATGCTCTCGTCGAAATGAAGCGCCTTGAGAGGGATGAGCCCCTGGTCGTGATACATCGCCACATAGTAGCGGAAGTGTTTACGCATGGCAGGGGTGAAGGCGGTGTCGGGAACGAGAGGACCGGTGAAGATGGAAGATGGAAGATGGAAGATGGAAGATGAACTTTGGATTGATTGGTTGGCTTGGGTGATGGCCTGCTCGATGATGGTCTCTTCGTCGCCGAGGACGCCGTGGTCGCCGGCGTGGGGGTTGAGGCCGAGGACGGCGATCTCCTCGGCGCCGGTCTCCCGTTGGAAGTCCAGGAGAAAACGGGTCAGCTTCTCCAGGTTGAGTGCATCTGGAACGTCGTGTAGAGGGATATGCTCGGTATAGAGACCCACATACATCTGCGGACAGCCCAGCATCATGATCGCTTCCCGGTCAAAGAAGTCCCGCAGGGCGTCGGTGTGGCCTTTGTAGGGGATGCCGGCCAGTTCCCAGGCTTTTTTGTGGATCGGCAGGGTACAGACCGCCTCGGCGTCCTCCTGACTGCAAAGCTCCACGGCGGCTTTGAAGGAGGCGAAGCTGTAGGCTCCCGCTGCTGCATCCACCGTGCCGGGTTGAATCACGAAGGATTCTGCTCCCGGAGATTGGATGGTAAAACCTTCAGGGATATCGAGATGAAGCAGCCCGGCCGCCTGCTCCAGCATCTCCCGGTCGATCAGATAGATCGGATTGACGAGGGTTTTGGCCGCTTTATGGCAGCGCAGGGCCAGTTCGATCCCGATGCCTCCCAGATCGCCGATAGAGATGGCAACCTGTTTCATGAAAAACTCCGTTTTTTATGAATGAAGAGTTTTTGAATGAGGAATGAGGAATGAGGAATGAGGAACCGAAAACGAAAGCTAGGCTTTCGAATGATGAATGATGAATGATGAATGAGGAACCGAAGGTTGGGAACTAGTAACCAATTTCGTAGCGTGGGATTGCCATCCCACGAAAGGGTGAAGGGTGAATGGTGAATGGTGAATGGCTTAGGGGCGTTGCTTTGCAACGCGATTTTTTGGAGGTGGGACTTCAGTCCCGCACAATGCAGGGCTTCAGCCCTGCCCCCAATAACCAATAACCAATAACCAATAACGTCGCCGAAAGCGACACTTCTTGCGACTTGCGACTTGCGACTTGCGACTGTGCCAAAGGCGCCATGACTGCCGACTTGTTCCAAATGACTCATTGCAGCAGTTCTTTCATCTCTCTGACCGCTGTTTCAAGCCCGACAAAGACGGAGCGTGCGACGATGCTTTGGCCGATGTTTAGTTCTTCTATCTGGCGGATTTTGGCGACGGGGGCGACATTTTGGTAGTTGAGTCCGTGGCCGGCGGCGACGCGGAGGTGGATGCCTTTGGCGTGTTCGGCCAGATCGGCGAGGGTGCTCAGCTCGTCATCGAGCATCTTTTTCAGATCCCGGCGGGGGAGCTTCAGGCTCTCGACGGCGTGACGGGTGCGGGGGAGATTGGAGTAGAGCATGGCCCAGAGATTGGCGTAGCGCCCGGTATGGAACTCGATCCAGTCGGCCCCCAGCTCTTTGGCGGCCAGGACGGTATCGGGATGGGGATCGATGAAAAGAGAAACCTCCACTTCCGCGTCATGCAGCCGGCGGATCACCTCTTTCAATACAGTCGGGTCGCCGGTGACGTCGAGTCCCCCTTCGGTGGTGACCTCTTCCCGCTTCTCCGGCACCAGGGTGGCCCGAAGGGGACGATGCTCACAGACGAAGTCGATGATCTCGGAGGCCTGGGCACACTCCAGGTTCACCGGTAGAGGAGAGTGGCGGATGATGGCGGCGGCGTCCTCGTCGTGGATATGGCGGCGGTCTTCGCGCAGATGGATAGTGATCTGATCGGCGCCGGCTCGGGCACAGATCCCAAGGGCCTGTAGGGGATCGGGGTCGTTGATGCGGCGGGCCTCGCGCAAAACGGCGATATGATCGATATTGACTCCCAGTTTCATCCGAAGCTCCGTTGTGTGAAGATTTTCCCGATTATACCACTGTGGCACGCCCTCTAAACCCAGTTGTGATAAAATCCCTTTCAAAATTAATCTATTCAAGGATTATTATGGCGAAACGTACGATCAAAAAGGCGGTTCTGGCCTATTCCGGCGGACTGGATACCAGTATTATCCTCAAATGGCTGCAGGATGAGTACGGTTGTGAGGTGGTGACCTTCACCGCGGACCTGGGGCAGGGCGAAGAGGTGGAGCCTGCCCGCCAGAAGGCGCTGAAGCTGGGGATCAAACCCGAAAACATCTACATCCTGGACCTCAGAGAAGAGTTCGTGCGGGATTTCGTCTTCCCCATGTTCCGGGCCAACGCCATCTACGAAGGGGAGTATCTGCTCGGCACCTCCATCGCCCGGCCGCTGATCGCCAAGAAGCAGATCGAGATCGCCCACGAGACCGGGGCCGATGCCGTCGCCCACGGCGCCACGGGCAAAGGGAACGACCAGGTACGTTTCGAGCTGGGCTATCTGAGCCTCGATCCCGAGATCGCCGTCATCGCCCCCTGGCGGGAATGGGATCTCAACAGCCGGGAGAAGCTTCTGGCCTATGCCGAGGAGCACGGCATCGAGATCGAGAAGAAGGGCAAAAAATCCCCCTACAGCATGGACGCCAACCTACTGCATATCTCCTACGAGGGCCAGATCCTGGAAGACCCCGCCGCCGAGCCCGAGGAGGATATGTGGCTCTGGACCAACTCTCCCGAAGAGGCCCCCGATGAGCCCGAGTACATCACCATCGGCTACAAAAAGGGCGATCCCGTCTCCATCAACGGCGTGGAGATGTCTCCGGCGACCCTCCTCAAGACCCTCAACGACTACGGCAACAAGCACGGCATCGGCCGGATCGACATCGTGGAGAACCGCTATGTGGGCATGAAAGCCCGCGGCTGCTACGAAACTCCGGGCGGTACTATCATGCTCAAAGCCCACCGGGCCATCGAGTCGATCACCCTGGACCGGGAGGAGGCCCATCTCAAAGACGAGCTGATGCCCCGCTACGCCAGCCTGATCTACAACGGTTACTGGTGGTCCCCCGAGCGCCAAATGCTCCAGGCCGCCATCGACCGCACCCAGCGTTTCGTCGAGGGTGAAGTACGTCTCAAACTCTACAAGGGTAACGTGATCGTCGTGGGCCGCCAGTCTCCCAAATCACTCTACTCCCCTGCGCACAGCACCTTCGAAGAGGATGAGGTCTACAATCAGAAAGACGCCGAAGGCTTCATCCGCCTCAACGCCCTTCGCTTCATCATCGAAGGGGAGCGCCAGCCCGAACGTCACGAGGATATTCTCTCCGACGAGCAGTAAAAACTTCCCCGGCGGGTAACTTCAACCCGCTATCATTCACTCATGAAACCTGTTTCTCTTTTTTCTCTTTTCGCAATTCTGTCACTTACACTGTTGCTTGGCGCCTGCGGGACAGATCCGCAACCCGGGAACGGGCGACACTTTGTCGGTCTGGCTTCCCATTACGGACCGGAGTGGGACGGCCGGCGTACTGCCAGTGGAGAGATCTTTCGCAACCGCAAGCTCACCGCCGCTCACAAGAGTCTCCCTTTCGGCACCCGGGTACGTGTTACGCTGCTCTCTACCGGCAAAAGCGTCGTCGTAAGGATCAATGACCGCGGTCCCTTCGTCAGAGGCCGGGTAATCGACCTGAGTGATGAAGCGGCGCGACGGATCGGTCTGGATCGTCATGGTGTGGCCAAAGTGCGGGTTGAGGTTTTATAAGTAAAAAATTACGGTAAGACTTCAAATAAGCTCAATCCCTTATCTTTCTGGCGATCAGCGCCGCTTTGCGCATTCGATACATTTCGTATCCTTCGTTCCAGAATTCTTCATACAGCAGTGTTTCGAAGCTGCTTCCCGGCAGTCGGGGAAGCTCACCTGCCTGGAGGAGATAATCGGGATTGGAGTCTTTCTTTTCGTTTTCGGGGTGTTCCATATAGGTTTCGACGATCAGCACTCCCCCTGTTTTGAGAGCCGAAGCGATACGACGGATCAGCTCCCGGTCCAGGTAATTGGCGATGAGGATCAGGTCATAGCGCTCCGACGGGGCTTCGTAGCTGTCCAGGTCGATCAGTCCTGTGCGGATCGATTCCCGGACTCCGGCCGCTTCCGCCGCTTCGGTAAGGATCTGCAGTGCAACGGGAGAGAGGTCGAGGGCATCGACTTTCCATCCGTTTTGGGCCAGGGCGACGGCGTTGCGTCCCGTACCGCAGGCCAGGTCGAGGGCCAGACCCGGCGCAGGGAGCCGGGGATCCTCCAGCCACCGCAGGGGAGGTCGTGCTTCCCGAAGCCGAGGATTCTCCAGATATTTCCGATCCCATTTCTCCTGATCTTTCTGTGACATGGTCCACTCCGTTTTTCCCGGAGCATAACATATTGGATTGGTATTATTGCAAACATGTGGATTCAGACACAACGAATTTGCGGGAATAAATTCCCGCCTCCAATAAACTGCGTCGCAACGCGACGCCCCGAAATTCCTCATTCCTCATTCCTAACTCCTCATTCTCTCCTTCTATCCGGGTATAATATCCCAAAAAACGGAGCAGAGAATGCAGGATCACTACTACTTCGTCTCCTGGAACGTCAACGGTATCCGGTCTGTCGCCAAAAAAGGGGCCCTCAGGTGGATCGACAAGGAGCCGCCTCATATCCTGGGGCTTCAAGAGGTCAAGGCCGAGGAGGATCAGTTCCCCAGGGATCTTTTCGAACATCAATACGCCCATCTCTATGTGAGCAGCTCCCACAAAAAGGGGCAGTCGGGGGTGGCGCTCTTTACCGATCTGGAGCCCGAGAGCTACTCTCCCTGCTACGAGGTGGATATCCTGCACGAAGGACGGATCAACGAGATCCAATTCGACAATATCGCCTTTTTCAACGTCTATTTTCCCAACGGCAAGCGCAGCGAAGAGCGGCTGGCCTACAAGCTGGAGTTCTACGACCGCTTCTTCGAGACCATCGAGGCGCGGCGCAAAGCGGGGATGTCGGTGATCTTCTGCGGGGATGTCAACACCGCCCACCGCCCCATCGACCTGGCCCGTCCCAAGGAGAACGAGGAGATCTCCGGATTTCTGCCGGTGGAACGGGCCTGGATCGACAAGGTGATCGCCGCCGGCTATGTGGATACATTTCGTCATGTCCACGGTGACGAACCGGAACGCTACAGCTGGTGGTCCATGCGTACCCGGGCCCGCGAGAGAAACGTGGGCTGGAGGATCGACTACTTCTTCGTCTCGGAGGATCTCAAGGATCGGATCCTCGATGCGGACATCCTGGCGGATATTCCCGGCAGCGATCACGCCCCGATAAGCCTCAGACTGGCGAAAAAGTAGTACCCATAATAAAAAATATGATACCCTCTCTCTAGAAAAACCTCACGAGGTTTGGTTGAGATATTAAAAAATATAAAGGGGCCAAATGAGCCAGGAGAAGCTTCAAAAGATCGAAACCGCCGGCTTCATTCTCAAACCCGATTCACCCGAGATCAAACCGATCTTCGAGGAGGTGCGTCACCGTTTCGAGAGCCGGGGAATCCGGGTGCTTCTGGCGGAGCGTTCCGCCGCCATGATCGGGGAGGAGGGGATTCCTTTCGAGACCATGTGCGCCCAGAGCGATTTTCTGGTCTCCCTGGGCGGGGACGGGACCCTGCTCTCTCTGGTGCGGCGCAGCTACGCCTGGCACAAACCGGTAGTGGGGATCAATGCCGGCAATCTGGGCTTTCTGGCCGATGTGACCATCGAGGAGGTGGAGAGCTTTCTGGAGCAGCTCTTTGACGGGCGCTACCGGATCGACCGAAGGCTGATGATCGCCGGGCATATCCAGAAATCCTCCGGGGCGAAGATCGAGTTTTTCGCCCTCAATGATGTAGTCATCAGCAGCCCCATCCCTTCGAAGATGGTCATTGTCAACGCCTCCATCGAAGGGGAGCGCTTCAACACCTACCGGGGTGACGGGCTAATCATCTCCACCCCCACCGGCTCCACAGCCTACAATCTGGCCGCAGGCGGACCGGTGGTCTATCCTCTGACCCGGGCCTTCATCCTCACCCCGGTCCTGGCCCACTCTCTGACCAACCAGCGCCCCCTGGTGGTTCCCGCCGACTTCGCCATCGAACTTGATACTGAAAAATATGAAGCTATCGCCACCATCGACGGACAGGAGCGTTACGAGATCGAAGAGGGGGATCAGGTCTTCATCACCGTGGCCAAAGAGGACGCAAGACTTCTGCACCGCCAGGAACGCAACTACTTCGCCGTGCTGCGGGACAAACTGCACTGGGGAGACAGGGATTGGTGAATGGAGAGTGAGGAGTGAAAAGTGAGGAGTGAAGAGTTTTGGATTGCGTTGCCTGGCAACGCTTTTTATCTAACGACAAAGAGGGGCGAAGCCCCGTTCAAACGACAAACGACGGAAAACTCCCTAATAACCAATAACCAATATACCAATATCAAGAGAAAAGCATGATCCAACATCTCTATCTAAGAGATTTATTGAGTTTCGAGGAGGTGAATCTCGAGTTTGCGCCGGGGCTGGTGGTCCTGACCGGGCCGAGTGGGGCAGGGAAGTCGCTGCTGATGCAGGCACTTCTGGCCAATCTGGGGATCGGGAGCAGCGAAGCGAAGCTCTGCGAGACTGAGCTGGCGAAGCCTGCGTCGATGGAGAGTGAGGATCTGCTGCTGGAGGATCCGCTGGTGGTACGGGCCCTTCGCAAGGACCGCACCCGTTTCTATCTCAATGACCAGCAGATCTCCAGGCGTCGTCTGGGGGAACTTTTCGCTCCCTATCTTTCCTATCTGAGCGTTCGGGATCGTGGGGGATTCGAGAGCGAGCGGCTTCTGGCGATCTTGGATGCGGCGGCTGCCGAGCGGGACTCCGAAGCGGCGAAGCTGAGAGGGGAGTATCGACGCCGCTATCGGATCTACCGGGAGCGCAGGGAGGAACTGGAGCGGCTGCGGGAGGATGAGAAACGATTGGCGGAGCTGATCGAGTTCGCCCGTTTCGAGATCGACAAGATCGCCTCCATCGATCCCCGGGAGGGGGAGTATGAGGAGCTGCTGCAGATCAAACAGCGTCTCTCTCGCCTGGATCGGATCCGGGAGGCCATGGAGCGGGCTTCGGCGATCTTCGAGCTGGAGGAGAGTGTCCAGGAGGTCTTTCGCCTCATGGAGAAGGAGGGGGAGTACTTCAGTGAAGCGATGAACCGTCTGCGGGCCGACTTCGAGGACACAGAGGCCATGGCGGAGGAGCTGGCGGAAGTGGATGTAGAGGAGGTCCTGGACCGTCTGGAACAACTCTCCAACCTGATCCGCCGCTACGGTTCCATCGCCGAAGCCCTGGAGTATCGCCGGGCCAAAGAGGAGGAGCTGGCGGGCTACGAACATATCGAAGAGGATCGCAGCGAGTTGGAACGCTTTGTTCGAGAGGAAGCGGCGGCATTGGAGGAGCTGGCGGGAAAAATTTCGCGGCATCGCCATGCCGCTGCCAAAATTTTAGAGGAGAAGCTGGCCGGGATCCTCGATCGGCTCAAACTCCCGGCAGTGCATTTCAAGCTGGAACAGGCGGAACTCTCCGAGTGGGGGACCGACCGGGCCGATCTCTCGCTGCAGGGCTCAACCACGGCGACGCTGAGCGGCGGGGAGTTCAACCGTCTGCGTCTGGCGCTCATGAGTGTGGCACTGCCGGAGGATGGGGAAGAGCGCGGTGTGGTCTTTCTGGATGAGATCGACGCCAATGTCAGCGGCGACGAGTCCATCGCCATCGCCGAGATGATCGGAGAGCTGGCCAAAAAGCGCCAGGTCTTCGCTATCAGCCATCAGCCCCATCTGAGTGCCAGGGCGGATCAGCATATCCTTGTACGCAAAGAGGGAGACCGCAGCGTCGCCCTCTCTCTGGAAGAGCCGGAGCGCCTGCAGGAGCTCTCCAGGATCGTTGCGGGAGAGGGAGCGGACGAAGAGGTCCTGGCCTTTGTGCGCAAACTCCGGCCCGATGACAAAGGCCCCCAAAAGAGAAAGGAACATCGATGATCGATCTGGAGATTCCCGGTTATGGACGGCTCTATCTGGAACACCTGCTGCTGGATTACAACGGCACCCTGGCTTTGGACGGCCGCCTGCTGCCCGAAGCAAAGGAGCGGCTGGGTGCCGTGTCCGAGCTCCTGGAGATCCGGGTGGTGACCGCCGATACTTTCGGGACGGTAGCCAAAGAGCTGGAGGGAACCGGCGTGGAGACTGTGATATTACAGAGTCCGGATCATACAACGGAAAAGCAGACGATCCTTGAAAAATTGGGAGCTGAGAAAACTGTGGCCGTGGGTAACGGCAACAACGACAGGGCTATGTTGGAGCGGGCAGCTCTGGGAATAGCGGTCCTGGGCGAGGAGGGATGTGCCACGGCGACGCTTCAGGCGGGACAGATCGTCGTCCCCTCCATCGCCGTCGCTCTGGATCTGCTGCTCAAGCCGGGGCGACTCACCGCCACACTGCGCCGTTAGGTCGGTATGATAAAATATCGAAATTTATTTTTTTAAGAGGAGTCAATCAATGCTGATGCAGGGAAAAAGAGGGGTCGTCCTCGGGATCGCCAACAAAAAGTCCATCGCCTACGGGATCGCCAAAGCGTGCCGGGACCAGGGGGCGGAGCTGGCCATCACCTATCTCAACGAACGTTTCGAGAAAAAGCTCGCCCCCATCGCGGAGGAGCTGGGATGTGCCGATCGCCTCTACCCCTGTGACGTGAGCAAACCCGAGGAGATTCGGGCGCTGCGGGAATCACTGGAGAAGGACTTCGGCCAGATCGATTTCATCGTCCACTCCATCGCTTTCGCCCCCAAAGAGGGCCTCAGCGGCCACTTCAGCGACATCTCCAAAGAGGCCTTCAACGTGGCCATGGATATCTCCGTCTACTCTCTGATCGAAGTGACCCGCGAGCTCAAGCCTATCCTCAGCGACAACAGTTCCATCGTTACTCTGAGCTACTACGGCGGTGTCAAGTATATCCCCAACTACAATCTCATGGGTGTCGCCAAGGCGGCCCTGGAGATGAGCGTCAAATATCTGGCGGAGGAGATGGGCCGTACCGGTACCCGGGTCAACGCCATCAGCGCCGGTCCCATCAAGACCCTTGCCGCCGCGGGGATCGGCGACTTCTCCTTCATGCTCAAGTGGAACGCCGCCCACTCCCCCCTCAAGCGTAACGTCACCATCGAAGAGGTAGGCAACAGCGGTATGTATCTGCTCAGCGACCTCTCCAAAGCCGTTACGGGTGAGATCCACTACGTCGACGGCGGTTTCAACATCATGGGAATGCCCGCCGTGGAGTTCGACGAAAACGGCAAACCCCATATCGCCTGGAACGGGGAGGGGTGATAGAGAATTGAGAATTGAGGATGGAGAATTGAGAATGATTTGTATGGCAGAAAGCATATAATGTCTTCTGAAAAATCCTCAACGCTCAACACTCAGCGCTCAATACTCTTGCGAAAAATTCTGACAATCTACGGCCGGAAGCCGGTGCTGGAGGCGCTGCAGGATCCGAATCTTCAGATCTATCGGCTTCATCTGGCCGAGAGCAACCGTCCCTCCAAAGAGCTCAAACTGATGGTGGAGCTGGCCGAAAAGCGGGGAGTAGAGATCCGCACCCATGAGAAGAAGGCCCTCTCCCGCATCTCCAAGAACGGGCGTCAGGATCAGGGAGTCGCGCTGGATATCATCCTGGAGAACCTTATCGATCCGGAGGAGTTTCTCCAAAACCGTGAGAGCTTTCGCATCGTGGCCCTGGACAGAGTGACCAACCCCCAGAACGTGGGGATGATCATCCGATCCTGCGCTGCCGGGGCCATCGATGGGCTTTTGCTGGCAGGTAAAGGTAATGCCCCGCTGGTCTCCCCCCTGACCATCAAAGCCAGCGCCGGTACCCTCTTCAAACTTCCCATCATCCGCGGGGATTCCTTGCTCAAAAGCCTGCGCCGCTTTCAGGAAGCCGGCAGCCGGATCTATACCCTCGACTCCCACGCCGAGCTTGGCTATCGGGAGACGGAGTTTTCCCAGCGTTCGATCTTTGTCCTGGGAAATGAGAGCGAAGGGGTCACTCCCGAGATCGAGGCACTGAGCGATGCTTCGATCTCTATCCCGATGAATCGGGGTGTCGAGTCTCTCAATGTGGCGGTAACGGCGGCCCTTTTGGCCTTTTGTACTTCATCACCATGAGGCAAGATCCGTACGGATAACCCTCGATACCGAATAGAATTCGGAATAAGAAAACCCTACTCCTCACATTTGCCGGAAAGGGCTATCGATACTGGACTTCAACGGCCTGCAGATAATCTCGGGGTTCTTCCGTGCCTTTTTTTACGTCGACAAAAGAGTTGTGTCCGTTTTTGACAGTGTAGCCGAGCTCATAGTGGCCTCTTTTGGGTGTCATGATGACCCGTTTGATATGTGGAGTCAGGTTTTCCCACATGATCAGATTTTTCGTGTGGACCGACGGCTTCTTCGAAAAATACTTTTTGTATTTTTTCTGTATCCACAATCCCAGCGGCAGATTATTACTGCGCAAATGCAGTATCGATTCCGGTTCAAAGGGCAGAGTCCCCCGTTTGACCGCTGTATCGTACAGCAGGACCGTTTTTACTTTTTCGTTTCTGTCATAAATGACATCGAGGCCAAATCCCTGGTCGCAGTATCTGCCCCCTTTGTAGGGTGCACATCGTTGCGGAATGCCGAAATGATGTGACGTGAAATTGAGATCCTCCCCCTGATAGAGGAAAATATCATATTCGTTCTGGAATGTCAGGTAACTTTCGAGAGTGTACTCGTTGCTTTTTTCTATGCGGTTTTTTGGATCGGAAGATATTTTGCCGAGTTCGTTATAGCAGACGAGAAATCCTTTTCTCTCTTTTTTGAAGGATTGTGACGGATGGATGATTTTGATACGCTCTTCCTTGTCTTTGACTCTCGTGTAGCGCACAGTGCCGTTGATCTCCATTTTTCTGTAAACAGCCGGATAGTCCGCAACACAGAGCATATCTCTGTCGCTGGTGTTGGTGATCGTGTCACTGATCTTCTGGGCAGTTGCCAATGTGCAGATTGTCAGAAGGATCGTCAGGCCGGATTTTTTCATTGTTCGTGAACCTTTCAGTTGTTGGTCTGATCTAAAACGGTGGGAGATCGGTCCGGATACTCTTTCCCAATCTCTTTTTCAAGAGAAGGGTAGCATAATGTTCGGATCAAATTTCAACAAGGAACGGAAATGATTTTGAGAATACCGACGGGGATTCTACTGGCAGGGATGCTGGCATGGGCAGCACCTGTGAAACCTTTTACTCCCAGTTTGCAACTGGGGGGTGATATGAGTGTGGAGATGCTGCACAAGCAGAATCTCGCGGTGGTCCGTAAAGCGGTGGAGGGGTTGCGTCAGACCCTCCCGCAGAAGGTCGATGCCTACACGACGCTGGTGGGAGTGGACAGCAACGGAACGCAACTGATCTATACGTTCGAGGTAGACGGAGGGCCGAAAAGCGACGAGACCCTTCGAAAAGAAGGCAGGGAACGCATGGCGCCGCGGGTCAAAGAGGGGATCTGCAAAGGTGCCGAACGCTTCCTCCGTTCCGGGATCTCTATACGCTACCGCTATCTCAGCCATACCAGCAAAGCGGAGATCCTGCGGGTAGATGTAACCGAAAAGGATTGCCCTTCCCACTGAGCCGAATTTTCCAAGGGATATATCATTACCGGAAGATCTCCACCGGGACGAAGAGCGGAGCTCCGGTGACGGTCCGGACGAACCCCCGGTCGCTTTGACGGCAGGCCCGCTCCGGATCGTCGGCTGCCGCACACTCCCCGGAGGGGACCGCCACGACCGCCCAGCAATTCTTTCCCTTTTTCAGGAGAGCCGAGAGAGGTTCATACCTCTGTGTCCCATCCGGGGACTGCGGTTCGGTGACGACCCAGGCCCACCCCGATTTCACTTTCAGATGCCTGACGACGAAACGTACCTTGAGGCCGAGGTGTGTCCGGACCCAGTACCGCAGGCCGTCCAGGATAGCCCTGCGTTCCATCGTTCCCGGAGCGGGGTGAGAGACACCGGAGTTTCGTACGGGTCCTGCGATACCGGCGACCGTGCCGATTCCCATCATCAAAATCAGAACAATTGCAAAACTAAAAGTTTTCATTTTTCCTCCTTCATCTTCTATGATAGCGCAAGCTTTTTCCACGATAC
>Ga0256832_1000857_pt1 | contig 20223 bp, 18 predicted proteins | sample 134614metaG_FD_190534 | JGI IMG/M metagenome (GOLD analysis project Ga0256832, IMG submission 190534) | Hydrothermal vent microbial communities from Lau Basin, Pacific Ocean - 134-614 | ecosystem: Environmental > Aquatic > Marine > Hydrothermal vents | place: Pacific Ocean: Lau Basin | collected...
AAATAAATTCAGTTTTTTGCAGTTGCATTTAAAGTTGCATTTAAAGTTGCATTTAAAGTTGCATTTACACGTTTACAGTAGCTCACTGTCCTCGGACAGCGTATTGCGAACCGTGTACTGCAAAAAAAAGCTGTGCGAATTTTGAAGATTTTTATAGCAAATGTCAATTGATTTGATCAAAATAGTTGATTTCTGGTTCACGCCAGCGCAATGAGTAGTCTAAAGTCCAGAAATTCCGGGGTTTATTGACCTTGTAGTATACTCCAGACTTTATACTCGATTTTTAATCAATTTATAGATATTCATAAAAGGAATTTAATAATGGCAACTTTGTTTAATGTAGAAAAAATGATGTGTGGCGGCTGTGAAGCAAATGTAAAAAAGGTGCTCTCGGATGTGGCTGAGGTTGAGTCGGTTGAGGTTGACCTTGAAGCTAAAACAGTGAGTGTTGAGGGAGATATTGATGCCACTGAAATAGCCAAAGTGATTACAGATGCGGGTTATCCCGCCACTCCTGCATAAGTTTTCAAGCTGTGTACCAATTTCAAATCAATCACCAATGAGTATAGAGAATGGCTGAAACCAGACTATCTATTGCTGGCATGATGTGTGCTGGCTGTGTTTCTTCGGTAGAAGAGGCATTAAACAGTGTTGCCGGAGTAAAAAAAGCCCTGGTCAACCTGGGTGAGCGTAGCGCGATTGTTGAGGGTGATTTTGACGTCAGGGAGTTGCAGGAGGCAGTCAAAAAAGCGGGCTTTAGCGCGCAGGAGTTGACTTCGCTTGCAGATGAAGCGGCGAAGGAGTCACAGGAGCTAAAGGCGTACCACACCCTGTGGTGGCGCGCCATAGTTGCTGGTGTGCTGGGTTTTGGGCTGTTTTTTGCCATGCTCATGGGGTGGTTGCCTGATCCTGTTGAAGGTCGTACTTTCTGGATGTTTATTAGCGTGATGACGCTGGCTGTTCTGGTTTTTGTTGGGGGACACTTTTTTCGTGGTGCCTGGACCGCATTAAAAAACCGGCGCGGCAATATGGATTCACTGGTGGCAATGGGTACAGCAACGGCATGGCTCTACTCCACCCTGATTGTTCTTTTTCCTGATGCCATGCCAAGCATTGCGCGTCATGTTTATTTTGAATCCGCAATTATTATTATCTCCCTGGTGTCATTGGGTGCTGCACTGGAAACCAGGGCGCGCGGCAAAACTTCAGAAGCGATTAAACGTCTGATTGGCTTGCAGCCGAATACCGCGCGGGTTATCCGAAATGGCGAGGAAATGGATATTCCGATTGCAGAAGTGGGTCTTGAAGAGACATTGCGAGTGCGACCTGGTGAAAAAATTCCTGTGGATGGCGTTGTTATTGATGGGCAATCGTTTGTGGATGAATCAATGCTGACGGGCGAGCCTATGCCAGTAGAAAAAACCAAAGATGCCAGCGTTTTTGGTGGCACACTCAATACCAAAGGCAGTTTTTTAATGAGTGCAACAGGCATCGGACGAGATACTGCACTGGCGCGTATTATTGATTTGGTGCGCAAGGCACAATCCAGCAAGCCTGCGATTGGACGCCTGGTGGATAAAATCGCGGCGGTGTTTGTTCCGGCGGTATTAATCATTGCCAGCATTGCGTTTGTACTCTGGTATTTTTTGGGTCCCGAACCATCACTGGCGTATGCGATTGTGGTTGCCATGACTGTTATGGTGATTGCCTGCCCCTGCGCTCTGGGTCTGGCAACTCCGATTTCGATTATGGTCGGAGTAGGGCGGGCAGCAGAAAACGGTATTCTGATTCGCAATGGCGAAGTGCTACAGCAAGGCAGCAAGCTGACCACGGTGGTGCTGGATAAAACAGGCACAGTAACCGAGGGAAATCCGCAGTTAACCACCATCAAAACAGCTCCACAGCAGGATCAGGATGAGGTGCTGGCTATTGCCGCCAGCCTTGAAACCGGATCAGAGCATCCGCTTGCTTTGGCGATATTGAACAAGGCAAAAGAAAAACAGCTGGATTTTGCACCAGCCAATGATTTTAGTGCCATTCCCGGGCGAGGCATCCGTGCCAGTATAAATGGACAGATGTACTCTCTGGGTAATCAGGAGCTAATGAAACAGCAACAGATAGACACCCAGGCATTTCAGGCAGAAGTAGAAGCACTGGCAGAGCAGGGCGCTACCCCCATCTTTTTGGCGAGCGAAAACAGGCTGATCGCCTTAATGGGTATATCTGACCCCATTCGTAGCGATTCAAAGGTAGCCATTGAGCGTTTGCATGAACTCGGTATTAAAACGGTTCTGCTGACAGGAGATAATGAGAAAACCGCAAAAGCAGTCGCCAGAACTTTAGGCATTGATGAGGTAATTGCGGAAGTCATGCCTGAAGACAAGATCAATAAAATCAAGTCATTGCAACAACAGGGACAAATTGTCGCAATGGTTGGTGATGGTATAAATGACGCGCCCGCGCTCACTCAGGCTGACATCGGCATCGCCATTGGTACAGGCGCTGATGTAGCTGTCGAGGCAGCGGATATTGCCCTGATGCGCCCTTCCATCGAGGGTGTAAGCAAAACGATTGGTTTATCAGTAGCGACCATGAAAAATATCAGGCAAAACCTGTTTGGTGCTTTTGTCTATAACGTCATTGGGATTCCGATAGCTGCCGGTATTTTATACCCTTTCTTTGGCATCTTGCTGAGTCCGATTATTGCGGCAACAGCAATGAGCCTGAGTTCTGTAACCGTGGTATCCAATGCATTGCGATTGAAAAAGGCGAGAATTTAAAGCTGAATCAGAGAGGCTAAAATAACGACTCAATTATTTGAAAAATCATCACTCAAGATGCTTGACACTATTTCATTACAGATTTAATATACGCGCCTCGTTGAGAGAATACTGATGGCATGTACTCTTGTTGATACGAAGCGGGAATAGCTCAGCTGGTAGAGCACGACCTTGCCAAGGTCGGGGTCGCGAGTTCGAATCTCGTTTCCCGCTCCAAATAATGGTGTCATTGCTGATGAATTGTATATGTTTGCAATGACAAAAAAGCCCGGCTTGATAGCCGGGCTTTTTTTTGCCAGGGCGCTGAAGTATTCAATGTACAGGTTGGTTGGATTAGCGTGTAGTTACTAAAAACATATAAAAAAAGGGGGGGATGGGTTTATATATACACATAAACCCATCCCCCCCTTTTTTATATGTTTTTATTCCTTTTTTGTAACTACTCAGCTTTACCTTAACTATGAGACCTTAACTACGAGAAGCCCAGGTATCCCGCAATCCAATGGTGCGATTAAAGACCCGTTTGCCATCACTTTTTGAATCTGCAAAGAAATAGCCTTCACGCTCAAACTGATAGGGTATGTCTGTGCGGGGCTCTGCCAGATTTACCTCAGCCTTGCAGCCTGTGACAATTTTCAGACTGTCGGGGTTGATTGATTCCATAAAGTCCTTGCCGCCCGCGTCGGGTGCTTTATCGGTAAACAGGCGATCATATAAATGCACATCACAGTCCACATTTTGTGTGGCAGAGACCCAGTGGATCACGCCTTTTGCCTTGATGCCATCTTGCGGATTTTTTCCTACGGTGTCCTCAATAATATGTGCCTTTACCTCAATAATATTGCCATTCTCATCTTTAATGGCTTCGTCAGCTTCAATAATATAGGCATTGCGCAGACGTACCCGCTTGTTCAGTACAAGACGCTTGAATTTTTTATTTGCACTCTCCTGAAAGTCTGCCTTGTCGATATAAAGCGTTTGGGTGAAGGGCAATGTGCGCGTTCCCAGTTCTTCACGCTGGGGATGAAGCGGTGCGCTCATTTCTTCCACCTTGTCAGCCGGATAGTTTGTCAGGGTAACCTTGAGGGGGTGAATCACACACATGGCGCGTGGTGCATTGGTGTTTAAATCTTCACGCACGGCAAATTCAAGCTGGCTCACATCCACCACACCATCAACCTTGGTGACACCTGTGCTATCAACAAAATCACGAATTGATTTTGGGGTAAATCCGCGTCGCCGCATACCTGAGATCGTAGGCATTCTGGGGTCATCCCAGCCACTTACAATGTTTTCATCAACCAGTTGTTTGAGTTTGCGCTTGCTGGTAACAGAATAGTTAACATTAAGGCGCGAAAACTCGTATTGATGCGGTGTATGGGGTACTGGCAGATTTTGAATAAACCAGTCGTATAAGGGACGGTGCTCGACAAATTCGAGGGTACAGATTGAATGGGTAATGCCTTCAATCGCATCGCCCTGACCATGAGCGTAGTCATACGATGGATAAATGCACCATTTGTCGCCCGTTTGATGATGATCAGTATGTTTGATGCGGTAAATAACCGGATCACGCATCTGCATATTGGGGTGCGCCATATCAATTTTGACACGCAGGGAACAGGCGCCTTCTGCAAACTCACCGGCACGCATTTTCTCAAAAAGCTTCAGGTTTTCTTCTACGCTGCGGTTACGGTAAGGGCTTTCCTTGCCCGCCTGTTTGAGATTACCCCGGTATTCGCGGATTTCATCTGCATTCAGGTCGCAGACATACGCCTTGCCTTCCTTAATCAGATAGATTGCCCAGTCATACAGTTGATCAAAGTAATCCGAGGTATAACGAATATCACCATGCCATTCAAAGCCCAGCCATTTGACATCTTCCTTAATGGATTCAACGTATTCGATTTCTTCTTTGGCAGGGTTGGTATCATCAAAACGCAGGTTACAGGTTCCTCCGTATTTCTTTGCCAGACCAAAATTCAGGCAGATTGACTTGGCATGTCCAATATGCAGATAGCCATTCGGCTCAGGAGGAAAACGTGTATGTAGCTGGGTAATTTTTCCGGAAGCCAGGTCGTCTTCGATGATTTTTTCGATAAAATTAAGTGGTTTTTTTTCAGTGTCAGTCATGTGTCTATTATTTTATTCTATTCTAAAGTTATTTGATGATAATTTACCCTGAATCAGCGGGGCTTACAACAGCTTCCTGAGGAATTGATGCGAATAATAAATATTGGCAGACGCCTAAATCCCCAAATAAGCCTTCTGCACCGCTTCATTTGTTCGTAATGCCTCGGCATTATCAGTGAGTGTTATATAGCCGTTTTCAATCACATAACCCCTGTCTGCTATCTGCAATGCCTGGTTTGCATTTTGTTCTACCAGAAAGATCGTGGTATTTTGCTCTTTGTTGATTTTTTTAATGATGTCAAATATTTGTGAAATTATAATTGGCGCAAGCCCCATTGATGGTTCATCCATTAATAACAGCTTGGGGCGAGCCATCAGCGCGCGCGAAATGGCGAGCATTTGCTGTTCTCCACCGCTGAGCGTTCCGCCTGACTGCCCTGATCTTTCGGCAAGAATAGGGAAAAGTGAGTAGACATAATCAATGTCCTGTTTAATGCCCTGTTTATCGTTTCTCAGAAATGCCCCCATATCCAGATTTTCACGCACGGTTAACTGCGGAAAAATATGTCTGCCTTCTGGCACCTGACAAATACCCATCGCTACAATCTCTTCAGCAGGTAGCGTATGGATTGGCTTGCCATGAAACAGGATTTCACCCTGGCGTGGTTCAACTATATTGCTAATCGACATTAGGGTGGTGGTTTTGCCTGCGCCATTAGCCCCGATCAGGGTAATGATTTCACCTTCTTTAATTTCCAGCGAGATGCCTTTGAGTGCTTCAATATTGCCGTAGTAGCTGTGTACCTGTTTTAACTCAAGCATTTGCGCCTTCCTTGTGACTTCGGTGTTGGCTATCGTCGTCACTTTCACCAAGATATGCCTTGATGACGGCAGGATTATTGCGGATTTCCTGTGGCGTTCCGGTAGCGATCAGTGTACCGTAATCCAGCACATAGATGCGGTGCGAGAGGTTCATCACCAGTTTCATATCATGCTCAATCAGGAGGATTGCCTGACCTTCCTGTTGCAAGCGCAAAATAAGTTCTTCCAGTTCTTTGGTTTCTTGCGGGTTCATGCCCGCAGCAGGTTCGTCAAGTAATAATAGCGAGGGCTCAGTTGCCAGGGCGCGGGCAATTTCCAGACGGCGTTGTGCGCCGTAGGGCAGATTGCTGGCGGATTCATTCACATATTTTTCCAGACCTATTTTTTTTAAAATGGCGTAGCTTTTCTCGATAGTCTCCTGCTCTTCGTCACGGGTTGCCTTATTGCGCAGAATTGCTCCCAAAATATAGGCTTTGGTACGACAATGACGACCAATCATGACATTTTCCAGCACACTCATGCTTTGGAACAGGCGGATATTCTGAAAGGTTCTTGCCATACCTTTGCTGGCAACCTGATTTGGCTTCAGCCCGTTCAATCGAATATTTTCCTGCCCTCTGGCAGTTAGTAAAACATCTCCTTCGGTGGGTTTGTAGATACCTGTTACGCAGTTAAAGAAGGTGGTTTTGCCTGCACCATTTGGACCGATCAGGGCGACAATTTCACCTTCGTGGATTTCCAGATCAAGCGCATTTAAAGCAACTACGCCGCCAAAGCGCATACTCAAATTTTTAACTTTTAAAATAGCACTCATGATGGATCTGCCGCCTGTTTTTTGTGTTTATCATCAGGTTTTGGCTTGTATTGGATATGGCGTTTTGCGGTTGAAATAATCCCCTGCGGACGATAAATCATTACCAATACCATGATTGCGCCAAAAGCAAGCATTCGATATTCTGACAAGGCGCGTAAATATTCTGGCAATAAAATCAGTACAAATGCACCAACAATCACGCCAACCACCGAGCCCATTCCGCCAATAACAACAATTGCCAAAATAATTGCTGACTCTAAAAAAGTGAAACTGGCAGGGTTAATAAACGTCGTTTTGGCTGCAAATATAACGCCTACCATGCCCGCCCACATTGCGCCTAGTGCAAAGGCGGTCAATTTGGTTTTTGTTTTGTCGATCCCCATAGCCTGACAGGCGATTTCATCTTCACGCAGAGCAACCCAGGCACGCCCCAGACGTGAGTCTTGCAAGCGATTAACGACAAAAATGGTAAAGACCACGAGTAATAACATTAAATAGAAAAGGTAGGTAATCGACTGATCCAGTGTTAATTCAATGCCAAAAAAGCCGGGGCGATCAATATTCGAAATTCCGCTGGGTCCCTGTGAAAATTCATTCCAGTTTTCCAGAATCAGACGGATAATCTCACCAAAGCCCAAGGTCACAATAGCAAGGTAATCGCCACGCAAACGCAATACAGGAAAACCCAGCAGAATACCAAAGAATGCAGCGAGAATTGCGCCCAGTGGCAATACCACCCAAAAACCCAGGTCAAAATGGGTATTCAATAAAGCGTAGCTGTAAGCACCGACGGCATAAAAAGCCACATAGCCCAAATCCAGCAGGCCTGCCAAGCCAACCACAATATTTAAGCCCAGACCCAGCACCACATACATTAACGCGGTAATCATAATATTGGTTTGATAGCTTGAAAATATCCACGGAAAAACCAGCCCAAAGGCAAGTGTGGCAAAGGCGAGTGGATAGAGATATTTGGGTTCGCGTAAAATAGTTTGAACCAGAGTATATTTTTGGGCATGTTGCAATGCTCTTTTCTTGCGGCGTTTTTTACCCTGATCCATTAAAATACGTGCCACAATAGACAGGATAAATGTACCAAGACCCACAAAAATCATGTTCTGCCAACGCCATTCAATGCTTTTTTCCAGTGGATGAACCTTGATCACCATAATCGGAAAGGTCAGAAAAACAAACCACAGCGCAACCTTTAATGAGCGCAGCGTTTCTTGCAATAACGGGACAAGTGAAGACATCATACTTTTTCTACCTCTTCTCTACCCAGCAAGCCGGATGGCTTGAAAATAAGGATTAACACCAGTAATGAAAAGGCAAATACATCTTCATAATCACTCGAAACATAACCCGTAGCAAAGCTTTCGGTTAAACCCAGCACAAAACCACCAAGCACCGCGCCAGGGATAGAACCGATACCACCCAAAACCGCAGCAGTAAAGGCTTTAATACCCGCTATAAAGCCGATATAAAAATTAATCTGCCCAATATGCGAGGCAATCAAAATACCGCCAATGGCAGCCAGTGCCGAGCCAATAACAAAGGTGACAGAAATCACCTTGTCAACATTGATACCAATCAGGCGTGCCATGGTGCGATCTTGTGAGGTTGCCCTCATCGCCTTGCCAATGCGGGTCATCTTGATAAAAAACGTGAGTGCTATCATAACAACTATTGTGGTGACAATAATTACCATATCAGTCGAACCTACCTTGTCTGCGTAGGGCTCCATAAAATCAAAATCAGGGATAAGCTCAGGGAAGGCAAGAAAATCGGATGTTTGTGCCAGCAATACATAGTTCTGCAAGAAAATTGACATGCCAATCGCACTGATCAATGGTGATAAGCGTGGCGCGTGTCGTAACGGCTTATAAGCAATCTTTTCTACTGTATAGCCATAAGCACTTGCCCAGATGGCAGCGGCAAAACCCGCCAGTATAATAATCGACAAGGCTGGAAAACCGTAGATACTTAAAACCGAGGCAATAATATAAGCGGTAAATGCCCCAATCATATAAATTTCACCATGAGCAAAATTAATCAGCCCGATAATGCCATAGACCATGGTGTAACCCAGTGCGATTAAAGCGTAGATAGAGCCTCGCGTTAAGCCACTAAAAAATAACTCTATAAAATAATCCATTTATTTTTATGCCCTTTGTTCTGCTCTTTTGCACAATTAAAAGCCTGAGAAAAACTCAGGCTTTTAATATTCATCACACGGCAGGCTAAAACTGTTGATTTGTTCAATGCGCAGGTGGATTAGCGAGCTTAATTCAACCGTAATCCAGCATAGTACCGTGACCTGTCGGGTTATGCCGAGGCTAACCCGAGTTACAAAACACAGGTTTACCCGCTACCCACAAACGATAGCAGTGTGACTATTTTACTTCAACATACTTTCCATCTTTTACCTGATACATTGCAAAGCCAACGCCTATTGCATCACCTTTCTCGTCAAACTTGATTTTACCTAATGGCGTATCTGTTTCATGCTCATGCAATGCCTTGGTTACTGCATCATAATCGGTTGAGCCGGCTTCTTCTACCGCTGCCAATATTGCCAGTGTGGCTGCATAGGCATTCTCATAGAAAGCACCTGGGTCTTTATTATAGGCTTTCTTGTGTGCTTCAATCGCTTCTTTGGAGAGGGGATTTTTTGAATTATCCTGTGGTCCTGTCGCATAAACACCTTCTGCGTATTTTCCGGCAACTTTAATAAAGGTATCATCTTTCACCCCGTCATCCGAGATAAATACTGTTTTCATGCGCTTTTTACGCATTTGAGTCACAATTTTTGATGCTTCAGGATGGTATCCACCAAAAATTACACCATCAGCTCCCGAACGCTTGATTTTTTGCACAACAGCAGAATAATCAACAGCACCTGGTGTTACACCTTCGTATAAAGCAACTTCAACCTTATCATTTGCTTCAATAAATTTTTTGGCAAATTCAGCCAGCCCTTTACCATAATCACCCTTATCGTGTATGACTGCAATTTTCTTCAAGCCCAGAGAAACGGCAAATTCGACTTCCTTGGCTGCCTGCGCATCATCTGATGCAATGGTGCGGTAGAAGTTAGGATAATCGCCACTTTGGGTTAACCCTGGGCTGGTTGCTGAAGGAGACATCACAATGATTTTGGCATTTTTATAAATTGGCAAAGCCGCTTTGGTTGCGCCCGAACAGATATGACCAATGACGAGCTTGACCCCTTCTGATGCCAGTTTAGTCGCTGTATTGGTTGCAATTTCAGGTTTGCAAACATCGTCTTCAATGACGAGTTCAACCTGTTTGCCATTGACTCCGCCTTTGGAATTGATTTGCTTAACAACCAGTTTGGCAGCCTTGGTCGTTGGTATTCCGTAGGAGGCAAGGTCTCCACTGTGTGGACCCGCGACACCTAATTTGAGTGTATCCGCATTTGCTACACCCGTTGCAGCAAACGTCAGACCTAAAAGCGTTGACATTATTGTCGAGACCATTGTCTTGTTAATTGATTTTTTCATTTGATTCATCCTCCGGTTTTATATTGCCATAACATAGCATAGGAAAAAATTATATTTTTTTCCATGACTAAAATTCGATTAATTAATTGTGTCGTGGTTAATTGTGCTCAGGTTACTTATCAAAGAAAATAAATACAGAGCTTGAAAAGATATAATTTCAGACTATAGTAAGCGGGTGTCTGGGAGTCTGTCCGGAAACAGGAAGTATAACTTTCCATAACAGGAACAGGCTGTTTCAGACAAGCCAGAAACCTGTCTGGAATTATCAAGGAAATATGAGTCGCAGCGAAGAAAAGCTGAGTTTGCGCCAGATATTTTGTCAATTTGAGGCAAATAGTCATTCTATTTAACTCTATTTAACGAAAATTGAGGAAAAATTCAGCCTGATTCAGTTTTTTCCGCGGGTAGGCTTACTCTTTTCAGACAGGTACTTAAGTTCTTAAAACTCGTTATAATGCTTAAAAATTACAATTACTAGACGGAGAATCCGATAATGATCGACGTACAAGCAAGAAATTTTTCATTAACAGAAGCAATTAACAACCATACTCACCAAAAGCTGGAATCTATGCTCCATCATTTTGGTGACAAAATCCTTAAAATTATTGTTCATCTCTCTGATGATAACGGTCCCAAAGGTGGAATTGACAAACATTGCCATATTCATGTCGAAATGAAAAAAATGCCTACCGTCGTTATAGAAGACTCTGAAGAAAACTTATACACAGCCATAGATAAAGCAACTCACCGGGCAGAACGTGCGGTGAGAAAATCTGTTGAGAAGGTGCAAACAAAAGCACGCCATATAGACAAATCTGTTATTAACGGCGTATAAGCCTAACCGGAAACCTGTTTGAGTACAGAAGCCGCTGCAAATTTATCAGCCAATCTTGCCTGAATCCGTAAAATAATGCTGAGAGAGGTAAGATATTGGCTACATAAATTTAGCAGCTGCTTACTGCACTCAATAACACTTTACTGTCTCGGCGAGTATTTCTAAATAGTTTTAAAATCAATATCTTACTATTGTATTGTTAGCATCTCGGTGATTATGCCTTAATTAAAAAATATTCAAATACCTATAATTTGTATTTATCAAATTAGGAGTAATTAGTGAAATTACCTGAAAATATGGTATTCTAGGCGCACAGTTTTAATTAAAGCTTTATACGAAACTGTGTTTTTTTATTTTAAAATTGAGGTTCCCAGAAATGGCAACAGGTACAGTTAAGTGGTTCAACAGCAGTAAAGGTTTTGGTTTTATTGCTCCTGATGACGGTAGTGATGATGTGTTTGTTCACTACAATTCTATTCAAATGGATGGATATAAGTCCCTGGAAGAAGGGCAGAAAGTGAATTTTGAGACAGAAGACGGTGCTAAGGGACCGGCTGCTGTAAATGTTACTGCGGTAGACTAAAACCAAAGCCCCGCAACTTTAGAAGCCCCGCTAATGCGGGGCTTTTTATTTGTCTAAAAAGAGATTTAGCATAATTTGATTATGCGACAGTATTTGCTCTCTCAACACTCCTGTAAATATACTCGGATCAAAGTACTCCAGAATATCTAAAAGATGTAAAATACTCTTTCCAAAAGCTAAATTTTGATGTTATTATCTCGCGCCTCGTGAGGCTGAGTTGCAGAGTGGTTATGCAACGGTTTGCAAAACCGTCTACCTCGGTTCGATTCCGGGCTCAGCCTCCACTTCTTATTACGATTGAAACATTAAAATATCTCAAAAGTAAGTTATATAAGTTACAAACAAAGCCCAGGTGGCGAAATTGGTAGACGCAAGGGACTTAAAATCCCTCGGTAGCAATACCGTGCCGGTTCGATTCCGGCCCTGGGCACCAATACACAGATTCAAAGAAGTTCATATCGTTTTCAATCTTACTCCATGAAATAAGCATTCATCTCTGCTACTATCTGCTTAACAAATTATTACGGGTTTCTAATAACGATCTGGAGCAGTCGTAGAGCATGGATGATAGAAATTATTATAAATACTGGGGTAAAGCAAAAAAGCCTGGTGATGATTCGGATGGTGCGCCTTATCATCTGCTGGTTTATCATTCGCTGGATGTGGCAGCAGTTGCAGCTGTATGGTGGCAACAAAGTGCTGTTATAAGGAACCAGTTTACCTCTATCAGTCACACTAGTGAAGAAGTTACCCAGGCGTGGCTACTTTTTTTTATCGCTTTGCATGATCTTGGAAAGTTTGATGTGCGCTTTCAGATGAAAGTGCCTGAAGTCGCAACTGGGCTTTGGAGTGGTTTTGCAGATTTAGATACAAGCCAGTGCAGAAAATATTATCATGGCGAATATACTTATCACTGGTTATTTAAAGATTTTTCCGAAGAATTTGAATGGGAATCATCAGGTTGGATTGAAGCAGAAGGGGTAGAGATTTGGGAAAACTGGCAACCCTGGCTTCAGGCTGTTGCCGGACATCATGGTATAGAACCATACGGGCAAGATAATTTTTTACAACTGCGTGCGGATAAGCATGTTATTGAGTATGATCGAACTGCCCGAAAATCCTTTGTTTACCAGATGGAATCACTTTTCCTGAAACCGGCAGGTTTATCCATTAAAGATTTACCACCACCTTGTCATTTATTATTTTTTGCAGGTTTTTGTTCTGTCTGTGATTGGCTGGGTTCTACCACCCACAATAAAAACGGAGAAGCTCTGTTTGATTTTCATGCTAACCATGAAAGGCAAGATAAACAAAACCATCTACGGAATTATTTCGAATCAAAACGTCCCATTGCTCAGAGATTGTTACAGGAGAGCGGTTTGCTTCAAAACGTAACAACCACTGGCGGTATGCAATCATTATTCCCTGAATTTATCCCACACCAAGTACAAACACTGGTTGACAAAATCCCTGTTAAACCCGGTCTTACATTGATTGAAGCACCCACCGGATCAGGCAAAACAGAAGCCGCCTTAGCCTATGCCAGTTATATGCTGGCAGGAGAAATAGCAGAGAGCATAATCTTTGCATTGCCAACACAGGCGACTGCCAATGCCATGCTGGAGCGTCTGATTAAAGTCTCGAAAAAACTGTATGACGGAGCTGACATTGTTTTGGCGCACGGCAAAGCTGGTTTTAACCCTGAATTTATTGATCTGAAGGAAGCCTCAAAAAGAAATACATCTCTTGATGGTGAGCATGAACTGGAAGCCAGTGTGCAATGCTCCCAGTGGCTTGGGCAAAGCCGCAAGCGGGTATTTCTGGGGCAAATTGGAGTATGCACGGTTGATCAGGTGCTTGTTTCGGTTTTGCCCGTTAAACATCGTTTTGTGCGTTCATTCGGGCTGGGTAAAAGCGTGTTAATTATTGATGAGGTTCATGCCTATGACAGTTATATGTATGGGCTTTTAATTGAAGTACTCCACAGACAAAAAGCCATGAATGGTAGTGTGATTTTACTATCTGCCACTTTACCTCTTTTTCAACGTGAAAAGCTTATGTCCACATGGGGTGATGCCACAAATGTCTTTACTAAAGAGGATGATTATCCGCTCATATCACATATACACAGCGAAAAAACCACCACTTATCCGTTGCCTGTGGAAGAATGCAAACGACTGGCACAACAACCCAAACGTATGGTTAAAATTAGCAACCTGACAACACCAGATATGCTTCCTGATAAGGGTTTGATAGAGCAAATCATCCAGGCGGCAGAACACCATGCCAATGTGGTTATTATCTGCAATTTGGTAGCCGATGCGCAGTCACTTGCCAGTCAGTTGAAAGAACTGACCTCTATAACCGTTGACCTATTTCATTCACGTTATCGTTTTAAAGATCGCCAGCAAAAGGAAAATCTGGTACTTGAAAGTTACGGCAAGGGTAATAAGCGCAAGCAGGGGGGTATTCTGGTAGCAACTCAGGTGGTGGAACAAAGCCTTGATTTGGACTTTGACTGGATGATTAGTCAGCTTTGCCCTATGGACTTGCTGTTTCAGCGTTTAGGGCGACTACACCGACATGAGCGAGAAAGACCAAGGGGATTCACAGAACCACAATGTACAGTATTGTTACCTGAAAATGAGGATTATCAGTTGCACAAGCTGATTTATGGTAACAAAAAAGCACCTAATTCTCGTGTCTTATGGCGTACAGAGCAGCTTATAAAAAATACAAGCGGCGATAATTCCACGCTGGTTTTTCCGGATGCTTACCGCCCCATGATTGAGTGTGTGTATCAGGAAGAACCCTGGCTGGATGAGCCTGTTTCAATTATTGAGGAATATGAGGCCTTCCAGATGGAAGAAATTGCAAGCCGGATGACTGCCAATGATTTAACCAAAATTGAAAACGTCTGGGATGATCAGGATAGCAACATCAATGCCCTAACCAGAGATGGTGAAATGAACCTGAATATTATTCCTGTGCTTGCTATAGAAAGGGGAAGCTATTTTTTGGATGAAACCATACCAATTACTGAAATTGAAGAATGGAAGCAACAGGAAGCTTTAATGTTGAACACCATTCCTGTTCCTGCCTCTTGGGAATCCAGCTTGCAAGACATTGCTATTAAATACAAGGATAGTGATGTCTTTTGTTTGCCCATGATTCCTGATAGTGACTCATGGAAGGCAACAGGTAAAAAAGCCGATTTTAGATACAATATAGATACAGGCTTGGAAAGGAAAAAGCAAGAATAATAACATGCTATAAAAGTGAGGGCAGAAACACTCTGCCCTCATCCCCACGGATGTGGGGAACAAACTAAGTATAAAACTAAGTTCAAACTGAACTCGGTGCATCCCCAAGTATTGGGGAACGCTTTTAGCTTTTAGTATACTATACGCATTTTTCAAACTGAACTCTTGTGAAATATTTAATCAGCGTGTATTATTTGACCATTATTTCAAAGATATGCACGCTAACATGAACCGATTCATTAAGAAACTTGTTAAAAACCTCAATAAAATTAATCCATTGGGGTTTGCAACATTAGCTTTAATTGTAAGTTTACTATCGGTCATGGTGGTTTTCATCTTTGCACTGAAATTATAAAGGCATATATCAATGAATTTGCTTACCGATCCCTGGATTCCTGTTCAACAAAATTCAGAATTTAAACTGATCACGCTCCAGAGTATTTTGTGTCACGAAGATTGCGGTGAAATTGCCCTATCCCGTGATGATATGGAACTAGCCTGTTTACAACTTCTGATCTGTCTAGTTCAGGTTCTGTTTTTGCCTGAAAATGGAAAAACTTTAAAACAGCGTATTGTCAAACCGTTAACTGAAGGCGAGTACAATGCGGGCATTAAAGACTATATCGACTGGTTTGATCTCACTCATCCTGATACTCCCTTTATGCAAATTCGGGGAGTAAAAGCGGCAAAACCAACCCCTATTCAAAAATTATTTATTGGTATGCCAGAAGGAAATAATCATGCCTTTTTTAATAATGCAGGTGATATTCGTGGAATAAGTAAATCAGCTGCTGCAATTGTCTTGTTTAATCAGGCTATGAATAGTCCGAGTTTTGGTGGTGGCTTTAAGGGTGGTTTTCGTGGAGGTGCACCCATTACCACCTTGCTTGCAGGGGATTCACTCCGGCAAACCATCTGGTTTAATATTCTGCACAAGGAAAGCGTAATTGAACTACTACCCAACTATGAACATTTGGCTAAAAATGATAAACCTGTCTGGGTAGAACCTATTAAAGAAAAGTCAAAAATATCAGTATCAGAAATTGGTCTATTGCGTGGTTTGTTTTGGCAACCTGCCCATATTGAACTGGAATTTAATGAAGACTCTCATTTTTGTGAGTTTTACGGTATAAAAACAAGTAGCCCAGTCATCTGCTGCTTTAACAAGGAAAAGTTTGTCTATGAGATAATTGGCGACTGGATTCATCCACATTCACCACGCATTATTGACATAAAAAAGCATACCACTCGCTATCGCTCGTTTACTACTACTGCACCAGCATGGACGCAACTTAATCACTTTGTTATTCAATCTGATAGCAAAAAAGAAAATTATCGTGTAGCAAGCGTAGTCAGGCAGTTTTCAGCATTGACATCTGACATAAAAGATATAACCCCCCAGCTTATTGTTGGTGGTTATCGAAATAAACAAGCTTCAATTTTACAACGCAGACATGAGCTTTTTCCTCTAAATTCAGGTTGGGAATCCAATAGCAATCACTTTGAAGAATTAATCAATCAGGCTGTTGAAATAAAAAAGTTGCTGCGCAACAAGTTATATGGATTTGCACAGGCATCGGGCGCAGAAGGCGTTCCTGATAGGGCTGAGCGACTTTTTTATCACAATTCTGAAAAAATAATACTGGATTCTTTGCGGAATATAGATTGGCGTAAAAGTGCAGAGACCATCAAGCAACTTAAGAGACAACTCATAAAGTTAAGCTGGAACATTGTTGATGAAGTCACTCGTCCCTACCAGCATGAGGCTAAAATGATCAAGGCACTAACTATTACTCGGAAAACACTGGCAGGCGGATTCAGCAAACTAACAGGAGAAGCAGGATGAGCAACAATAAAATAAATTTTGTTGATATTGTCGAGCGTTATAACAAAAGGCTTAGTAGTGGGCAACGAGCAGAACTACGCAGGGCAACACTTGAATCAATTGCTTCCATCCCTGCATATTACCATTTGTTGCCTGGCATAAGAACAAACTCAAGCTGGGATCGTGTGGTGTTTTTTTTACCTTATGTAAAGCACTCTGATAATGCAAAAACATTGGGTGAACAATTAGCCAAGAAGGTCAGTGAGGAACGTTTGTTTCAGGTGCTAAGATCCCGAAAACCCAACGACCTGATTCAGCTTAGACGATTGGTACAACAGGTTGAACCTACTGTAGATTGGCAACAATTCGGAAAAACTCTATTTTTCTGGAATGAGGATAAGAAACGCCGATTATTAGAAGATTATTTTTACCATTATTCCGCCCCCAAAAAAGGAGCCAAGACATGAGCAATAAAAATTTTATCAATTTCCATATCCTTATCTCGCACAGTCCTTCCTGTTTAAACAGAGATGATATGAATATGCAAAAGTCCGCTATTTTTGGCGGTGTACGTCGTGTACGAATTTCATCACAATCATTAAAACGCGCTATACGCAAAAGTGATTATTACAAAGAACATCTTGGTCAACCTTCAAAGCGTACACGCGAGCTTGGCAAACTCAATAAAAAATATTGTAAAGCTTTGCAAGATCGCTTCTCAGAAGAAGAGGTCACACAAGCCATTGAATGGATTGCGGGAAAAAACGGTATTGCCGAAGATGAAAAATTGCAAGCAAGTTCTGTTGCACCCTGGTCGGTTGAAGAAGTTGCGCATTATTGTCAAGTTATTGCCGACGCAGGTGAAGATGCTGATAAAAAGAAGCTGGAAAAACAAATACAGAAAGAATCAGCTGCCTTTAATGAAGCATTGACCAAAGCGGTAGATATTGCTTTATCGGGTCGCATGGCAACATCAGGCTTGATGACTAATATGGATGGAGCAATGGCTGTTGCCCATGCTATCACGACCCATGCAGTTGATGCGGATATTGACTGGTTTACAGCCGTTGATGATCTGGTTGCTGAAGAACAGCAAAAACGGCGTGTGGGTGAAACTACCGAAGGGGAAGGTGAGCAAGGTTCTGGACATTTGGGTACACAGGAATTTAGCTCTGGTGTTTTTTATCGATATGCCAGCCTTAATATTCCCCAGTTACAGGAAAACCTGGGAGGAGCATCGCGTGAAAAAGCTCTTGAAATTGCATCTCACGTTCTGCATATGCTGGCAACAGTCGTACCATCAGCAAAACAACAAAGTAGCGCTGCCTATAATCTGGCTGATTATGTCATGGTGAGTTTTAGCTCCATTCCTGTATCACTTGCCAATGCGTTTGAAGACCCCATAAACAACCAATCTGGTTTTTTGAAGCCTTCTATAAGCGCTCTTCAGAATTACTGGAAACAAACTCATCAGGGTTATGGACTGAAAGAACAAGTTGCCACTTTTCAATTAGGAGAGAGCAAGCCCCTTGAAAATCTAACCGTGTTTTCATCCCTGCCAGAGCTTGAGACATGGGTGTGCAAAGATGCGGGAGTGTATTCATGAATAATGACATAAGGCATTATCTGGCACTGAAACTCAGTGGCGTAATGCAGTCATGGGGTGGGCATACACTGGAAGATCTTCGGCACACTGAACTCATGCCAACTCGTAGCGCCATATTAGGCTTGTTAGCAGCCTGTCTTGGTATTGACCGCAAGCATAGTGACAGGCTGGAAGCACTAGCGCAAAGCGTTACCATGGCAGTCAGGGCAGATGCTCATTCAAGCAAAACAGGAAAACTACTTGAAGCACAACGTATTATGGACTTTCATACTGTCATGGATGCTCGCAAGGTAGATGGAAAACCTAATAAATTCCCTGTTGTTTCTCGACGAGAATATCTTTGTGATGCTGTTTTTACTGTATTACTGGAGGAAAATGAAAACGCGTTTTTCTCTCTTGATGATATTAAACAGGCAGTTCAGAATCCTGTGTATATTCCATTTTTGGGTCGCCGCTCCTGTCCGATTACACGCCCCCTGTATGAAGCTGATTTAACTGCAAGTGACTTCAAGGCAGCCTTTTCACTACTTGATTCCATTGCTGGAACTGTTTATAGCGATAAACCTCTGGATCAGGATGATGTTGTCATGCGAATCAGGGATATTCCGCTATATAAACGAAAACGACAATTTGCATCGCGGAAACTCTATATTCACCCTGATAATGCAAATGAGGCTCATCATGTATCTGAGTAAAGTGTTTTTGCAACCATACCATCTTAATAACGCATGGGAATGGCATCGTGCATTATGGACGCTATTCCCTAATATTAAAAGCGGTCAGCCCTTACCCTGTTTATATCGCATTGAATCTATGAATCTGGCAAAAGGGGCACAAGTATTGATGCAGTCAGAGATAAAGCCTGTCTTACAGTCTGCAAAAGCCAACGTGTTGGCGCAAAAGGAGTTTGAGCCACAATTTATTCAGAATCAGCTATTGCGCTTTAATCTGCTGGCAAATGCCACCAAAAAAATTCGTGACAAGAAAAATCCCGAACGCAAAATACGAGTTCCATTAATAAAAGAAGAAGATCAACAGGCATGGTTACAACGGAAATTTAATGGTGTAGCAGATATTTCAGTAAACAACTTACTTATTCAGAATCAACCGCCCATTTATTTCCGCAAAGGCAGACATGTAGGCAAGATTATATCTACTCGTTTTGAGGGGCTGATAGAGCTTCAGTCTGCAAATGAGCTTCAAAGACTTCTAAAACAAGGCATAGGTTCAGGAAAATCATTTGGTTGCGGGCTTTTGTCTTTAGCTAAGACTTAACACCATATCCTGTTGAATTAATTATAAAATAGAGTTTCCATTCAGGTGCTATTTATAAAAGTTAATTGGTTTATGCTACACTTTGGCATGTCATATTGATCTGTTATAACTGAAATGTGTACCTGGGTCGTTATACAGGCGTGAAAAGTTCTGTTGGCAACATATCGCCAAAATAACATGAAGGAAAGCAGTAATGACTAAAAATCAGGTATTAACAATTCTCAGGCGTATAAAACCAGAGTTAACAGAATACTTTGGTGTCATACGATTGGCATTATTTGGCTCTACAGCAAGAGGAGAGGCAACCCCCAATAGCGATATTGATATTATCGTCTCCTTTGATGGTCCTGCAACCTCAAAACGTTATTTTGGCGTACAATTCTTGCTCGAAGATACACTGGGGCAGCCAGTTGATCTGGTGACAGAGAAGGCAATACGTAAAGAACTACGCCCCTATATTGAACGAGAGGCAATCAATGTCTAAGCGTGAGTGGGCAATTAAACGATTTTTCCGATCATGGCAAATACTAGCACCCCATTTCTCTCCCTTAAACCCATACCGATGAAAGATCGCGTCTCCATGATTTTTCTTGAATATGGTCAGATAGATGTCAAAGACGGAGCATTTGTACTAATTGATAAAAATGGCGTGCGTACACATATTCCAGTCGGCTCGATTGCCTGCATTATGCTGGAACCAGGCACGCGGATATCTCATACAGCAGTGAGATTGGCATCGGAAGTCGGTACATTACTGGTATGG
>Ga0256832_1000858_pt1 | contig 20222 bp, 21 predicted proteins | sample 134614metaG_FD_190534 | JGI IMG/M metagenome (GOLD analysis project Ga0256832, IMG submission 190534) | Hydrothermal vent microbial communities from Lau Basin, Pacific Ocean - 134-614 | ecosystem: Environmental > Aquatic > Marine > Hydrothermal vents | place: Pacific Ocean: Lau Basin | collected...
ACGGCTTCCCGCCTGGCCTCGAACGATACCATTTTTTTGTGTTGATATCCTTGAGCATGGCATTGTCCAGCATCTGCTCGGCCCGAAGTTTCTTCAAACGCCGGTTCTCAATCTCAAGGGCTTTGAACTATAGGCGTCGGAAACGTCCAGGCTTCCATATTTGCTCTTCCGTTTATAAAATGTCGCAGGACTGATACCATGACGACGACAAACCTCTTTGGTCGGCAGGCCATGCTCCTGCGCCTTTAATATCGCAATAATCTGTTCTTCACTAAACCGTGATCGCTTCATAATAGCCTCCTTCATTAGCAGAGACTCGACCATAAAATGGCAGAAAGTTGGGGCGCAGGTCACTGGCTGGACAACAAATGCTGTGGATTTCCGGGCTGTCCTTTCTGGTCGCTCTTCTGATTGTCCTGCAATCCATTCTGGCGATTGCACGCATGCCGCTCTCAAGTCTGGTCAAATAGTCAGAACGCGCGCATCATCGACATTACGGGGTCAAGATGGCAGTCCTTATTCATTTATATTTCCGTAGGCCCATTTGCCTTCATACCTGCGCCCGTTTTTCCAGATATAGAGGCCGGAGCCATGCCTTAGATCATCCTTCCACTCACCCCTATAGATATCACCACTTGGATAGATGTTGATACCGTAACCGTTACGTTTATCCCGCTTCCACTCACCATCATATTTGCCCCCCTCGGACCAGTACATGATTCCGTGCCCGTCCTTCATGTCAAACTTCCATTCACCAACATATCTGTCGCCATTGGCATATTTATACGTTCCAATCCCGGAAGCGTGGTCGCGCCGCCATTGCCCCGTATAAACATCGCCATTCGTCCAGTAAAAGCTTCCCTTGCCATCTTGCAGTCCGTTGCGGTAATGGCCAATATATTTATTGCCGCTTGGAAACACATAGGTTCCAAATCCTGTCTCACAATCGCCGGAAATACACCTTGCCTGCCCTGCCTGCGTCAGACAAAAAAACGAAATGAGCATACTGCTCACCATGACAATATACTTATTCATAAACCTCCCCTTTTTTACAGAGCAGGATATCAATAGTCGGAATACGGCCTGTCTGCAAGTGTAAGGCGCAGAAGCAGAACTCACACCAAAGTCTGTTTATAAACCCGGCGTGCCAAGAAGACCCCCCAGTTGCGGGAGTAAGGCCTGGTTGGCGGCGATAAGATTGCCGCTCTCATGTGCGTTATCGGCCCCACTATCAATATCCACCACCTTGCCACCGGCCTCGCGTACCAATACAATACCGGCAGCAATATCCCAGATATGCAGACCGCGTTCCCAATAGCCATCAAAGCGCCCGGCCGCCAGCCAGGCCAGATCCAGCGCGGCTGAACCGTTGCGGCGAATACCGGAGACCTGGGCCATGACCTTGTGCAGTTCAGTGAGGAATTTGGCATGTCCGGGCTTGCCTTTCCACGGCGTGCCGGTCGCAATCAGACACAGCCCCAAATCCTGCCTTTGAGGCATGCGCAGACGGCGCTCCTGACCCCGATTGTCAATCAGATACGCACCCTTGCCGGCCTCGGCATGAAACATCTCATCCCGAATGACATCATAAATGACACCGCCGTGTAACACCCCCTCACGCTCCACAGCTATGGAGATGGCAAAATGCGGATTTGCGTGCATGAAATTGGTCGTGCCATCAAGCGGGTCTATGATAAATCTGTGTGTCTTGTCCGAGCCTTCAACCGTGCCCTGCTCTTCCATAAGATAACCATAGCCGGGGCGGCTGCCCTTAAGGCTTGTAAAGATTTTCTCTTCCGCCATCTTGTCCGCACGTGAAACAAAATCAGCAGGGCCTTTACGTGAAAACTGCAGGTTTTCGACCTCACCGAAATCGCGCGCCAGCACGCGCGCACCGGCGCGGGCCGCCTTGATCATAACCTCAATCAGCGGAGACGCATTACTCATACCAGCGCCCTATTCCGCCCGTTTGACGTAAGAACCGTCTTCGGTTTGCACAACAATTCGGGTACCGGCATCAATGAAAGGCGGAATGGTTGTCCGTACCCCGTTTTCCAGAATGGCTGGCTTGTAGGAATTGGCGGCCGTCTGCCCCTTGACCACAGGTTCGGTCTCAACCACTTCCAGTTCAACATGTTTGGGCATGTCAACGGAGATAGGTTTATCCTCATGAAATTCAAGCTGTACTTCCATGCCATCGGTCAGATAGACGGCACGCTCGCCGACAAATTCTTTTTGCAGACTGATTTGTTCATAATTCTCGGAATTCATAAACACCAGCATATCGCCGTCCTCATACAGATAGGTATGGGGCTTCTGGTCAAGACGCACCCTTTCTACCGTCTCGGAAGCGCGAAAACGCTCATTGAGTTTGCGGCCATCCATCAGGTTTTTCAGTTCGACCTGATTAAACGCGCCGCCTTTGCCCGGCTTGACCGCATTGCATTTGACCGCCACCCACAAAGCGTCCTGATGTTTGATGATATTGCCAGGCTTGATCTCGTTACCGTTTATTTTCATTGGATTGCTCTCACATATATGGAAATTCAGGCGGCTCTTACCAAAGAAGCCTGCGTGCGGCAACCGCTATATTACACTGACGGCATTGTGATTTGCCTGCAGTTTTCACCATGCTATGGACTTCAAAAAAATGAGGAATTGTCATGTCACTGTTTCCGAGCCTGGGCAAGACCCCGCATTTGTCAGACGTCTTTAAGGCTTTCCCGGAAGCTGTGCGGCCCCTGCTGGAATATCATGATATCGTCTTGCGCGGTGAAAGTCCGCTTACCGTAGGTGAGCGCGAGCTTATCGCCGCTTTTATCTCGGGGTTAAATGCGTGTACCTTCTGCTACGGTGCGCATAAAATCTACGCCAGGCTTTTTGGTGCCGATGAGGCGGTAATAGACGCCATGGTCAAAGATTTGGAGACAGCCCCGGTTCCTGAAAAAATGCGTCCCATTCTGGCCTATGTCAAAAAGCTGACCCGCCTGCCAAGCACATTACGCGCAGCCGATGCGCAGGCGGTTTATGAGGCCGGATGGAGTGAGCGGGCGCTTTATGATGCCGTTCAGGTATGCGCTCTGTTTAATTTCATGAACCGGATTATTGAAGGGACAGGAGTGAGTTTTGATTATGAGCAAAACCCGCCGAGTGAAGCAGATTTGCAAGACAGGCGCACACGCTCCTATACTGATTTCGGACGCCAAATCGGGATCATCAGGGAAGACTGAGCTTTGGATATCTTACATCAATTCAGCGCAGACATGCGCGCCGGGCCAGCCTGGGTTTTGTATTGGGTTGGTTTTATGGCGCTGGTGTTTGCACTGTCTATCCCTTTTGCGTTCACGCGCAAAGAGGCGCGCTGGATTGCGTTTTCAACCCTGGTTCTCGCACCTGTCCTCATGATGGTTTTATACGCACATTATGGTTATGAACGTATTTTGGGTCTTGGTCATATTATTGGCTGGGCCCCCGGACTGTATTACGCTCTTAAACACAAACATGACTGGCAAATCAAACAGACCCTTGCCGGAAAGTATCTGGTTCTCGTCGTGGCCACAATGAACATTTCATTGGTTTTCGATATCAACGATGTTGCCCGTTTTATACTCGGCAATCCTTCCTAGCCGGCAGAACCGCTACTCATATTCTCTTTAATCCTGATACCGGCCGGGGTCATAATGACGATGAACAGGACAGGCAGGAAAAACACAATCATCGGAACGGTGAGCTTGGCCGGCAGGGCCGCCGCTTTTTTCTCAGCCGCCATAACCCGCATTTGACGATTTTCCTCCGCCATTGTCCGCAATGTCTGCCCCAACGGCGTCCCGTAGCGCTCTGACTGTATCAAAGCCGTTGAAACAGCTCGAATGCCCGGATGGTTGTTTCGTCTGGCCAGGTTTTCAAACGCCTGACGGCGTGATGGCAAATAGGACAGCTCCGCTGTTGTTAACGAAAACTCCTCGGCCAGTTCAATGGAATTTTCTGCCATCTCCTCAGCGACTTTGGCAAACCCCAACTCAATCGACATACCCGATTCAACGCAAATCAGGAGCAAATCCAGCGCATCAGGAAAAACGGGCGAAATCGAAGCGATCCGTTTATTGGTTCTGTTCTTTACATAAATACCAGGAGCATAATATCCCAAAACGGTCAAGGCCATGGTCGCAGACCAGTTCTGCATGGTCTGCCAGCCAAACGGGTTCATGAGGACAAAATAGAGGGCACCAACAATAAACAGAATGATCGGCATGGCCAGCCGGAAGAAATAAAACATATAGATTGGACGTTGACCACGCAAGCCAGCCTGGCTCAGTTTTTCTTTCAGGTCTGATGCCGCCAAAAGTTTTTCAAGTGACATTTTATCGACCAGATCTTTTACAAACCCCCTGGATTCGTCCCTAAGGCCGCCACGGTTAAGTTCTTTCATTCTGGCACGGCGCATTGCATCACGTTCGTTCGCGATCGCCCCCATACGCTTTTTCAGCTGATCACCTTCCAGAACAGGAATGAGCAATGTATAAAGTGTCGCCACTGTCGCGAGACAGACAATAGCAATCAATACATTTCTGAACAGCTCTATTGATTCAGCTTGCATCGTTTATCCTAAAATTTAAAATTAATCATTTTGCGCATGGTCAGTATACCGGTAAGCATCATACCTGCCCCAATCATCAAATTCTTTTGACCGCGTGGCGTATGATAGAGAAGCGCCATGTAATCAGGTTGCACAATACTGACCATAATCATGACCGCTGGTGGCAGCAGCCCGATAATAATGGCTGAGGTCTTGGCCTCGGCAGCCAGAGCCTTGACCTTTTCGCGTAAAATTTTACGCCCGCGCAAAACATTCGACAGGTTGTCCAGGCTCTCGCCAAGATTACCCCCTGTTGAGCGCTGAATTGATAATACAGTCCCGAAAAAGTTGACTTCAGCCAGCGGCATACGTTCATACATCTGCTCAACACACGTCCCAAGCGGTACACCCACCCGTTCTGCTTCGACCAGCTTTTGAAACTCGGACCGCACCGGCTCAGGCGTTTCATGGGCAATAATGCTCAAACAATCATTTAAGGGAAGGCCCGTCCGGACACCTCTGACAATAATATCCATCGCATCAGCAAAGTGGTTCGAGAATTTCTGCTGCCGCCGGGTAATCAACATATTCAGAAACCATCGCGGCAAACCAAAACCAACCACAAACCCACCTGCCAAAGCAAAGAGGGGATTTATTTTCATCAGAATGAGAATAAGGGCAACCACCACTCCGATTGAGATTGAGATAATAGAGAAAGTGCGCGCCGTCATCGTCAGGTTAGCCTGGATCATTTTCGATTTCAGCGATTTTTTCTTCTTATTCTTGCTTTTTTGCTTTTTTTCCAACTCCTCCAGGGAACTCTCAATCTGTTTTCGACGAGATGAATTATCATCGACCTTCATAAATGACAGAGCCGACCGCTTTTCCTTTGAAGAGCCGCTAATCTTCTGGACACGTTTTTTCGTGGTACTATCGCCTGAATCCAAAAGAAGATAGGCAATTATGAGAAAACCAACGCCACCGAGTGCAGCTAACATCATGGTTGCGTCCATCATGCACCCCCTGCTTCATCAAGCGCCATTGCCAATTCTTTTTCCAGGTTAAAGTAACGCGCACGATCCCAAAATGCCGGACGTGCAATCCCTGTGGACTTATGCTGTCCGATAATTTTTCCATTCGCATCTTCCCCTTCAATCTCGTAAACGAGCAAATCCTGGGTTACGATGACATCGCCTTCCATTCCAAGAACTTCTGTGATGTGTGTGATACGACGTGAACCGTCCCGCAGGCGGGTCGCCTGTAATACAATATCAATGGAACCTGTAATCATCTCTCGAATTGTCCGGGTCGGCAGAGAGAATCCACCCATGGTAATCATGCTCTCCAACCGTGACAATGCCTCACGCGGGCTGTTCGCGTGCAATGTTCCCATAGAGCCATCATGACCGGTATTCATGGCTTGCAGGAGATCAAAGGCCTCCGGGCCACGTACCTCACCCACAATGATGCGTTCGGGACGCATGCGCAGACAGTTTTTCACCAAATCTGCCATGGTAATCTTGCCCTTGCCCTCAAGATTTGGGGGACGTGTTTCCAAACGGACAACATGTGGCTGCTGAAGCTGCAGTTCGGCTGCGTCTTCACAGGTAATAATACGTTCATCAGGATGTATATAAGCCGTCATACAGTTGAGCAGGGTTGTTTTCCCCGAGCCTGTGCCACCTGAAATAACCACATTACACTGACAGGCACCGATTATCTCCAATACCTTGGCCCCGGCTGGCGAGATAGAGCCAAATTCAACCAGGTCATTCAGGGTCAGTTTGTCTTTCTTGAATTTCCGGATTGTTAATGTCGGGCCATCAATAGCCAGCGGCGGCGCAATCACATTCACACGGGACCCATCCAAAAGGCGGGCATCACAGATCGGCGAGCTCTCATCAACCCGGCGGCCAACCTGAGACACAATTCTCTGGCAAATATTCATGAGCTGCTGATTGTCACGGAACCTGATATTGGTCTTTTCCATCTTACCATTTGTTTCGATAAAGACGTGTTTGGCTCCGTTCACCATGATATCCGCAATATCATCGCGCATCAAAAGCGGTTCAAGCGGGCCATAGCCAAGAATATCATCACAGATTTCACCAATGAGCTGGTTTTGCTCGGCGACGGAAAGACGCACATTCCGGATGGCAATAATCTCATCCACGATAGTACGAATTTCCTGACGCGCGGCATTTGGCTCCATACCGGCCAATGCCGAAACATCAATTGTTTCAAACAGCGCATTAAATATCGTCGCCTTGGTCTCGTAATAGGCCTCGGAGGCTTCCGATGTTTTCTGGACCGGTGCAGGGACCGGCTCTATTGGCGTAGTTGGCTGTCGATCTTTTTTCTCAACTGCCGCTGTATTTGGCATTTGTGATGCCGGTTTTTTGACGCTTGCCCCGCCTGTTCGTTTCCCAAACATTATACCCTATTTCCGTTTCTTGAGTTTAGCTAAGAACCCGCCAGATTTTTTTTCAGTCCCTTCAACACTATCCTTCTTGCCAACTTTCAACTTGAGACCCTTTTTCCCGGTTTGCTGCACCGGAAAATTCCCGGTTCTCAAGCGGTGAGCAAGATACATAATGCCGTCAAATGCCGGTGCGGCAGCCTTAATATCACACAGCATTTTGCCATCATTCGCCGCTTCGGTGTAAACAACAGGATCGTATCCCATCACTACAGCCGGTTTTACGCCTATAGCTGCCGCAAAATCCTTAACCGGGATTTCAGCCACTTTCGGAACACCCGTTTTATTCAGGATTAAGAGCGGCTCAGGGTCGTTTGGCCTACAGGCCTTAAGAAAATCAACCAGGTTCTTGGTATTGCGGAGATTCGCAAGATCAGGTGTCGCCGTAATGACGATTTCATCCGCGCTTTTTAGAATTTGGCTCGACCAATCCAACCAGATGTGCGGCATATCCAACACTGTCAGCGGTGAGAGCATCCGCACACCATCCACCAATGTTTCATATGCCTCAACTGTAGTCGGCTGCGTAGAACCGAGAGACGCCGCCGCCGGCAGAATAGATAACTTTTCTGTATGACGCACCATAATCCGGTCAAGCAGGGTTTCGTCCAGACGTTCATGATCGGCCAGAGCTTCTTCCAGACCTTTTGTGTTGTCATAATTAAAATCAAGACCCGTCGTTCCCCAACTTGAATCCATATCAATAAGGGCGGTCTCCTGCCCCATATGCGCAGACAAGGCCCAGGCCATATTGTGCGCCATCGTTGATGAGCCAACACCACCTTTAGCCCCAAAAAATGCAACAACCTTGCCGACAAACGGGTTTTCCGGATCTGCATAAAGCTCGGAAATTGAGCTGATCAGCGTTAATGGCTGCAAAGGCGGAACAAGATATTCATCCAGGCCCTGCTCCATAAGCTCGCGATACAGGCGAATGTCATTAACAGCCCCAATCATGACCACCTTTGTACCGGCATCACAAACGGCAGCCAACTGCTCTAGCTGGGCAAAGAGTTCCGGCCCTCGCAAAGCGGATTCAAAAATGATCAAGGCCGGTGTGCTTTCATTGCGATAATATTCAATCGCGGCCAACAGCCCGCCCATATATATTTTGACGTTAGTGCGCGCCATACGCCAGTCACGTGTGGTTGCCTGAATCGCGGCAGCCGTATCAGGACGCTCACAAAATGAGTGAATTGAAATACGCGGTAGTGCTTTTCGGCCACCTTCATGGCCATCATCGACGCCTGTTTGTGACGCCGCCATGGGCTGTTGTCCGCCATCAGGCATGCCGGGCATTTGTCCCTGCATTGGCTGAGCCGAATGAGGATGAAGCTGAGCCTGTGGGGCGGGAACTGCTCCCGGACCAGGCTGCACCTGTGAAGCCGGATATCCAGACGGAATTTGTTGCTGACCTAATGGCGCAGGACCTGGCACACCTTGCGGCTGTGGATTCACCTGCGGTGCCACCCCGGCCTGGCCATGATTTACCGGTGGCATTGCCGGGTATTCAGACCCGCCGACACCTGGATGTGACGGCATGGCTCCCTGTTGCGGCGAAGCAGGCGGCACACCCATAGCCGGTGCACCCTGGGGCGCAGGATAAGCCTGTGGAGCCGTTGTCATATTGTGTTGAGGCTGTTTCATAGTATTCATCCAGTTTTCATCTCGCCTGTTGTTCTTTTGCTCACAAAAATCCTCTATCCGCCTGGCCCGCCACCACCATCAGAAGATGCTGTGACTTCCTGACCTGACGGTCTCGGTGTCGCTGTTGCCTCACCTTTTACGTATTTTTCCATAACAGTTTGATGCCGCTCAGCCGGGGTTGTATCGAGCGGTACAGGACTGAGAAGCTGTCTTGGATCATCAATCATGGCCGCCAGATTTGCCGTCTGTGCGCAGCCAAATCCACCATAAGGCTGATTGTTGGAAGTTTGTGTCAGGGGGGCCCCGGCCTGACATTTAATCGGTTCCACAGCCAAACGTCGATAGGAAACAATAACAGGGGCAGCCACACCCGGTGGCGACGGGTATTGCCCGGTTTGCACCTGTGCACCAGCCAGGCCCATAGCGCCTAATTGCGACCTGATCAGATTCTGTGCCTGCATCCCCCCTTGACCACCACGAGAGGGGACATTGATATAAAGGGGCCCCTGCCCGCTTTTGGCATATTGCCCGATAAATTGCCCAATCGCATCCCGATCACGTGCCGACAAACGCAACCCCGCAGGGCCACCGTAAAGCTCAAGTCGCTCAACCGTTTCCGCAACGGTAATCTTGTTGCGCAAAACGGTTGGCCCATATGATGGTTGATAGGCAGCACATCCTGACAGCCACAAGCCGGAAACGGCCAGAACAGCAAAGGACTTGCACCATTTTAATTTAGTAATCGGTTTTGACTTTTTCACACTACGCTCCTAATCAACCACATGACCAAAAGGCCCGTACAGGTGTTTTTTCGGATCTATTTTTGCATTTTTCCCGTAAACCTTGTTCAAGCGCCCCAGCAAGATTGCTTCACGGTCATTTGCCACAACCATCCCATCCAGTGGTGTCTGTAATTTGTCAGGATGAGTTGGATTAACCAGATATGGGGTAACAATAATCACCAGTTCCGTATCCGTATTGGAATCATCCCGGTTGCGGAACAAGGCACCAATTCCCGGTACATCTTTCAGTCCCGGCGTTCCTTCCGTCGCCTGACGGCTTTCCTGACGGATCAGCCCCGCTATGACCATGCTTCCGCCAGCAGGCAACTCAACCACTGTATTGGCACGTCTTGTTCTAATCGCCAAAACATCTCCATTCGCAGTCTTGAAGGCACCATCCGTTGTCGGCTCTGACACTTCGGTGGAGAGATTGATAGAAATACGGCCCCTGCTCAAGACTACCGGGGTAAAGCCGAGAGAAACACCAAACTTTTTATATTCAAATTCACGCTGCAACTGACCGTTTTGATCAACAAATACATTGGTGAGCAAGGGAAATTCACCCCCCGCCAGAAAATTGGCTGTCTCCCCGGACACGGTGGTCAGGTTTGGTTCTGCCAAAGTTCGCACCAGTCCAACCTTCTCAAGTGCCTTGAGATTTGATGTCAACGATCTGAGCGTGCCTGTCTGGCTGGTATAGCCGACATTGCCGGAGAGACCTGTTGTCGCCCCAACGGCAGCATTACTGACAATACCGAGGCTGGCATCACCTATCTGGGTGAGGGCATTAAAATCAATCCCCATTTGTTTGGTCACCGAGCGCTGTACTTCAACAATCCGCACTTTGAGCATCACCTGCTGGTTACCGGTGATATTCATCAAATTATAGACCTTGCCATCAAGCTGCACAGAGCCTGGAGCCAGCTCATTTCGCCACATATCGGCCATTTTGACGATATTTTCAGCAGTTGAAGCATTCGGAACGTCTCCGGTCAGGAGGATGTTGTTGCTGATCGCCTTGACTTCAACATTGGCATCTGGAGCATATTTTCTGATCAAAGCCCGCAAGTCCTTCAAATCGCGTTCTATCCTGATTTCAAGGTCAAGAAGCTCTTCCCCATTGGCGCCGTAAAAGTATACATTGGTTTGGCCAACTTTCTTATTGGCAGATAACACAACCCGGTTGCTCGTATGTACAGACGCATCAATCACATCCGGGTTCGAAACAACAACATCCCTGAGATCACCGGGGATTTGTACAGTTGTTGACTTCCCGAAAGGCAAGACGATCGACTTTGTTGTCCCGGTAGCACCTATAATAATGTCCCCGTGGGCTGTTGGGCCAAGGCTTTGTTGTCTGACAGACGCGTATGATCGCGGACCAGCCTGTGCTTCCGGCGCCAGACCCAATCCGACTCCTAGCACTGTCAGGGCACTTAAGACCGACGTTGAAAACAGTTTTCCTCTAACTCTGATACTCATCTCAATGTCCTTGTATCGCAACTTGTTGTTTCTGGCCGTTTCGGTAGATGACCATGGAAGAAACCTGCCCTGTGGATTTATTCCTGCGTGTTGTTGCCGCACTCGGTACATGTCCCGGCATGCGTTTGTCCAACCCTCTAAGGGCCAATGACAGTTCTCCCCTCGATTGCGCCTCCTGCAGAAGCTCGGCATCATCAAGCGATAATTCAAGCAAAGCTGTATTGCCTAATATTGTCGATGACCCATCCGGGCTTGGTGTATTTGTCTGACCGATGGCCAAAACCTTGACGTTTTCCAAAATGGCATTTGACACATATGTATTGGCGGCATTTCTTCCCGTGGGCGTCATTTGCGGATTTCTGATTTGTGTGGTCAATATGACATCAACACGGTCTCCTGGCTGGATAAAACCGGCAGCAGCAGAATCCGTTGTAATTCTCACAGCAATCGCCCGCATGCCCGGAGAGAGAAGTGCCGCCATCTGACCTTTTTCACCGGTTTTGACAACCTTCGGGGCCAAAATCGGCTCCCCTGCAAACAAACCGACTCTTGTCACCGCCCCTGTGTACTCTTCCAGTGCCTGAGGCTGATTTTGCTGGTCAATCAGATTGGGCTCCAAAGCCTCGGCCGGCCATTTCTTCCACTTCAGCATATCCTGGGTTAAGCGGGTTCCTTGCGGAATATCCCGTGCGGCGGCGAGAACCTCAACATATTCAACGGTTGATACCACCTCGGCGACGGGGGCCTCGGCGGGGGCAGGGGCAGGCGGTGGCGGAGTCGTGATTTTTTGCAACATCATAAACCCGACAACAGCGATAACGCCGAGTATTGCCAACAAAATTATTTTCTTCGTATTCATAACCCCTCACAGGTATCTATCAGGCCCACTATCACACTCAAATTAAGGCGGCATTTGATAAGGCATGGTTAATAAGTGTAAATTTTTTCGGTTAATTTCCAATTTTTTTGGCGATAATCTCCCTAAAATCAGCTTTTCACCGTTATTTTCAGCCCAGCCCAAAGGCAGAGAGGAAAATCTGACTCTTTGGCAGGGTCATGAGGGCTCCGAATGCCAGAGCCAGACCATAAGGCATTTTCTTCTCATCCTTAAACAAACGATGCATCCAGTCTGTTGTCAGAACTGTCGCGGGAAACCAGGCCCGGCCCATCATAATCAGGACGGCCAGACCTCCACCCGAAAGTGCGGTATAGACGAGATAATAAGGCAAATCGGCCCAAACAAACCAAATTGATGTCGCCGCCAGAAGCTTGGCATCCCCTCCCCCCATCCATCCAAGGGCAAACATGACAATACCGGCTATAAAACAGACCAGACCGACAGCCAGATGTTCTCCAAACACAGACCAGGAATGTATAGTCAGGGGCGCTATAGCAAAAAAACCGGCCAACAGCACAAGGCTGATCCAGTTTGGAATCGTCATACTGGTTAGATCAGACCAGCTGGCGGCCAGCATGCAACCCGCAAAAACAAGAACAATCATCAAGGAAACTACCACAAACCCTCTCTTTCAGTGTCACGATGTTATAGACAGATACTTTCTATGTTCTGTTTATAAACAGTCAGGGTTAACGGGCGGTTTAAGTGCACAGCCCAAAATTATAAATAAAGCGTACTCTTCACTAAAGGCAGAGAAAATCATTGCCTTTATATTATGGGTCACAAAAAAACCGCTCCCGACATCTCTGTCGGAAGCGGCGAATTCGAAAGAACTCTTCGTACAAATTAGGCAGTAGAGCCGACGTTTGTAGCGATAGAGTTGAATTTTGAAGACAGGTTGGTACCAACTTTGGTAACAGCTGTAATGATAGCAACAGCAATCAGGGCTGCAATCAGACCATATTCAATAGCTGTAGCACCAGACTCGTCTTTAACGAAACGCGTAACAAAATTTTGCATAACTAACTCCCACGTATGCGATTTAAGTTTGGGGGTCTTCCCCCGCAGGGATCATTCCCTGACAATCGCCTTCATAAAGACAAAGTTTTACAGAGCGCTTAAAGAACACGGTAAAAATTCAGTAAATCTGCATTTTTTTTTACGTTTCTCTCGAAACAGCCCTGTTTTTTCCAAATGGCTCAGCCTGAAAATGTCTTTTCCCTCTATAAATAGGGCGCACCGCCCGGATAAATGGGGCGTACCGCCCGGCAAGCCTCTATTTTCCATCGACTTCAACAGATTTGTAAACCCTTCGTTCACCACATCAGGCTAGATTCGGGGAAATTTTTAGGGAATATCGCGATGAAACAGTTGAGAAAATCCACTACAGGCAGCCGGATTGCACATATTATTATCGGGTTTACGGGCCTGGCCTGCATAAACAGTCTATCCTTACAGATGGCACAGGCGGACGAATATGATGTCGAAATCAATAAAACACAAATGGTGCATCTGGACAGAGCCGCTGCAGCTGTTGTCATCGGCAACCCGGAAATAGCCGATGTCTCAGTTCACTCGCCGAACCTTCTTTTTGTTGTCGGGCGTGGTTTCGGGACGACGAACCTGATTGTCCTGGATGATCTTGGACAAACAGTTCTAAACGAAACGGTCCGCGTTAAGCGTTCGCTTTCGCCTTCAACCCGTCGTATTCTGACTGTGGGGAGTGGCTGGGAATCATATGAGTGCACCCCCATCTGCCAGGCAGCCCCTGTTCAGGGAGACGATCCACGCTTTGTCAGTCGTTATGCCCCAAAGGGCCAGGCTATAAATAATTCCGGTGTTCCTGCAACTGTCACCCCCTTCACCTCGGCAGGAGGGCCAACCAATACCTCTCCCATTTCCTTCGCTTATTCACCGAACCAAAGTCCAAACGGTGCTCCAGCTGTCTCTTTTTCCGGCGTACCTTCAAATCCTTCCGGTTTTCCATTTCCGCCACCACCACCACGGGAAGATAAATAAGAACTGATTGCTCTATTTACTCTTTATTAACTAATATCATAAAGCGCATGTTAGTATATTCCTGCTAATCACCCCACAGCTTTTGTTGTGGGATGTGATTATGCAGATGTCTGTACAGAAGAATTTACGGCAAAGAATCAAAAGATTTTTATGCCAGGCCCGTCATGATGATGACGGTGCAACGGCCATTGAATTTGCCATATTGGGCCTTCCCTTTGCCGCTTTATTATTTGGCATTGTGGAGATATCAGTCCTGTTTTTTATGGATTCGACCGTTCATCATGCTTTATCAGAGGTCTCCCGTAAAGTCAGAACGGGTGAATTTCAGGCCAGTGGCGGTGGTGCCGCCGCTTTCAAGGCAGCCGTTTGTGCGGAAATGAGTGGCGTCGGGAATTGTAACAATCTGCGCATTGATGTTGTCTCTGCCGGAGATGGCAAGTTTAGTTCTTTGACATTACCGGATACATTTCCCCCGTGCACGGGCACTCCTGCCCAAAAGGCCGCCTGTGAAGCAAGCCCGCCATCTATTCCCGCCAGCACCTACACCAATACAACGAGCGGACAGGTTGTTATTGTACGGGTGCAGTATGTGCACCATCTTTCAGTTCCCAGTGCACTCACGCATTTAGCCAATGCACCGGGAAATACACATATTATCACGGCAACAACAGCTTTCAAAAACGAGCCATTTTAGGATTTCACATCATGAAACAGCTTAACAAAAGACAATCAACACACCATGGACTTTGTGGTTTTTATCAAAAGTTCAAAAAAGATCACCAGGGCGTGGCTGCAATCGAGTTTGCACTGATTGCGCCGGTTATGATTGCCATGTATCTCGGCCTGTCTGAAGTTTCCATGCTGGTCTCCGCTGATCGTGTTGTTTCACATACGGCTTCTGTCGTCGCCGATTTGGCGACGCAAGAGGAGAGCATGGACAGCGATGACATTGAAAACATTTTCAATGCTGCCGTACAGGTTATGGGCGTCAATTATACCAAGGCCCTAAGGATTAACATGGATATTATCAGTTTTGAAGTTGATAATAATAATGTTGTTCAGGAAGTCGGATATGCCAAGCTGGGGTCCGGGTTTGGTGGCAAGTTTGACCCGGCCGGTTTGAGCTCGACACTCCTAAACCAGACTTCCGGCATTGTTGTAACACGCATAAGTTATCAGTATCATTCCCCCAGTGGCGTTTTTGTAAAAAACCCGACCCTGACTGAAACCTTCATGCTCAAACCAAGAAAATCAAAATCTATTCCTTTTACGAACACGCCGATTAACTGCACGGTGGGTGCCGGGCCGACAGTCACCTGTTAGCAAATATAATTTGCTCTGAGTGCCTCTATACTGGCTTTATCCAGTTTGAGTGTGTTTCTGGCATATCTATCCAGATCGCCAATCGCATTCAGGGACGCTTCCAGATATTCCGGCTCAACCGTAAAATACGGTCGCAGTATTGCTGGTGAAAACTTCCTGTTATAGCGTTCTGACATCTTCATACTGATAAAGGATAAGATCTGATCCAGATCAACAGCATCACGCGTGCGCAGATACTCCTCCATGATATCATCAGGATGCACACCAAGAATTCCAAGAACAATCGCTACAAATGTCCCGGTTCTGTCTTTGCCTGCCGCACAATGTACATAGACAGAGCCGCCCTGCCCGGCCATATGTTTCAAAGCCCGCGCTGTGAGATCGGTAAAAGCCGGAGCGTGCGGTCGTTCAGAATAGGACCCCAGCATATAGCGATGTGCATCAGCTACTGTTTGCATCTCTTCAAGTGCAAACCGCTCATGAGGTGCCAGTCTCTCGCCGACCTTTTGATCCAGGTCCGGACGGTAATGTAATATTTCCGGTGAAAACTTTTCTGTGAGGCGACTTGGCTGTCGTTCTCTTTCCGGACGGTAACGAAAGTCTATCAGTGTTTCGACATGACGTGAACGCAAACGGCTAATGTCCTGGTCCGTCATTTTACTAAGCTGGGCACCGCGAAACAGTTTTCCAAGCACAACCTGCTGGCCTGTGGCAAGTTTATGTCCACCAAAATCCCGGACATTCAGCACATTATCAAATTTTATGATCCGGTGCATTCCTCCTCACAATCCGGGATCAAGGCAGGCTAATGTTGTGCATCAGCGTGGCTCTTCATGCTGAGAGTCTTTTCAAACAGCCCCCAAACACCGTCTTCTCCGTGCCATTCTCCCTTGGTCGCGCCTTTGGAATACTCTGTTGCGCGGGCCTCAAAAAAGTTTGCGTGCTCAACACCATTGAGGATTTCCGTGAGCCAGGGCAGAGGATGTTCCTTGATACCGTACACCGCCGGCAGACCAAGCTGCCCCAATCGCCAATCCGCAATATAACGGATATAGGTTTTAATATCGAGCGCCGTCATGCCTTCTACCGGGCCCATCTCAAAGGCCAGATCAATAAATTTATCCTCAAGCCCGACCACAGTCTTGCAACAATCAATTATATCATCCTTTACAGATTGCGTGACACAGCCGGTCTCTCGTGCAAATTCGTGAAACAGCTTGATCATGCCTTCACAGTGCAAGCTCTCATCACGGATTGACCAGGTCACGATCTGGCCCATCCCCTTCATCTTGTTAAAGCGTGGAAAATTCATCAGCATGGCGAAGCTGGCAAATAATTGCAGGCCCTCGGTAAAGCCGCCAAACATGGCGATGGAACGGGCAATATCCTCATTCGTTTCCGTGCCGAATTTCTGCATATAATTATGCTTGGCCGCCATGCTTTCATATTCCATAAATGCGGAAAACTCGCTCTCAGGCATTCCCACCGTCTCGATCAGCAGGGCATAGGCCGCAATGTGGACAGTTTCAATATTGGAGAAGGCGGCAATCATCATTTTCAGCTCGGTCGGTTTGAAAACCCGGGCGTAATGCTCCATATAATTGTCATTGACCTCAATGTCGCCTTGCGTGAAGAAACGGAAAATCTGGGTCAGAAGATTGCGCTCCGTATCATTGAGATTGGTGGCCCAGTCCTTGCAGTCTTCGCCCAGGGGCACTTCTTCGGGCATCCAGTGAACCTGTTGCTGGCGGCGCCAGAACTCATACGCCCACGGATACCGAAATGGCTTATAGCCAATTGAGGGGGTTAGCAGGCCGGGTGTATTGTTTTTCACAGTGTGCGCCATTATGTGTCCTCTCTCCCAATATGTGACTACATATAGATGATTTGCGAATATACCTATCAATATCTTGTATATAGGTCTTATCAAGAGCCCAGTTACCAAAACATGAAAAAAACTGTGCAAAACGGGGGAAAATCAAAACGCCCCCGAAACAGCATGGAAAATCATGGAGAATAGTCACGCAACTGCAGAAATCAGAGACACGGCTCCAGCCTTTCGGGCACTCAAACCCGCAACCATGGAAAAGTGATTCTGTAAATCAGTGCCCAATAAAATGTATTATCGCCGCCAGGTCACGGATAAAGCGGCAGCATCCGAATCGTAGGAATAGTTTTCGGCACTGGTTTGGCGTCTCATATAGGTCAAAGCCAGATCGGCATCCCCAAGACGATACCCAACACCAGCCTGTGCATCACCGACGATAATCCTGTCCTGAAGGTGGAAATCACCACTGGTCAGACGCCGCACAGAATTCGGCGTGAAGGTCAAAGCCTCCGCATCGGCACCGGCGAAGAAATACCAGGTATTGGAATTCATCTCACTGCCTTTGCGCAGATCATCACCAATACGCACCAGCGCCCCGACAAGCGCACTTTTGCCATCATCATTAACCTGCAAATGCCCGCGTGGTGTCAGTTGCAAATTCAATCCCCCCGGCTTGCCCGTGGTCAGGTTTTTGGCAAATCCAAGTTCAATTCTCTGAATGTCATTCTTTTTGCATTCTTCGGTCGTGCCCAGGCAGAGTTGTCCGGCCAAATCCAGTTTGAATACCGAACGGTCAACGGAATCCAGGCTCGGCAAATCAAACAGGGCACCACGCAATGTCGAACTTAAATTTGTCACAGCATCAGTCTGTGGTGTTTTCTCAATAGACACGCCAAAGCCTGACGTTTGATCTGTACCGGCTGAAAGCAGATCCTGGGCACTCAAAACATCAACCGGCCGATAAACCTCACCGAGCTGGGCAAGCCCGGGAACATTTTTTATAGAGACAGGCGTTCCGCCCGAACGGGGCTGGATGGCACTCAAACGGACAGACCGCGTCAGCGTCTGCGTATCCCAGCGATTACTGCGTACACCCCTTTTACTGATATGTCGGGGGTTAATCGTGTTCAGAGACGGCGTGTTCAAAGTCTCCGGCTTAACATCAACAGAGCCTTTTTTTGTGCTTTGGGACACATTGCCGCGCTGTGGATTGGCAACCGGAACATTTTCAGCCGCGTCCGGTGATGTGGCAGACTGTGCAAAGGCCGGTGATGACAGGGACAGGGCAGAAACGCTCAGCACACTGATACAGAAAGGGCGCACCGTTGCATACAGGGGTCGAAACCGCCCCAAAGCAGGTGTTTGCCTGCCATATGTTTCAGCTTTCCCGTTCATCCTTCTCCCACTCCAAATTTTGAACTGGTTCAAAAATTACACACTTTCGGTTGCTATCATACACAAATCCGCATTAACATAACATTAATGTCTATTAATGATGTGTTTAAGCAACACAAGTCCTCCTCCACATTCATCCTACACAAAAATCACTATCAATGCGTGAAGAATATCACACAAATGCGGCACTAATATGACATATAGTTAAGATACCGACAATTTTTATGTAGGCACTACGCCCGCCCTGGTGAATGATTGACAGAATCAAAGCCGTTTTCTCCATATAGCATTGCAAAAATCAGCCAGGCCTGATTAAAGACACAATTATGCCCAGCCCTATTTTATCGCTCCAGGATATACATTTACGTTTTGGTCCTACCCCCTTGTTTGAAGGCGTGGATGTCAAAGTTGGAGCGGATGCACGTCTGTGCCTGGTTGGGCGAAATGGATGCGGCAAATCCACACTTTTGCAGATCATGGCAGGACAAATCGAAGCTGACTCCGGCACACGCTTTGTCCAACCCGGTATAAAAATTGGTGCACTCTCACAAAATCCCGATCTGAGCGGCTTTGAGACTGTTAAAGACTACATCATGTCCACACAAAGTGAAGTGATGTCAGGCGATCGTCTGCCAACCCTAATGGCAGCTTTGGAGATTAACCCGCAGGCCAACCCAGAGACCTTGTCTGGCGGGGAGGCGCGGCGTGCTGCTCTTGCCAGGGTTTTGTCTATGGGGGCAGACCTTTTGCTTCTGGATGAGCCGACCAATCATCTTGACCTTCCCGCCATTGACTGGCTTGAGCAGGAACTGGCCCGGTTTCGCGGGGCGTTGGTGCTGATCTCACATGATCGCAGATTTCTCACACGGCTCAGCCGCCAGACCCTGTGGGTAGACAGGGGCCGGGCCCGCCTGCTGGAGAAGGACTTCTCACAGTTTGAGGACTGGCGCGACAGAATTTTGGCACAGGAAGAGGTTGAGCATCACAAGCTTGGTCGTAAAATTGCCAGAGAGCAGCACTGGATCGTCCATGGTGTTTCCGGGCGGCGCAAACGTAATATGCGCCGGGTTAAAGCCCTGGCCGCTTTGCGTAAACAACGCAAGGAGACCCGCTTCGCACAAGGCGCCGCCAACATTTCTGTGACCGGCGGACAGAAATCCGGCAAGCTGGTGGCAGAGCTAGAGCATGTCGAAAAATCCTACGGCGACAAAACGCTGATTAAGGACTTGTCGCTCAAAATCATGCGCGGCGACAGGCTGGGCATAATCGGACCAAACGGGGCGGGTAAGACCACACTGATCAAACTGATTTGCAGTGAGATAAAACCCGACAGGGGCACAATCAGAACCGGAACAAATCTCATCCCGCTCGTGCTGGATCAAAACCGGGCCACACTTGATCTGAACACCACGCTTAAAGACGCTCTGACCGGGGGCGGCACGGATATGGTCATGGTTGGAGATACACCCCGACATGTGGTCTCCTATATGAAAGACTTTCTGTTTTTGCCCGAGCAACAGGGTACGCCTCTCTACCGGCTTTCAGGCGGCGAGCGGGCCAAAGTTGAATTGGCACGCGGCCTGTGTCACCCCTCAAACCTGCTTATCCTCGATGAGCCAACCAATGATCTGGATATTGAGACCCTGGATGTATTACAGGAAATCATTGCTGATTATGACGGCACTGTCATTCTCGTCAGCCATGACCGGGATTTTCTTGACCGTACGGTTGACGGCATTCTCGCCTTTGAAGGCGCAGGCCGCTGGCAATTTTATGTCGGCGGCTATTCCGAC
>Ga0256832_1000859_pt1 | contig 20222 bp, 21 predicted proteins | sample 134614metaG_FD_190534 | JGI IMG/M metagenome (GOLD analysis project Ga0256832, IMG submission 190534) | Hydrothermal vent microbial communities from Lau Basin, Pacific Ocean - 134-614 | ecosystem: Environmental > Aquatic > Marine > Hydrothermal vents | place: Pacific Ocean: Lau Basin | collected...
CTCTTTATTATGGCTCCCGATACAGACCTCATAGTTAATGCTCTCTTTTCACAAGAAGCATGGTTAAATTTTAAAGATGTATTTTTACCTTATGATGGGAAGTGGTTTTTTCACTAAATAGAGATATTTTTACTTTTTTTAGCTATAGTTAAAAGCTAAGAATATTTTTGGAGTTTTACTGATGTATATTAGAATTTATAACAATAAGTTAATTAGAGTTTATACTGGAGATGACTTAAATAATTCTGAAATCATAAGTGAGCTAAAAGGACGAGACCTTGCTGGGTTTACGATTCGAGATAAGAATAATAATATTACTTTTTATGAGACAGATAAAGTCACAGCTAAAGAGTTGCAGATGCTCATTAGAAATTTAAAAACGGCTACAATTGCTATAAAAATGAGTGATGAAGAGGTTATTGATTATTTTTACATGATTGCAAAAATTCAATTGATAGAAAATAACAGAGACTCTTTTACAGAAGAAGAACTAGATGAGTGGATGAAGGCTAATATTGATTCTGGAATTGTCAATAGTAATGTTTGGAGAGAAGTAAAAGATAAAGTTTATGCTAAATTGAATTCTACATTTCAGTTATCTTCTTTATCATGAGAGGAAGTGGTTTTTTCATTAAAAGTTTATGCTAAAATACGCTAAAAATAAAGGATAATAGATGAAAAAAATATTATTAACATTAGCAATTTTGAGCATGAGTCTCTTTGCAGACTTTAAAACCATAGATGTAGCAGAGTTTGAAAAACTTCAAAAAGATGGAGTTCCTGTTATAGATATTCGTACTCCTCAAGAGTGGAATGCTACTGGAATCATAGAGGGAGCCCATAAAATTACTTTTTTTAACGAAAAGGGGCAACCTTTGATTGCTGATTGGTTTTTTGAAGTGGGGCATTTGGTTAAAGATAAAAAAGAGCCAATTCTTCTCTACTGTGCTCATGCAAATCGTTCAAAAGCATTAGCTGAAGGTTTGGTAAGTATGGGCTTTGAAAATGTTTACGAACTTAAAGGTGGTATTGAAAATGGTTGGATTAAAGCTGGGAAGAAGACTGTAAAATAGTCTATGCAAAATACTTCTTACTATTTTCCATATCCTATCTCTCTAGGTTTTTCCTCGGAGAGATAAATTTTTAATATACGTATTTTAGAATTTAATTTAGACCTTGTAACTCTTTAGTACGGCGAATAGTCTCTTTAACAATGCATTCTTGTTCTTCAATCGAACCTGTTTGACCACTCTCCTTATGGTTGAAAAAGCTACATTTTATGTCTCTGTATTTCATCCAACTTCTTTGAACCTCTTTAAGGTCATTGAGTCTAAATGGCTGAATGGAACTTTTTAGCTCTTTATAGGCTAGGTTGAGTTTTCCATCTTGGTACTTTAACTCCTCTTCATAACAGTGGCTAATGCCTATGGTATTTGTTCCTATCTCTTTGGTACACTTATAAAAAGCCTCACTAAAAGGTTGCTCTTTTTGAACTTTGGTTGGCTTTGTGGGCTTGTTCTCTTGACAGGCTGTAAGCGATAATAGCGTAAGTAGTAACAGTGTTGTTGTTTTCATTTTTTTCCTTAATACTCTTTCTATTTTACGCATAAAACGCTATGAGTCACGTGTCCTTCATTTGTACCCAGTTGTCCCGTTGCACTAATAGTTAAATGATAATCTCCTTCTGGCATACTGTCATCTTCTTCTACTGTCCAAAATATATCATCACTAGTAGGAGCATTGCTTAACGCTTTTGTATGAGTTAGTTTTTGCAATTCATTAAATTTAGGAAGTCTCCATTTCTCACCTTTTTCTTGACAATACTTTTTGGCACTGTCCCAATCCATATTTTTTCCATAATCCTTATGTTGATAGGTCAATCCCTCTATTAAAATAGTATCTTGACTAGGGGTAGATGTATTGGCATTGGATGCAGTGCTGTTACAAGCTGTGATTAAAAAGAGTAAGCTTATGCTTAGTGCTAGTGTGTTTGTTTTTTTCAAAATTCTTCCTTTTTTGGTTACCATATTTTTTTATATTGAATTATAACTAAAATAGTGTACTTCTACGTTGCTATTTCCTTCTCACATACTCTTCTTAGTCTTACTAGTAGCTACAGCACTCATCGGGTCATCGGGCCAGTAGTGCTTTTTGTATTTCCCTCTAAGGTCTTTTTTGACATCGGCATAGGTGTTTGCCCAAAAGCTCTCTAGGTCTTGGGTTATCTGCATGGGTTTTGAGGCAGGGGAGAGTAGGTGAATCATCAGTTTTACTTTTCCATTTAACACGCTTGGTGTCTTTTGTGTGCCAAACATCTCTTGGAGTCGTACGGCTAAAATGGGTTGAGCAGGGTTTGAGTAGTCTAGCTTTATGTTGGAACCACTAGCCACCTTTAGTTTAGCAGGGGCTAGTTTTTCAAGCTCTTGTTGTTTTTGGTAGTCAAGCAGTCCCAACAAAATGTTTTTCAAATCCAAACTCTTACACTCTCTAAGTGAACTTTTTCCTTCTAAATAGGGGGCTAACCATTCGTCCATGTTTTCAGACAAATAGGCATCGAAACTCTCAGCCTTGTTTAGCTTTTCAAAAAACTCTGGCTTATGCATAACAACAAAGTTCAATCGCTCTCTAAGAGCCAATGCCTCTTTCTCCCATGTCAAGGCATCTAGTCCCAACTCTTCAAGCTCTTCTACGAGCACTTCGGTTATCTCCTCTTGTGAGGCTTGGTTGGTTTGCATCTCTTTAAGTACTATTGCCCCTAGTTTCTCAACACGTCGCACCTCAACCCTCTCTTGTTCGTCATTCCATGAGACAATGTTTTGGGTCTCTATGAGTTCAGACAAATACTCCTCTATGTCAGCCATATTTAGCTCTATGGCTTTGTAGATGGTGGCATTGGTGGTTTTTCCATCTAGGTCGGCTACCACTAAAAATCTAGCGTTAAAAAGTTCATCTTCATGGTGTAGGTTTGCCCCTTTTCCGTTGCTTAGTAGGTAGACTCCCTTGTTGTTGTGGCGAAGTTGGGCGACTCTGTCTGGGTAGGCAAAGGCTAGAAGAACGCCTAACATATCGGTGTTGATGCTTTTGGTTGCCGATGAGGTGAGTTTTTGAGCGATTTTTAGAACATACCGTGCTTGTCGGTTGTTAAAGGCTTGGTGGATTTTTTGAGAAGTTTTAAGCTCATGTAAAAGCGTCACACGCTCTTTGATGTCCGATGAACGGTTGTGCATAAAATCTTTCTCTGTCAAGACAGCACAAAGAAGTGAGGCTTCGTAGCTTACATTTAGCTCTTTGGCTTTGAGCATCATGTGTGACAGCCGTGGGTGTAGCCCAAAACGGTTCATGGCTTTTCCATGTTTGGTGATGGCTCCTCTAGCGTCCAACGCCCCCAACTGTTGCAGAAGTTTTTTAGCATGACTTATGGCAGAAGCAGGTGGGGTGTCCAGCCATGCAAACTCATCAATGTTGTCGTTGCCCCAAAGTGCCAAGTCTAAAACCAACTGCGTTAAATCGGCGAGTAAAATCTCAGGCACGTCATGTTTTAGAAGTATCTTCGATTTGTGCCAAAGGTGGTACGCCTTACCTGCTGACAAACGTCCAGCTCTTCCTGCTCTTTGGGTGGCTGAGTCTTGGGAGATGAATTGGCGTTCGAGCTTGTTCATGCCTGAGAGTGGAGAGAAAACAGAGACATTTTGAATGCCTGAGTCCACCACTATCTTAATGCCCTCAATGGTCAAAGAGGTCTGGGCAATGTTGGTAGAAAGCACCACCTTTCGTCGCCCTTGTGCAGGGGCTTTTATGGCTCTGTCCTGTGCCTCTTTACTTAGGTTTCCATAGAGGGGGCTAATGTCAACATTGCTAAGTTTTGACTCATTTAAAAGCTTCTCAACGCTTTTGATTTCACGTACCCCTGAAAGAAATACCAAGATGTTTCCCTCTTCACTCTCAAGCAGTTTGAGTAGACGTTTATGGACATAAAAAGGAAGCTCTTTTTTGCTAGGTTGTACTGTATTTGAGTCAAGGTAAAAACGCTCCACAGGAAAAGCACGACCCTCACTCTGAACAACAGGTGCATGGTCTAAAAGCTCTGAAATAGCCGAGGTGTTAAGGGTTGCAGACATAATGAGCAGTTTTAAGTCCTCACGCAAAACAGCCTGAGACTCCAAAGCCAACGCCAAAGACAAATCGGCATGAATGGAACGCTCATGAAACTCATCAAATATAATCAGAGCCACCTCTTCCAAACTTGGGTCATGTTGGAGTTTACGCGTCAAGATTCCCTCGGTCACGATGAGTATCTGCGTCTTTTTACTCTGCACCGACTCCATCTTAATCTGATACCCCACACGCTCCCCAACCTTTTCACCCAAAAGTTCAGCCATACGAGAAGCCGAAGCCCGAACAGCCAAACGACGAGGTTCAAGCATAATAATCTGTTTGTCTTGAAGCCAAGCTTCACTAAGCAGTGCCAAGGGTAGGGCAGTGGTCTTTCCTGCCCCTGGAGGTGCTTGAAGCACAACTCGTTGGTTAGTTTGAAGTTTCTCTTTTATCTGGGGTATGACTTGGGTTATGGGTAGGTTTTGCATGGTGGGATTATACTTTGTTTTTTGAGAAAACCTAAGCTCTTTTAGAAAAAAGCTATTTTTAACATCATATATGCTATCATAATTTATGAACGTAGTAATAGACACCAATGTATGGATTTCTGCTCTTATTAGTAAAGATGGAGCAAGTCGTGAGATTATTCGATGGGCATTGCTCGATAAAGTTGCCCCTCAAATCAGTACCACTCTCTTTTTAGAGTATGAAGATGTGATGAAAAGAGAGAAGATTCAAACCTTATGCTCTTTGAGCGTTCAAGAGCAAGAGGAGCTTTTTCAAGCTTTTCTTTCAACTTGTAAATGGAATGAAATCTTCTATTTATGGCGACCAAATCTTGATGATGAGGGAGATGATTTTTTAATAGAGTTGGCTGTGGCAAGTAACAGTTCGGTTATTGTTACCGATAACATAAAAGATATTGAATGTGGAGAGCTTAAGTTTGACATAGAGGTTTTAACCCCAAAACAGTTTATAGAGAGGTATAGAAAATGAGTACATTAACACTAAGAATTCCTGATAGTAAGTATGAGCGATTAAAAAGCTATGCCAAGAGCAAAGAGATTTCTCTTAACAAGCTTTTTGATGAGTTAGCCACCATTGCATTGACTCAATTTGATGCAAAAACGCGTTTTGATGTGATGGTAGCAAAAGCAGATAGGGCAAGAGGTTTAGAGCTTTTGAAAAAGCTCGATGATGCGTAGGGTGCGATTGCCATCACACCCTATAGCAACATTCAGTCCTATTTTTTAGCCAAGGTTGTACAAAAAAATTTATTGAATCTAATTTTTCGTAAACGTTTACAAAGAGACTATTGTTTGGCTCATTATCATTTTTTTGAAAATCTATAATTTTAATTTTCTCTAAAGTTATATGCTCTAAATATAGAAATATATATTTTGTTGTTATTTTAAAAATAAAATAAATAATTTTTTTTAAATTAATATTTTAATTATATCGTGGGTTTATTAAATTTAATTTAGATAATAAAAGCTATAATTACCCAAAACAATTCAGGAAATTTTATGACAACAGAAACTATATTATTTATAATAGCCCTCATGCTTTTTTCCTACTTTTGGAAAAAAGAGCAAGAGAAACGACAGTTACGTTTTATAGAGAACTATAAATTCTCACCCGTACTCATACGACGGGTTAAAGCACAACACGACTATTTAAGTGATGCCGATATGAAAAAAGTAGTACAAGCCACTCGTGATTACTTTTACATCTGTAACCAAGCCCAAGGTAGAATGGTGGCTATGCCTTCGGAGATTGTTGATGTGTTTTGGCATGAGTTTTTGCTTTTTACACGTGAATATCAAGATTTTTGTAAAAAAGGGATAGGGCGATTTTTGCACCATACTCCAACAGAGGTAATGAAGAGTCCAACCTCTGCACAAGAAGGCATTAAAAGAGCATGGAGACTTGCTTGTGCTAAAGAGGGCATTAATCCTAAAAATCCTGCTAAACTTCCTCTTCTTTTTGTTATAGATAAGAGTTTAAAGATAAAAGGAGGGTTTAGCTATCAGCTCAACTGTAAAGGAAACCCTACCTCTTCAAATGGTAGCTCTTGTGGTGGTTACTGTGCTACGGATATAGGTTGTGCTTCAGGTTGTGGAGGAGATAGTGGAAGTTCTAGTAGTGATGGAGGAGGATTTTTTGGAGGGTCAGATAGCTCTTCTGATGGTGGTTTTTCGGGGAGTTCTGATTCATCTTGTGGAGGTTCGTCATGTGGAGGAGGTTGTGGGGGAAGTTAAGGATATATTCAAAAATAGTAGTTTTTATAATATTTAACTTCTCTCATATTTGGATAGAATAGTGGTTTACATACTACAAGCTCCCCTTAATCATCTCTGCTACACTCTCAGCCTTTGTACCTAAAACCACTTGAATGGTAGTGTCACTAGGCTTTATGACTCCTTTGGCTCCGAGTTTTAAAAATGCTTCATCATTTAAATCTTTAGAGGACTTTACTTCCATACGTAAGCGTGTAATACAAGCATCGGTAGAGACTATGTTCTCAGCTCCTCCAAGGGCTTCTATGAAGGCTTGGGCTTCGTTTGATGCTGCTTTTTGCTCTTCCTCTTTATCTTCACTAAAAATAGCAAGTTTAAAAAGCTTAATAGTAAAGTAAGAGAGTACAAAGTAGATGGCTCCAAAAACCAAACCAAGAGGTAATATGAGTAGTGGATTGGTGGCGAGTTTGTAGTTTATAAGGTAGTCAATAAGACCTGCAGAGAAACCAAAACCGTGGTGTATGTCCATGTAGTGAGCCGTTGCCAAAGCCAAACCAGTTAGAATGGCATGAAGAACAAAGAGAATTGGTGCTACAAAAAGAAAGAGAAACTCTAAAGGTTCGGTGACTCCTGTTAGAAAAGAGGTAAAAGCCACACCTGCTAAGATGGCTCCAGCTTTTTTTCTATGCTCTTTTGGGGTGCTTAGGTAGATGGCTAAAGCCATAGCTGGAAGACCAAACATCATGACAATGTAAAAACCTGACATATAAATCCCTGCCGTTGGGTCACCTGCAAAGAAACGGTGCAGGTCTCCATTGGCTACTACTTCTACACCATCTTTTATGTGGGTGTAGTCTCCAAGTTGGAACCAAAAAACAGAGTTTAAAATGTGGTGAAGTCCTAGTGGAATGAGAAGACGGTTAAGGGTTCCATAGATAAAGGTTCCCACCTCATTAAGGCTAATAATGGCATGAGAAAAAGAGTCAATTCCACTCTGGGCATAGTGCCAAAAGTACCCTGCCAATACTCCAACAGCTATGGAAGCAATAGCCGTGACAATAGGCACAAAACGTTTTCCTCCAAAAAAGCCTAAAAACTCTGGGGGTTTAACGGTGTGGTAACGGTTGTAAAGTACCCCTGCCAAAATACCAATGATAATACCTATGAAAACTCCCATTTTTAAAGAGGGGTCAATTTGTAAATAGACAGCTTTTGCAATAAGAATACCAATAACAGCAGAGAGTGCTGCCGCTCCATCATGATTTTTAGCCAAACCATAGGCGATACCCACAGCAAAGAGTAGGTCAAGGTTGTCAAAGACAGCTCCACCTGCTACTTTCATAATGTTGGCAATATCACCTGTGATGAAAGGAATATCACCAAAACCAAGGCGAAGTAAAATAGCAGCGATGGGAAGAACAGCAATAGGGGTCATGAGGGCTTTGCCCACTTTTTGTAATAGACTAAACATTTCTGATTCTCTCTTTTAGTGAAGGTATGAGTTTAGCTGAGACAGAGAGTGTGTCATAACCTAGATTAATCAGAGTTTCTGTAGCAGCTCCTAGCCCTGCAAGTTCTCCACAAATACTAATGGGTTTTTTAGTTGTCTTTATAATCAACTTTAAAGCATTCATAACCATAGGTGAGAGTGCATCTGCTTGTAAAGATGCGTGTGTTCTCTCTATGGCAAAAAGGTATTGAGTGAGGTCGTTGGTTCCTATGGAGTAGAAGTCTACGAGTTGGTCAAACTCATGTATAGCAAAAATCACAGAGGGAACCTCTAGCATAATTCCAAACTCTATATTTGAGATGTCTATGTTATGTTTAATGGCAATATCAATAGCAATTTTTTTTGCCTCTATAAACTCATCGCAGTTACTTACCATAGGGAACATGACTTTCATGGTTTTGTTTTTGTCATTCACCTCTTCAACAGCTTTGAAAATAGCCAATAGTTGCTCTTCTAATAAGTTTTTTTCGAGCAATAAAAAACGGATACCTCTTATGCCTAAGAATGGATTTTGCTCTTTTTCTATGTGAGCATAAGGGAGAGGTTTGTCCCCTCCTATATCGAGTGCTCTTATGGTAAGTTCATCAAAAAGTTCAAAAATCTCTCTATATGCATTGGTCTGCTCTTTTACTGTAGGCTTCTTTTCCATAAACAAAAATTCACTTCTTAAAAGCCCAATACCATCAGCACCTAACTCTTTAGCCTCTTTGGCTGATTGTACATCTCCAATATTTGCAAGAACTTTAATACTCTTGCCTCTTAATGTCTCTGTTGAGTTAAAACGATTTTTATAATTTTGGGCTTTTTTCTCTTGAAATAATTTTTGTTTTTCATATGCCTTATCTATGTCAGTTTTCGTCGGTGATATAAGAATGTCTCCTGAGCTGGTATCAAGGATTGCTTTGTCTGTCTCATCTATATAGTCATCTATAATCACGGTCGGAATAGCAAATGAGCGTAAGAGTATGGAGGCATGTGAAGTGGGACTACCATGTTTTAGTACTACCCCTTGAATAGGTGAGTCTACAAGCTTAGGAACATCACTTGGAAGTAGGTTGTCTACAAGTAAAATATAGGGAGTATCTGGAAGTTTTAATGTGCTTGTGATACCTGTATGGGTGAGTATTTGTTGGAGAATATCTTTATAGTCATCTATGCGAGATTCAAACTTTGTTCCTTTGAGTGTTTCTATCTCTTTATCTATAGTCTCTTTTAACTCCTCTACATCTTTAAAGTCTTGTTGGAAAATATCTGAAGAGAGTAGCTCTTTATGTGCTAAATATATATCTGCTTCACTGTTTGATTTGTTTTTAGTATATAGCTCTTCAAGCTCTTTTTTTACCAACTTAATAGAGTCGTTTATGCTAAGGGCTTTTTGAGTGTCTATATTTTCAACAGTTTTACAGTAAACCAAAGGAGCAATGGCTATGCCTGGTACAATACTAATTCCATTAAGAGTAGGACTTTCATAACTTTCATCTATTTGAGTTAAAGTTTCAATCTCTTTATCATTCTCCATAAGTTCTTTAAAAAAAGATGTGAGGTGCCTACTCGCCTCCTCTGCATCTTCACCTACACACTTTAAAGTAAAACTTTCACCTTTCGTTAAAGAGAGAGAGATGATTTTAGGAACCTGTGTTGCCGCAACCTCTTGTGCGTAAGAGATGATAGTAATGGTAGCGTTAAACTTTTTTGCTTCATTGGCAAACTTTGCAATGGGTCTTAAATGAAAACCATTAGCTGAGGTAATGGTTAGGGTAGACTTTATAGTTTTTTGTTTTTTAAATATACTTTTTAGAAAATTCATAATTTTTCCCTGAAAGCACTTTTCTATTTATTCTGGAGAAGTGCTATTTTGTTTTTTGCATTATCTTAGCATAAATTTTTTTGGAGTAAAACCTTTTTAAAACCTTTTTGTATAAGCGTGACAATAAGGGGTAGAATTTCTCAACTTGTAATAGTTTTGATGCTCCTCTTCGGCTTTGTAGAAGGTATGTTCATTGGCATCTTTTATCATGGTGGCGATGTTCATGCCTTTGTCTTCTAGTTGGTTGATGAGTATTTGCACTGTGTCTTCCTCTTCTACATCGTTGGTAAATACAGCTGAGAGATACTGTGGACCAATATCTGGACCTTGACCATTCATCTGCTCTGGGTCATGGGTCTCAAAAAAGAGTTTACAGAGTTGTTCATAGCTCACTTCACTTGGGTCGTAGGTGACCTCTACGGTTTCTAAGTGACCTGTATCTTTGCCACATACTTCATAGTAAGTAGGGTCAACAGTGTGTCCACCCATATATCCTGAATCTACATTGATAACACCAGGGGCTTGTTGGAACCAGTACTCTGTACCCCAAAAGCAGCCTGATGCGAAGTAGGCTTTTTTGTATTTTGAGTTGTTTTTGTGGAAGTCAAATGAGAGAGAAACAGAATTAACACAGTGGCGTGTGTTTTTTGGAGTCATCTGTTCACCTCTAAAAACATGACCTAAGTGACCACCACAAGTAGCACAGACTATCTCTACTCTTCTTCCATCGGCATCGGGTATCTCTTTTACTGCACCTTCTATGCTATCGTCAAAACTTGGCCATCCTGAACCAGAGTCAAACTTATCAGTAGAGTTAAAAAGAGGGGTATTACATTTACGGCATTTATAGATACCAGCTTCATAAAAACCATCATATTTTCCAGAAAAAGGCATCTCTGTACCTTTATTCTCTATTACTCTTATCTCTTCACTATTTAAATCATTATATTTCATCTATTTTCCTTTTAGGAGTAATTTACTCTTATTTTAGTGACAATATAACATCATTAGTTAAAAGTTACATGTAAAAATGAAAAGCTATGATTTAAAATTTTGATTGATTTAAAAAAATATGGCTTTGGTAACTTTTTTGAGGAGTTTTAGTACTTTACTTGAATTTTAGAGGAGGATAGTGTAGAATTTTTTTGTGATTTTAATATTTTTGATATATAACTTTTAAAAAATTAATAGACAAAGATGAAACATTTATAAACTTAAATATAGACTATAAGACTCTAAAAATAAGCGAAAAAAATCACAAATTACAAAAAATGCACAATTATGCTATAATATGCTCGTATATAAAGGAATATAGATATGAATCAACGAACAATTAGTAAGCCAGTTGAAGTTGTTGGAATAGGATTGCACAAAGGTGAACCTATTAAACTTCGTCTTGAACCGTTAGGTGCCAATGCTGGTATTGTTTTCTATCGTGAAGACTTACCTTTAACTATTCCTCTTTCTCCCTCTTCTGTTATTGATACTCAAATGGCTACAGTTATAGGTTCTGATAAAGGCTATATCTCTACTATAGAGCATTTTCTCTCGGCTGTTTATGCGTATGGAATTGATAATATGCGTGTTATCGTTAATGGAAATGAGATGCCAATTATGGATGGAAGTGCATCTTCGTTTTGTTTGCTTTTAGATGAGGCAGGAGTAGAGGAGCAAGAAGTTGCAAAAGAGGTTATTCGAGTTAAGAAAAGAGTTGAAGTTCGTGATGGTGATAAGTTTGTACGACTTGAACCAAGCAATGAAGTAAGCTTTGACTTTGAGATAGACTTTGAACATCCAGTGATTGGTCGCCAATCACAAACTTACTCCTTTGGAACCAAACCTTTTTTAGAAGAGATTGCGAGGGCAAGAACTTTTGGATTTGCTCGTGATATTCAATATCTTCAAAGTATTAACTTAGCCTTAGGGGCAAGTTTAAACAACGCCATTGGACTTGATGATGAAAAAATACTTAATCCTGAAGGTTTAAGATTTGACAATGAGTTTGCTCGTCACAAAATTTTAGATGCCATGGGTGATATGATGGTGACAGGGCATAATATTTTAGGAGCCTATAGCTCTTTTGCAGGAAGTCATAAGCTTAACCATGAATTAACGGTTAAACTTTTAGCTGACAAAGCCAACTATGAGATGGTTTCAGTGAATAGTGTACAAAGTAGAGAGTTTGCAAAAAGTTTCGCCTAGTAAATACGAAGTTCTTATTATTGCTATAGCTTCACCTCTTCTTTTGGGCGTTTATAGAGATGGTGAGTTAGTAGAGAAAATAGAGAGCAAAGAGAAAACTTCTGAAATTCTTTTAAAAAGACTTTCAGAATTATCGAAAAAATATAACTACAGTCGTCTTATTTATACCAATGGACCAGGCTCCTATATGGCGATTAAATTGACCTATATAATGTTACGTTCATTAGAGATTTTGGAAGGTATTGCTTTTGATGGTTGTGATGCCTTTGATTTAAATAAACAAAATCCTATAAAAGCAGTGGGTAAACTCTACTTTATCAAAGAAAATAACACTATAATAACAAAAAAATTTGATGAGGTTGTAGAGCAACGGTTTGAATTACCTTCCATGTTGAGTGAAGTGACTATTTTAAATGATAATAAACCAATGTATATTCTACCTGCCGTGTAATTATATTTTATAATTATGACATCGACAAAGGAAGTACTTTGTTTGTATCTGTACCTGCTACATCAGCAAACCTTGGTCCAGGGTTTGACACTTTAGGTTTAGCGATTAATTTTCGTAATGAAATCACCATTAAACCTTCTCGATTTTTCTCTGTATCTACTCGTGGTGAGGGAGCAGAAAACCCTCACATTCGTAAAAACATTCTTTTTATGAATATTTTTAATAAACAATATATGAAATTAAAAGGTCAAAGAGATAATTTTCGCTTTGAGTTTATTAATCGTATTCCTATCTCAAGGGGTTTAGGCTCTTCGTCAGCTGTGATTACAGCTGCATTGACTTCTGCTTATGTAGCAGCAGGTGAGCGTTATAATAAAAGAAAAATACTGAACCTTGCTTTAGAGTATGAACCACATCCCGACAATATTACTCCAGCTGTGATGGGTGGATTTAATGTAGCTTGTGTGGAAGATAAAAAAGTCTACAGTAAAAAGAGAAAAATCCCAGAGTATTTAAGAGCCGTTTTGGTAATTCCTAATAAAACCATATCTACAGCTAAATCACGAAATGTTTTACCTGATTTGTATAGAACTGAAGAGCTGGTCTATTCTCTCTCTCGTGCTTCATTTATGACCTCTTTATTTATGACAGAGTCATGGGATTTATTGAGAATAGCTTCTAAAGATAAGCTTCATCAAACAAGAAGAATGAAGCAGATGCCTGATCTGTTTGAAGTGCAAAAAACTGCATTGTCAAATGGTGCATTAATGAGTACGCTTTCGGGTTCAGGTTCAACATTTTTTACCCTCTGTTATGCTGATGATGCAACCAAGATACATCAAGCATTGGCAAAAAGATTTCCTAAATTTAGAGTATTTACCAAAACTCTTGATAATTACGGTGTTACTTCAAAGAGTTAATAACAAAAGTTGGGTATAATTATGCGAAAAAATGAACCAGTACGCATGTGTATAACATGTAGAGAACGAGAGCTTCAACGAAAATTACTTCGCCTACAAGAGAAAAACAGTAACATTTTTCCTTATTCTGGACAGGGTAGAAGTTTTTATATTTGTAATAGTTGCCGTGAAAACGAAAAAAAGATTAAAGGTTTAATGAAACGTTTTCGACTCACAAGTGAAGATAGTGAACAGTTTGTTAAGTATTTAAAGGAGTTAGATAAGAATGGATAGAGTTAAAATCCAAGAGATTGCAGATGAGGCAGGTGCATCAAATGCAGTACTTATTGAGAAAGCTAAAGAGTTAGGTTACGATGTTAAAGCAGCAAACAGTACAGTGACTGTTGATGAAGCTGGTGTATTGGTTGACTATGTAATAAATGGTATTAAGCCCAAATCAGCTCAGAAGCCTAAAATGAAAGTTGTTAAAAAAGCTACAGTTGTTAAAAATAGTGAAGTAGAAGAGATAAAAGAGACTTCTGTTGAGGAAGTTAAAACTGAAGAGAAAAAAGAGATAGAAGAGAAGCCAGTTGCTAAGAAAAAAGCAGTTAAAAAATCTTCTACCAGCAGAGGTTCTATTACAACTACTCCTAAAAAGAAGAAGATAGAGCTTGTGGAAGTTGTGAAGGAAGAAGAGCCAAAAGTGGAAACTTCTATTAAAACAACAGTAACAGAAATGGAACCAACAGAAAAAGTATCAATAGAATCTACTGTTGAAGAAGAGGCAGAAGAGTTAAAATCTGATGGAGCTGTTAGTGAAAAAATAGAACCTGCAAAAGAGAAACCTAAAATGAAGCGTAAGCGTATAGGTATTACCGTAGTAAAAAAAGCAGATAGAGATAAACCAAAAATTAGAATAGTTGAAGAGCGTGGTCCAAAAGAGGTTAAGACTAAAAAGAAAACACCAGGTATGCCAACACCTCCTTCTAAAAAGAAGATTAAAAAAGTTGCTATAGCAAAAGAGTCTGGTGAGAAGCTTGACTTTATGTCAAACTCTAATTTTGGTAGTTACAGCCGTAATCAAGTTACAGAACTTGAAGAAGAGCCAGAAGTGCTTATGCTTGACTTTTCTGATAAAAATATTTATGAAGATATGATGCGTCAAGAGGCTAAACGTAAAGAGGAAGCTAAAAAAAGAGCTGCGGCTGGTATACAGCAACAGGGTCGTGGACGTAGTGGACAGGGTGGTCGTCGTAGACCATCTGGACTTAGACGTGGTGGGAAACGTAAAAAATATGTTAAAGAAGAGTCTGTAGGTAATATTACCTCAGTAGAGATTCCTGAAAATGTAAGAGTTTATGAGTTTGCTGAAAAGGTTGGTCGCTCAACTGGTGAGGTTATTAAAGTTCTATTTAATTTAGGAACTATGTTTACACAAAATGACTTCTTAGACAAAGACTCTATTGAGATTCTTGCAGAAGAGTTTGGGGTAGAGGTACATACTATTGACCCACTTGATGCACTCGATTATGTAAAAGTTTACGATGCACAAGAGGATGAAAATCCAAGTGAGAGACCTCCTGTTATTACCATTATGGGTCACGTTGACCATGGTAAGACATCGCTCCTTGACAAAATTCGTCAAACAAAAGTAGCTGACAAAGAGGCAGGTGGAATTACACAACACGTTGGTGCTTATCAAGTTGAAAAAAGTGGTAAAAAGATTTCATTTATAGATACTCCAGGTCACGCAGCCTTTACAGAGATGCGTTCACGTGGAGCTCAGGCGACGGATATTGTTATTATTGTTGTTGCCGCAGATGATGGGGTAAAACAGCAGACAAAAGAGGCTATCTCTCATGCTAAAGCAGCAGGTGTTCCTATTGTCGTTGCTATCAACAAAATGGATAAAGAGGCAGCAAACCCAGAGTTGGTAAAAGGACAGTTAGCAGAGCTTGAAATTACTCCTGTTGAGTGGGGTGGAGAGCATGAATTTGTTCCTGTCTCTGCACACACAGGTGAAGGGATTGATGAACTCCTTGAGACACTACTTCTTACTGCAGAAGTACTTGAACTTCAAGCAGACCCAAATAGAAATGCAAAAGCAGTTGTTGTGGAAGCCTCTTTAGAGAAAGGTTTTGGTGCTACGGCAAATATTATTGTTCAAAATGGTACACTTAAAGTTGGTGACCCATTTGTTCTTGGAACCACATTTGGTAAGGTTAAAACACTTATTTTGGATGATGGAACACGAACCAAAGCTATTGGACCGAGTACCCCCGCAGCTGTTGTTGGTCTTTCAGATGTACCTATGGCAGGTGATGTACTAGTGGTTATGGACTCTGAAAAAGAGGCAAGAGAGTTAGCAGATAAAAGGGCAGAGTATGCTAGAACAGTAGAGCTTTCTAAGAGTACAAAAGTCACTATTGATGACCTATCTGCGATTATTGCAGAGGGCAACTTAAAAGCACTCCCAGTTATTATTAAAGCTGATGTTCAAGGTTCTCTTGAAGCGATTAAAGGAACATTGTCTGACCTTAAAAATGAAGAGGTTAAAGTCAACATCATCCACGAAGGTGTGGGTGGGGTTACCGAGTCTGATGTTCAACTAGCAGATGCTTCTGAACACTCTATTATTTTAGGATTTAATGTTAGACCAACAGGGAGTGTTAAGAAAAAAGCAAAAGAATTAGGTGTTGAGATTAAAACCTACTCAATTATCTATGAACTCCTTGATGACGTTAAAGCACTTCTTAGTGGTATGATGAGTCCAACTATCTCAGAAGAGGTTACAGGTCAAGCTGAAGTTCGTGAGACATTTACTGTGGCTAAAGTTGGAACTATTGCAGGTTGTAAAGTATCTGATGGAACAATCGTTCGTAATGCAGGTGCTAGACTTATTCGTGATGGTGTTGTTATCTATACCACAACAATCTCATCTCTTAAACGCTTTAACGATGATGTTAAAGAGGTTAAAAATGGATTTGAGTGTGGTATCATGCTTAACAACTATAACGACATTAAAGAGGGCGATGTAATCGAAACCTTCAAAGTGGTAGAAGAGCAGGTTTCTCTTTAATAAATAATTAATAGTGAATAGTAAATAATGAGAGAAGAAGAGATAAAAAGAAAGAGAACAGAGTCACGTTTAGTAGAGCTAATTCCTGAAGCACTTTCAACCATGAATGACAACCGTATCAATGGTCTCTCCGTAACAGAAGTAGTCTGTTCAAGAGGTCGTTACGATGCAAAAGTTTACCTAGACAAATCTTACTTAGATGAAAAAGAGCAACATGAAGCATTAAAGCAATTACGTGTTGTTTCGGGCTATTTGTCTACATATATTAGAGAGAGTGAGGGGTGGTATAAAGCTCCAAAGTTTACCTTTGAGTTTGATAATCAACTTGAAGAAATCTCAAAGATAGAAGCTCTTTTTAAAGAGATAGGAGAAAGAAACAAAAAGGATGAATCAAATGAGTCTTAACGAGCAGATAGAGAAGATTGTTAAAGCCAATGGTGCGGACTTTTATGGAACAGAGACAGCTCAAGAGGATGGAAATACTATCTTTAGAGTTTATATTACAAAAGAAGAGGGTGTAACCCTCGACCTCTGTGCTGATATCTCCCATGAGCTTTCTGTTTTTTTTGATGTTAATCCTCCAATGCACGGAGCATATTTTCTTGAAGTAAGCTCCCCAGGGATTGAGCGTAAACTAGAAGAACCAAGACATTTTATATCTGCAGTAGGTGAACGTGTAAAGTTCAAAGTTCATGGTGGAGATAAAGAGAGAGGTGAGATTACTTCTGCTGATGAGCGTGGTTTTACCATTGTTAAAAAGGGTGAAGATGTACGATTTGAGTACAACAATATCTCTAAAGCCAAGACCTATTTTGAGTGGAATAAGTAGAATACATTTTTATTGCAATGTATTCCTGTGGGATAACGCACTATTAATCAAATTAGCATAAAATAAAATTTCGCCAAAATATTTTTCAAAACCAAATTTTGGATTTTCTCTTCCTAACATAAATCATCATAAATAAAAATCTTATATAAAAGATGGCATATAAAAATTGATATAAAAAATGCTACAATATTGGAATAAAAAAGGATATGAAATGAAAATAAAATTTATGTTAATACCATTGGCTATTTTTGGATTGCTTGTAGGAAGTTATGCTGATGCCAATAAAGATAAAAGTTTAAAATCGACAGACAAAGAGGTTAATAAGATAGAGACGAAGGAGAAGAGTAAATCTCAGAAGGAAGAAATTATATGGATTGACCCTACTCAAAAAGTTTGTAAGGCTAATGGTGGAAAGATAGGTAGTAATTCTTCTTTCTGTATTGCAAATTGGTCAAAGGCAAAAGATATCTGTTCTGCTAGTGGGGGAAGATTGGTAACGGTTGATGAGTTAAAAAAAGTTGTGACAGATTGTGGTGGAACCGTAAATGAGTATAGTAAAAATCAAAAAAATACTTTTTATAAAGATTGTTATGAAAAGCAAGGATTTAGTGATGCTAGTGATTATTGGTCTTCTAGTAGCTTTAAGGGAGAAGAGAAGAGTGCATGGTTTGTAGGCTTTTACAATGGCGTTGCAAATAGAGACACCAAGGACAATGGTTTTTATGTTCGTTGTGTTAAAGAGAGTTCTTTTTGTAAATAGTGAAGTTCAAAATTAACGGTGGAGACAAAGAAAAAGCTCTTATGACCTCTGCTGATGAGACAGGTTTTAGCATTGAGAAAAAGGGTGAAGATGTACGGTTTGAGTACAACAACATCTCTAAGGCTAAGACCTATTTTGAGTGGAATAAGTCGAAATAACCTATAAAATTCTCTATACTTCCTAAAAATATGTTATACTTCGTAAGTATAACGACGAAAAATATTATTTTTTAGGTAAGTATGATGGAAAAAATCCTTTTAGAACAAAATCCTCATTGGCAAGGTCAAACTAGAACTTATGTTAAGCGAGAGAAATTAACAGAACTTATCCTCTATCTACCTACACGACAAATCATTACCATTAGTGGTATACGACGATGTGGTAAAAGTACATTAGCCAAAGAGGCAATTAGACACCTCATAGAGAGTGGTGTTAACCCCTACAATATTCTCTTTGTTAATCTTGAACAACCCTACTTTTTAGAGTATCAACATGATGCCAATTATCTTAATACTATTTATGATGAGTACTTAAAAATTGCAAATCCCCAAGGAAAAACCTATGTCATTTTTGATGAGATTCAGTTTTTTCAAAATTGGCAAGTTTTTATCAAGAGTAAGTATGAGAGTAGTGATATTAAGTTCATTATCACAGGTTCAAACTCCTCTTTGCTCTCTCATGAACTTAATACGCTACTAAGTGGGCGAACTCTAGGGATTCAGCTTGATACTTTCTCTTTTCAAGAATTTTTGGACTATAAGGAGATATCTTATAGTAGTCGAATAGAGAGAGTCAGCAATCGTATCGCTATTGCTAGAGCCAAAGAGGAGTACCTAAAATGGGGTGGTTTCTATGAAGTATTTGACGAACCAAATGAGCTTATAAAAAAAGATATACTTATTAACTATGCGAGAAATATTATCTATCAAGATATTGTACCAAGGTATGGCATACGAAACTCTAGTGAGTTAGAGCGACTCTTTTTCTATCTACTCTCTAACGCCACAGGCATAGTAAACTACAGTAGATTAGCAGAGATTTTTGATATAAGCGACAGAAAGATAAAGGAGTATATCGGTTATTTTGAGGATGTTTTTTTACTTAGAAGAGTTGACCGATATCATACGAAACCAAAAGAGAGAATTCGCTCTGCCAAAAAGATATATGTTAAAGACAATGGTTTTTTACAAATCGCCCCAAAGCATTCAAAAAATCTAGGAATAGCTTTAGAAAACAAAATCTATAACATCCTTTATGCAAATGATGAGTCTGTAACCTATATGAGAGAGAAGTATGAGGTCGATTTTTATAGCCAAAAAATACTCTATCAAGTGGCATATAACATAGAGGATGAAAAGACAAGAAAGCGAGAACTTGGTGCATTCAGATATTTTAAAACTGATGATACTAAAGCGTGTAGAGTGATTACTCTTGATACAAATGAGATGGTTGATGATATTGAGGTTTTGAGTTTTGATGTGTTTGTTTTGGAGGGGGAGATTTAATGGAACTTGTTTATTTATGGGTTGAAAATTATAAAAACATTTATAAGCAGGGGTTTAATTTTTCGCCTAGATTTTCTTGTGAGTATGATGATGTTGAAAACGAATTGAGCATTAAAGAGAATGATGACTACATAGAAAACTTTTTTGGTGAAAATTATAATTATCTTAATAGTTATACAAATACAAAGTTTTTTTTGCTCGGAAACGAAGGCTTTAGCCTCGCTAAGTTTGAAGCTGTTGCCTTCGATTCTGAAACTGAACGAGTTGATTATAATGCGTATAAATTGGTTAAAGATTTAAATATCTCTACTTGCCCCTATTGTAATCGTAGAACAATATATAATCTTCAAAAATCAAAAGGAAGAACCTCTGAAATAGACCATTTTTATTCTAAAGAGAAATATCCATATTTTGCTATCTCTTTTTATAACCTTATTCCAAGTTGTAAAGTGTGCAACAAATTAAAAATGGAAGATGAGGTTGCGATACATCCTTATGAGAGAGGTTTTGAAAATACTAATTTTAAACTAAAAATTAAAGACTCAACCTTTTATCACTCTGTTAATGGGTTTGATTTGGAGTTTAAAAGTAAAGATAACCAAATAGATAAGCAGATAGAAACATTTAAACTTAATGACCTATACCAAAACCACAAAGACATAATCCTAGAACTCATACAAAAAGAAGCTATCTACAATGAGAGCTATTTAGATGAACTTTTAACACAATATGAGGGAACACTTTTTAAAAATAGAGAAGATTTACAACGGCTTATAAGTGGTGGATATGTGAGTGATGAAGAGATAGGAAAACGACCTTTATCTAAGCTTGTTAAAGATATTTCT
>Ga0256832_1000860_pt1 | contig 20215 bp, 14 predicted proteins | sample 134614metaG_FD_190534 | JGI IMG/M metagenome (GOLD analysis project Ga0256832, IMG submission 190534) | Hydrothermal vent microbial communities from Lau Basin, Pacific Ocean - 134-614 | ecosystem: Environmental > Aquatic > Marine > Hydrothermal vents | place: Pacific Ocean: Lau Basin | collected...
ATTCTTAGTGTACTTAGTGCTCTTAGTGGTTTCAAAATTTTAGAGGTTGAGCTAGTTGATTCGCTTTGCTTGTTGAGAAAGTTTAGAGGCTCGCTAGGGTTTGGGATTTGTTGATTATTCTAATTTTGGGAAACCTTTGATTCCTGACCCGTTCAAAGCTGTTGGTCCGGAATATCGATACATGAGTCATGGATTTTATGTAAAAAAAGCGTATCTTTATGTCTGTGGAAAAACAAAATGGTTTTTTTGTTGAAAAATCGCACAAAATGTTTTACCTTTGTGGTGGATGTCAAAGGACACCGTCTTGTTTTTTCTTGTAATAATTAACGCCGGCACCGTAAACCCAGCCGGATTGCCCCTTTTTAGTCTTGATTTTCACCCACGGTTCTTCCGTCACTTTACGCCCAAGGTTGATTTTTTGCTTAAAGTCCGTAACTTCATCCAAAAAATAAACCTTCTCAAAAAGGGGAAGCTTTAAAATAGTCATAGAATCCAAACTAGGCCCTTTGCGTAGCTTGAGCCCATCAATCGTAACATAGAGAATGGCCCGGTCGATGATGACTTTTCTTATTCTTTTGTCGGGTGAAATTTTGTTTTTTGTTGGAGTTTGAGTGACTTCTTCTGTGGAGTCGATGATGATGGGTGGGAGACCGTTGTTATTTGTAGGAGGAACGGTGGTATCTGCTGTGGGTGCTACGACGGTTGGAGTTGGGTTGAGCGCTTTTTGGGTGCGATTACATTTGGTGATGGCCCATACCGAAAAACTAACGAAAAAGATAGCTAGAAGCAATAACTCAAATTTGGGTGTTTTAGAACTCATAGTGCTTGATTATTCAACGATTGTAATTCTTCAGCACGGATCATTTTGACTCAAAAAGGCTCTTTGTACCTGTAAAAGTATCTGTGCCGAAAGTTGCCGGCTATTTTGCAAAAAATAGATGAACAGCTGCAAATATGCTACTTTTTCACTGAAAAGTGATTGTTTTTTATGAAAATGTTCGACCTAGACCTAGCTTAGATGCGGATATTTGTACCCTTTTTTAACTTTTTTTACTATGGAAGATCAAATGATTTATAATATCGCTTTGACCAAGTTGCCCGGAGTCGGGGCCAAACGGGCACGCACTTTATTGAGTTATTGCGGAAGCGCCCAAGCGGTATTCGATACGCCTTCTATTGTGGCTGATGTCCCGGGATTCGGACAGACCTATGCCAAAGGAATGAAAGATAATGACTCCCTGCTTGAATTGGCCCAAAAGGAATTGACGGACTTAGAACGCAAAGGCATTCAAGCCGTTTTTCTTTCTGACCCGGATTATCCCAGAAGGCTTAGGCATATCCCGGATAGCCCCATCGTACTCTACAAAAAAGGTAATGCCAATCTAAATCCGGAACGAACCATCGCCATCGTGGGCACTCGCAATGCAACCGACTATGGACGATTAATTACCGAGCAAATTATTGATGGATTGGCCGCTTATGATGTGACCATCATTAGTGGATTAGCCTATGGGATTGATGTGACGGCTCATCGGCGCTCCGTAGAAAAAGGGTTGCCTACCATTGGGGTCATGGGAACCGGATTTGGACAGATTTATCCCAGCTATCACCGAAGTGTCGCTCACCAAATGCTAGAAAAAGGGGGGCTGTTGACGGAGTTTTCTTACGAAAAAGGCCCCGAGCGTGAGCACTTCCCTATGCGCAACCGGATTATAGCAGGGATGAGCGATGCCGTTTTGGTCGTCGAGTCGGCCGCCAAAGGAGGCTCCATGATTACAGCTGAGCTGGCCTTGGGCTACGACCGCGATGTGTTTGCTGTGCCCGGCCGGGTGACCGATCCTTTTGCCGCCGGATGCAATCAATTAATCCGCCACCACAAAGCATTTATGGTACGCAACTCCGAAGATATTGTCCGGAATATGAATTGGGATATCCAAAAAAAAGCTAGACAGGCCACCTTGTTTGCGTCCTTGGAAGGCAAAGAAAAAGACGTAGTGGAGTTAATGAAAGGCCGGGAGGCTTCCTATACCGATGAGCTGGCCATCGCCGCCAAAATGACATCCGGAGAAATGGCTTCATATTTGCTTATATTAGAATTAAAAGGCATGGTTAAATCCGTCCCCGGGAACAAGTATTTGTTGACTTAGCATATCTTTTGGGGAGATTGAGCTCATTGCCTTGATTCTTTGCCCCCTAAATATGTTGAAAAAATGTTGACTAAATTGTTTTTGCCTTTGTTTTTGTTGACCTTGTCTTTTTCGAGTTGTCCGCCAAGACAATCTGTTGCCAATAGTTCTGTAAGCGAGAACGAGCCCGAAGCACTCTCCCCTAAACACCCCAAAAACATCATCTTTATGGTCGGGGATGGTATGGGTATAGCTCAAATTACCGCCGGATTATATGCCAATGACAACCACTTGGAATTGGAGCGTTGTCCCATTTCCGGTTTTCACAAATCTTATTCTAACAACTATCTAACCACAGACTCGGCTGCCGGTGCTACCGCCTTTGCTTGCGGCAAAAAGACCTATAATGGCGCCATTGGAGTCGGTCCGGATAAACAGCCTATCCCAACTATTTTGGAACAAGCAGAACAACACGGCTTAGCGACCGGCCTCGTGGTGACTTCAACCATTGCACATGCCACTCCGGCTGCTTTTATCGCCCACGTGGAGAGCCGCAAGCAATATGAAGACATCGCCACTTTCTTTCCCCAAAGTGGCATAGACCTTTTTATTGGTGGGGGTTCCAATCATTTTAATCACCGCAAAGACCATCGCAATCTCATCCAAGAATTAAAAGAAAACGGCTACGTCATCAAGAATATCCAAAATGAATCCATCGATGTCGCCGAAATGAATCCACTACATCCTTTTGGCTTCTTTACCGGCAAAAAAGACCCTAAAACCTACCGCCAAGGCCGAAGGTATCTACCCACGGCATCCCAAAGGGCGGTTGAGTTTTTGGATAAGCGCAGTGACGAAGGCTTTTTTATGATGATAGAAGGCTCCCAGATAGATTGGGGTGGACACGCCAATGATGGCAAATACATCATCGAAGAAATGTTGGATTTTGATAAAGCCATTGGCAAGGTCTTGGATTGGGCAGAAAAAGATGGAGAAACGCTGGTTGTTATTACAGCCGATCACGAAACCGGCGGCTTTGCCATCTTACCGTCATCTAAGATGAATAAGCTTAAGACCAAGTTTGTCACCGACTACCATACGCCGGTGTTGATTCCTGTTTTTGCCTTTGGTCCCGGGGCGGAGCAATTTTCCGGTATTTATGAAAATACGGCTATTTATGATAAGATGGTGAATTCCTTTGGTTGGTAAGTAAAGTCGCTTGGATTTTTCGCCTTTATATCCATGCTGAGCAATTACACTTTTTCCATTATCTTTGTCCATGGCAAAATTTGAATCAGGTCAGCGAGTCGTTTTGGTGCATACGGGCGTATTTGCGCAAGTCGTCCGTATGGAAGACCATGGTATTGTGATTGTAAAATTGGAAGAAGACTGGTCAGAGATTCCGGTTTTTGTGGAGAATATCCAAGACCATGGGGAGTGGATGGCTAGTTCGACCACTTTTACGACTTCCGATGACTATGTACCTTATGTCAGCGAGCCGGTCAAGGATGAAGAATTACTTTTTGTTCTAGTACCCATCAATGTGTCGGCGCAGGGCGTTGCCGCCAAATATGAATTGCTGTTGGTCAATGCGACCGCTTATGATTTGTATGCGGAGATGACGGTGCTTTTTAATAATGAAGCGGAATTTACGATTTCCGAAAGGGTGAAGGCATTTTCTCCGTTGAAAGTGGATGAATTTACGCCTTTGGAATTTGGGGATCGGCCGAGTGTGCAGTACTCCTTTCAGCGGATATTGACCACCGGTGTGGAAGCCTTTAAAAAAGGGAGCTTAAAGCTAAAGGACAAGACGTTGATGAAGGCCAAGGTGATGATTCCTTTGTTGGATTTTCCGGCGATTGCCTTGTCGGTCTGGAAGAAAAATGGGGATAAACAACCGGATACCACCGGTTCGCTCAAGGATTATACGAAGAAAAATGTCCGTATCAGACCCCGGAAGAAAGTAGCTCCTAAACCGGCTTCGGGCTTATTTGATCCCTTGCGGAAAGCGCATTTTCCGACGGAGATTGACCTGCATATCGAGAAATTAGCCAAAAATCACAAAAGCCTTTCCAATGCCCAAATCGTCCAAATCCAGATGAAGGCCATGCAAAATTATGTGGACGAAGCGTATCAATTGGGAGTGGACAGTGTTTTCCTAATTCATGGTGTCGGAAAGGGCTACTTGCGCAATGCCATCCACAAAAGATTGAATAATAATCCGCATATCCTTACGGTGAAAAACGAATATCATCCTAAATATGGTTATGGCGCTACGGAAGTTATTTTTCTGTAGTATCGAAATCTCCATGCTTGTCCAAGATGTGAAACCAAGTAATCAATTTCTTGACATCTCTAGGCTTGACTAAATCTCTGTCAAAATCAGGCATCACCGACTCCAAATAGTCCAATAACTCCGTATTGGATAGTTTTTTAGGAGATTCGGGGACAGCGTCCTTTTGCGCAAGCATGGCTTCTAAGATTATTTTTAGGGCTTCGGTATCGCCATCATTTTTGTAGATGCCGATGGATTCTAGGGGCGAAAATTGATGTTTTCTGGAAGAAATGAAAGTAGAAGCACCCGTTTGTAGGTTGGTGGCAATAATTCCATTAGGTCTTGAAGCCTTGATTTTGTATAATCCCGGTAGGCCGGAAACAGATAAATAATCCTTGATGTCCATTTTGTTACTATTTTTGTAACTACTCAGCACGAATCATTTTGGCTAAAAAAGTCTCTTTTTTCGCTGCATTTTGCCTATTTTTTTAGCAATAGCCCTGCTATTCCGAAAAAAATAGTCTTCATTCAGCAAAAAAATAACTCTTTTTTATCTCAAAAGCATCCATGCTGAGTAGTTACTTTTTTTGAAGGGCAAATATAGGGATTATGATTGGCTTTTAGTGGTTTATTTTTGTTTTTTTGGGTCTTTGGTCTTTGGGGCGCGCCGGTGGCGCTTTTGGTCTTTGGCTTCGGAAGTGGTTTGTTCTTGACAGCAGTGTGGGATGATTTACTTTGGTGGGCGATTGTTTTCAGAGTGGTGCATATGATTGACAATGTTCTTGACAGCAGTGCGGGATGATTTACTTTGGTGGGGACTATTTGGTTTGTGTGCCTTGTCGTAGATTTTGGAAATCGGGGGATGCTTGGGGCTATAGGGGGAGAACAGCCATTCCCCCCTACTGCTTTTTTATTCTAGGCTTACTTTCTTGATATTATCCTTATATACCCGGTCTATCATGATGTGTCTGGGGTCAACGGCGGCTTTGGCGGGTTTTTCGGCTACTTCTAGGGTGAATTGCATCTTCTCTTGGTTCACTTTGACTCTTTTTTGCGTAAGCAGCTGCTTCTCGTCATCATCCGCAAAGATGCCTATGTCCACCCAGTCATCTATCGGTACCAAGGTCTCATTGCCGATGGAATCCGCCTTCATCTTCTTGGCTAGAATGTCCATCGTAACTTCGTAATGACCATTGTCTAACTTTTTGGCGGAAGCTGCCTTCAAGCGATAGTCGTATAAGGTGATTTCTTTGAACCAATCTGTTATTAAGTATTTTAGGGAGTCCGGAACTTGGGGCTCCAAATGACGCAAAAAATCCAAAGATGTGGGGTAGGGCGGGGCATTGTATTTGTATTCGTCCAAGAAATGGCGTAGTGCGGTATTGACCTTGTCTTCGCCAATGAAATCTTGAAGGGCGTACATGATGATACTGCCTTTGCCGTAGTGGATGTAGCCTTGGTTTTCGACTTGGTAGAGCGGCAATTCCTTTTTTGTTTCGCTGCTCCTTCCGCGCAAATACCGGTTGAAGTCATATTTTAAGAATTGGCGCATCCGCATGGGGTCTTTGACTTGGTTTTTCATGACCATTAGGGAGGAGTATTCGGCAAAGGATTCGCTCATCATCGTGCCGCCTTGCATGAGTGCGCCGATGACTTGGTGCGCCCACCATTGATGTCCCATTTCGTGGGCGATGACGGCATTGACGACATTGTTTTTGGTGGTGTCCGATAGGTCGATGACAAAGCCAAAGGCTTCGGAATAAGGCATCGTACCCGGGAAGGCTTGCGCAAAAGTAGCGTATCTCGGAAATTCGACAATCCGGCATTGCTTGTGGTAGTAAGGCCCAAAATTTTTGGTGTAATAGGCCAAAGCGTTTTCTTCGGCATCCAACATGGATTCGATATTGTAGGGGTGTTTTTTGTCGTAATAGACTTCTAAGTCGATGCCTTTCCATTTTCTTTTGGCGACTTCATACCTTGCGGAAATAAAAGAGTAGAAGTTTAAGGAAGGTTGCTCGACCTTGTAATGGTAGTAATTGCGGCCGTCTTTTGTCCATTTTTTAAGGAGTGAGCCGGGGGCAATGGCAGTTTGGTCTCCGTCGGTAGAGATGATGGTCTCTACATTGATGAAGTCCGAATGGCCGTTGGTCAGGTAGTTTTTGCCGCAAGGCTCGGCACAATCGGCGGTGAGTTTAGGCATCCGCTCCCGAGGGGGAAGGTCGTATTTTTTGCGTGTATTTTTTTGCGAAAGCTCATTGCCCTGTTGGTAACCCAGTCCGGGGAGTACGGCCATATTATTGAAGAAAGTGCCGTTTTTGACGACCGCAATACTTCCGCGATCATTCTTAAAGCCCTTGGTAATGTACTTCGAGTGAATGGTGATGTCCATCGAATCTCCGGCAGCCAAAGGATTGTCCAATTGGTAAATAACATACATCAAATCTTCGTCATTCAGCACCAATTTGGAATGGGGAATATCAAAAGTGGGCTTCCATTCGTCCGAAGTGGTAAAGTGCAAGGAGTCTATCGGGTGTCCGGATTGGTTGACGAGTCGGATATTGGCTTTGACAAAGGCCTTGCGTTGGCTTGGGAATAGGTCAATGGTATATTTGACATCTGTGACTTTGGGGAGGGGTACTTTTTCGTATTTTTTGTAGGTTTTTTCATAATTGGCTCTTAGGACTTCCCGTTGTTTGGAGTTGTGGTAGGGGTTGAGTATTTGGGTGTTGTAATAGACCCATCCTGCGACCAAAGCCCATACGCCAAAAACGCCGATAAAAGCCATTTTGTAGGCTTTGGGGACTTGCTTTTTGGCGAGTTTTAGGCGGTCTTTGGTGGAAGTCACTAGCCCGCGATTCCAAAATGCACCTGCAATAAGTAAGCAAATAAGGGAAAATAATGACCAATATCCATTGAACCACATAGCACCTTTTAATCCGGGGCCAAAGCGATTCATGTCGGAGTATTGTAAAGATGGTCCCCCACCAATGGACAGCATGTTGCTCTCCACCCGCATCATCATCAGGACAATGCCGGACACAAAAATGAGCAGGATGGACGCAAAGTAAGCAATGTATTTGTTATTGACCAAGACCTGAATGAGTATCAATATCCCGCTAAGGATAAAATACCAAGGCAATTCTTTGTAGAAAAAATGCAATAAATAAACATCTAATTCAACATGGGTGTAGCCATGTGCTAATTGATAGATAACAGCCACCAAAATAAAAAACAAATGAATTAAAGCGGTTACGGTCACCAAGGAAAGGGCTTTTGCCGCAAGGCTGATAAAGGATGTATGCGCCGTAGAGTCTATGACTTCATTTATCTTACTGTCTCTATCCCGCCAAATCAATTCACCGCTAAAAAAGACCAAAATAATCACCATGAACAAATTGGCGGCAGTGCCTATTTCATGAATCATCTTGTAGGTCAAGGGAAATGCCTTTAGACCAAAATACTCAAAGCCACCGGCCAAGCCGACCGTCATCATCAAAGCACTGAAAGCGAATAAAATTTTGAAGGTCACGCTTTTTACGATACTCAATAAATTGGTATGAAAAAAACTTTTGAATTGGAGCCACTCGGTGCGTCGATTGAAGCTTTGATGGACGACCGGGGCAGGCATATTCAAGATGCTTTTTTCGGTATCTCCGCTTGATTTTTTAATCTTTTTATTTTTTGTCCGAAAGGAAAAGATGTAATAGGCCAATCCTAAAATGAGCGTACCGACACTCACCCAAAGTATCCGGTTCCATAGCAAAAGCCCACTAAAACTTGGACTTAAGGTGTTTTTTTCGATGGGTGTATAGTATTTTGCGGCAACGGAAAAGGTGCGAATCCCAAAAGTATCGGTCATCGCCGCCAAGGTCTCATTGCTCAAGTCGGACAAGAAGGTGCCGGCGGCAAAATACCCGATAATAATCACCAACGTACCCACAAAAGAAATGACGGTACTCTTCCATTGGTGCGCCATTGCATAGATGATGGCACCGGCAAAAAACATATTGGGCAGGACAAATAAGAAGTAATTATTGACGAAAGTCTCCCAATGCAAAGGCCCAATTCTCTCGGCATCAATCCACCCGGCCAACGGTGCAATCCACGTGCCCAAAATGACTCCGAAAAATACCCCGAGCATCGGAATGGTCGCTAAAGCCAAAGCAGCCGCAAATCGTCCAAAATAATAGCCCGACTTACTAAGCGGCGTGCTAAAAAGAATCTCGTTAAAATGATTTTGGTAGTCTTTTAGGGCGGCATTATTGAAAAAAGCGGTGGCAATCAGCAGACCAAAGATGCCTAGAATGAGTGTCTCATTGGTAATGACGAAGGGGGCATTTTTATATACATTGCCGACGGCTCCCCCAATAATCACATTGTCACTGGCGGTTGCCCCAAAAGTCATTAAAGCCATTAAACCGAAGAAAATCCAAACCATGGGACGCTTCAGTGAATAGACTAATTCGGAAAAAAAGAAAGTCTTAAACATGGTCTATGGGTTTACACTAGTGTGTGAGAAGTGTTGGTTTTGGAGAAGAATACGTCTTCTAAGTCGGGTTTTACCGGCTCAAATCCATTGTCGGGATGAGTCTCACTAAGGATGTGAATCAGGGGTTGCCCGCCGACCATTTTGTTAGAGATAATGGAGTAGGTGTTGGCATAGCCGGCTAATTCGTCACGGGAGACCAATTTTTGATAGACCCGGCCATCCAGTTGATTGATGGCATCTTGCGGGGCACCGTAATAGACAATTTGACCTTGATCCATGATGGCCATATTGGTGCAAAGTTCTCGGACATCATCCACGATGTGCGTAGAAAGAATGACAATGACGTTTTTGCCGACATCTGCCAATAGATTGTAGAAGCGGTTTCTTTCTCCGGGGTCAAGCCCGGCGGTTGGTTCATCAACGATGATGAGTTTAGGATTGCCGATGAGTGCTTGCGCAATGCCGACTCTTTGCTTCATTCCCCCTGAAAAACCTTTGACACTTTTCTTTCTTTTGTCGTAGAGATTGACTTTGTTGAGCAAGTATTTGACGAGTTCTTTACGTTCGGATTTTTTGGTGATTCCTTTGAGCAGTGCTAGGTGGTTGAGTAGTTGCTCGGAGTTGATTTTGGGATATACGCCAAATTCTTGGGGCAGATAGCCAAGGACTTTGCGGAGTTTGGCGGGTTGGTTTAAGATGTCAATATCGTCTAAAGTGGCCGCACCGCTGTCTGCTTCTTGCAAGGTGGCCAGTGTCCGCATGAGTGACGATTTGCCTGCGCCATTAGGGCCAAGTAAGCCAAAAAGGCCGTTTTCGATTTCGAAGGAGACATTATCCAAGGCTTTGACTCCGTTGGGATAAGTTTTGTTTAGGTTGGTGACGGTTAACTTGCTCATTTTGATTTTTTTTGTGGGACAGGATAGGATTGAAAAAGTTACAATTTTATCCGGTGTTTGTGTTTTTTAGTTGAAGGAGTTGATTCGCTCGCAAGCTTCGTTAGTTGAAGAAGTTGAGAAAGTTGAGACGTTCGCCTTCGGCTCTCTAGGTTGAGACTCGTCCCGATTACTATCGTGGATTCGGACTTCATGGTTGAGTGCTTCGCAGGTTGAGACGATTTGGTTTTTTGTGGGGTTTAATACTTCATTATTCGGCATTGGGTATTCTGTATTCGATATTCTGCTTGGTTTTTAGTTGAGAGAGTTGAAAAAGTTGAGAAAGTTGAGACGTTCGCCTTCGGCTCGCTGGTTGAGACTTGTCCTTCGGACTTCGGGTTGAGAGCTTTGCTGGTTGAGTTGATTGGGTATTTGCTTGGGTTCGTACTTCATCATTCGGTATTCGGCTTGCATTCGATTATTTGTCTTTTTTATGCGCCTAAGTTACTAAATTCTAGATTGATGGGTGGGATTTTATAGACCAAAACTCTTTTTTATTGTACTAGGGGCATCACTCGGGGCATCACAAGGGGCATCACAAGGCATTACAAGGCATTACAAGGGGCATCACAAGGATGCCCCCTGCGGGGGGTGGTTATTTCGGCTAAAATACTTAACTTTGCCCAATGAAGAATAGCACAATCTTTAGAGTGGTTGTTTTGGGTTCGCTGGCTATCCTAGCCATTATCACGGTACAGGGATACTGGATAATGAAGAGTTGGCAGTTAAATGAGCAGGAATTTCACCAAAAGGTGACCTTTTCACTGTACAATGTAGCCAAAGAATTGGCGAGTCTGAGCGATAGCGAATTGCCGGCGGAAGACTTGATAAAGCGGGTGGATCCGAATTACTACATTGTGAATGTGAATAGCTCGTTTCGGGGAGAGATTTTGGAGTTTTTGTTGAAAAAGGAGTTTAATGAAGCTGCCTTGAATGAAGACTTTGAATATGGTATTTACGATTGTGAGACAAACAAGATGGTTGGAGGGAAGTATGTGGCGTTGTCTTCGCAAGTTGAAACGACGAAGCCGATTACGGAAGAGCTGAAGACGGACGATAATTTTGTATATTATTTTGGGGTTCGGTTTCCCAAAAATCAGCAAGTGATTATGCATCATATGGGCTTGCCGATACTTTTTACGGGGTTGTTATTTTTTGCGATTGTCTTTTTTGTATATAGTATTTCAATCATCTTGCGACAAAAGCGCCTTTCAGAAATGCAGAAGGATTTTATCAATAATATGACCCATGAATTTAAGACACCGATTTCTACCATCAATATTTCATCTGATGTGCTTTTGCGCACGCCCGTTATCCAAGAAAATAAACGACTCCAACAATACGCCGCCATCATCAAAGAGCAAAATAATCGCCTAAATAAACAGGTCGAAAAAGTGCTCCAGTTTGCCCGAATTGAGAAAAAAGATTTTAAGCTCAAACTTGAAAAGATAGATCTCAACGAACTCCTTCAAAATATCGCTTATAGTGTCCAACTTAGAGTGGATGAGTCTAATGGGCATTTGCATTTGGAGTTGTGCAAAGAACCGGTGATGGTGGAAGCGGATCGCCTGCACTTAACCAACATCTTGCATAATCTACTGGACAATGCGGTCAAATATAGCAAAGAAGTGCCGGATATCAGCCTTACGGCCAAAAAAATAGGCGATAAAATCGAAATCAGTATCTCCGATAAGGGAATAGGCATATCCAAAGAGTACCAGAAAAAAGTCTTCAAAAAGTTTTTTAGAATCCCTACGGGCAATGTCCATAATGTCAAGGGTTTTGGACTGGGGTTGTTTTATGTTAGGAATATTTGCCGGAAGCATGGGTGGAAATTGGAGATGGAGAGTCGGGAAGGGGAGGGGACTACTTTTCGGATTCGGATTCCGGTGGCTCGGTAGGGATGGAAGTTGAGAAGGTTGATTCACTTCGCTTGTTGAAAAAGTTGAGACGTTCGCCTACGGCTCACTAGGTTGAGACTTGTCCCGATTACTATCGTGGATTCGGACTTCGTGGTTGAGAGCTTCGCAGGTTGAGATGTTCGCCTACGGCTCACTACCTTTTTTACCACGAAAGACACGAAAAGCACGAAAGCTTAGGTTGAGTAGATAGAACACGGATTATGCGTATTAAGCAAATTATCACTGATTGTTGATAAATGGTAATGACTGGGATTTTAACCCAAGGAATAATTCTGGAAATTCTGTAATTCTGAAAATTCTGATTCTGACAGATGGATAGAACACGGATTTTTCGTGTTTTTTCGTGTCTTTCGTGGTTGAAAAAAATCGTGTCTTTCGTGGTTCACACGTTTCGATGGTTTGGAAAGGTTAGGACTCGGGGCTATTATAATTGTTCAATCTTTACATAATCACTCATACAGCTTGAACAAAGGCATTTTGTGCCAAATTGCTCATTGATTCGGGTTAGCGTGACAGTCGGGATTTGAAGATTGTTGCACCAGCAATATTCATTGTTATAACAAGTCAGGGGCTTGCCACAACGTCCGCAATCCTTGACAAAATCCCACTCGTCTTCGATGGTTGCTGCTTCAACAATGCCGCTTAAAGGGGGATTCTTTTTGGTTATCTTAATTCGCAAGGCATCCATCTTGGTGAAGTGGATTTGCAACTCATCCTTGATGTTGAGTATGACGGCTTCCAATAAATCCATAGGGCTCTGCATCACTCCTTTACAGATTTGGTGGATGGATTCGTAATTTAGTGTTTTGGCTAAATCATCTTCATCTCCGGCTTTTGTGGTGTCTGTTTCGATGGTTATATCGACAATAAACTTGCCTCCTACTAGCTTTTCTTCGGGATAGACCCCGTGATATGCGTGAAATTCCATTCCGATGAGTGAGATTTGAGCCATCTTGTATTGTTTTTTTGGCAAAGGTATTGAAGTGTGGGGAGGATTCCTATTTTTTTTGTCTTTTGTCTTTTGTCTTTGGGGCGCGCCTTTGGCGCTTTTGGTCTTTGGCTTCGGTTTGTTCTTGACTTCATCATTCGATATTCGTTATTCTGCATTCGGTATTCTGTTTGGGGCGAACATGGGTGTGATGTGGGCGAACACGGGTGTGATGTGGGCGAACATGGGTGTGATGTGGGCGGGTGGGCGAACACGGGTGTGATGTGGGCGGGTGGGCGAACACAAGGTTCGCCCCTACGTCCAAAAAAAATGTCCGGTGTGATGCTTCATTTTTTAATCTCTTTTTTTTACAGAAATTTCCCTACCTTCGCACCAGTTTTTTAAACAAATAAAACCAACTCACTTATGAGTAAAAAGGCAAAAGAAGATAGATATCAAGCGCACGATTATTACAATGTAGATGCGCTACTCAGTGATGAACATAAAATGGCTCGAGATGCCGTTCGCGACTGGGTAAAAAAAGAAGTTTCTCCTATTATAGAAGATTATGCTAACCGACATGAATGTCCCGTCTATTTGATGAAAGGACTAGGCGAGATTGGTGCATTTGGTCCCAGCCTTCCGGCAAAATATGGCGGTGGTGGTATGGACGAAATTGCCTACGGGGTTATCATGCAGGAGTTAGAGCGCGGTGATTCCGGTATCCGGTCTATGGCATCTGTGCAAGGTTCTCTAGTGATGTATCCTATTTATCGGTATGGCTCAGAAGAGCAGCGGATGAAGTATTTACCCAAGTTGGCGACCGGAGAGCTGATTGGATGCTTTGGATTGACCGAGCCGGATCACGGGTCTGACCCCGGTAGTATGGTTACGAATGTCGTGGATGATGGCGATGCGTATATTTTGAATGGCGCCAAGATGTGGATTACCAATTCGCCGATTGCGGATATAGCGGTCGTTTGGGCCAAAAGGGAAGATGGAAAGATTATCGGAATGATTGTGGAGAAAGGTATGGAAGGCTTTACTGCACCGGAGATTCACGGCAAATGGTCTTTGCGGGCATCGGTTACCGGAGAGTTGGTCTTTGATAATGTCCGTGTGCCTAAGGAAAATGTCTTACCCGAAGCTTTAGGGTTGAGAGCCCCGCTATCTTGTCTATCCAAAGCTAGGTATGGAATTGCTTGGGGAGCTTTGGGTGCAGCGATGGATTGTTATGATTCGGCTTTGCGTTACTCGCAAGAGCGGGTACAATTTGGCAAGCCGATAGGGCAGTTTCAGCTTACGCAAAAAAAATTGGCGGAGATGATTACTGATATTACCAAAGCGCAGTTGTTGGTTTGGCGGTTGGGCACATTGGCAAATGAAGGTAAAGCGTCTGCCGCTCAAATCTCCATGGCCAAAAGAGATGTGGTGGATATGGCATTGAGAATCGCCCGTGAAGCCCGCCAAATTCACGGCGGAATGGGTATCACCGGGGAGTATCCTATCATGCGTCACATGATGAACCTAGAATCTGTAGTGACTTACGAAGGGACTCATGATATTCACTTGTTGATTACGGGAATGGATATTACCGGATTTAATGCATTTAAATAGTGAATATACGATAACTTTCCAAAAGTAAAAAACATTTGGAAAGTTCTAAATCAATAAAAGGGTAAAAAAATCGTTTTTTAGGGGCATTTTACGAAAGTGCCCCTTTTTTTTTGCGGAAAGTAAATAAATCATTATTTTTAACCGTTGCTAATGAGGGAGTTGATTGATGTGTAGGGCTGGTGAACTTACAAACACAAGATTTGAACATGAGAAAATTCGTGGCAATAAGCCTAGTTTTAGTAGGCATTCTAGGGTTTCGGGGAGTTTTAAACGCTCAGGAAGCTTTGGATACTATATTGGTGAATAATCCTTCTTTTGAGCAAAGTGCCTTTGGTGTGCCCGGCTGGACGGATTGTGGATTTATCAACGAGACACCGTTTGATGCGCAGCCCAATCAGTTTGGATGCACGAAGAAGCCTGCTGATGGTTCCGGATATGTGGGGATGGTGGTTAGAGATAATGAGACTTATGAAGCGATTGCACAGAGATTGACGAAGCCGCTGGAACGTGGAAAATGCTATGGGTTTTCGCTAAAACTGGCTCGTTCTACTGAATATCTCAGCCACAGTCATGTGACCGGTAACTTGGCTCACTATACCACACCGGCAAGAATTCGGATTTGGGGTGGCAATAATCCTTGTAGTCGTATGGAAATGTTGGCCGAAACCGGAGTCGTTGTGAACTTGGCTTGGAAAACTTATTATTTTAAGCTGCAGCCCATTCGCAATTATCAATATATCGTCATCGAAGCTTTTTATAAAACGCCTACCTTGTTTCCTTATAACGGCAATGTGATTGTTGATGATATGAGCAATATATACGAGATGAAGTGTGATGATACGGTCAAAGATGTTGTCGCTGCCGTAGAAAAAAAGCCTCATCCTACTCCAAAACCGGTCATTCACCCTCCAAAAGTAGAGAAGCCTAAGCCGGAGGTAAAAAAGCCCAAACCGGTCGTTCACACCCCTCCTACAAAGAAGACGATTATGCCGGAGCTCAACCAAAAAGTCAAGAAGGGACAGCGATTACGGATCCGGAATCTCTCCTTTGCTGCTAATTCGGCGGAGATACCATCAGAGTGCAACGGCGTACTCAATGAATTGTATCATTTTTTGCTGGAAAATCCTTCCGTAAAAATTGAATTAGGGGGATATACCAATAACCGCTGTGATCAAGATTATTGCGAAAAACTATCGAAAAAAAGAGCTAAAGCTGTAGCAGATTGGCTGATTAATAAAGGAATCTCTTCGGATAGAGTGACCTACAAAGGTTATGGCAAAGCCAATCCTATTGCTACTAATGCGACTCAAAGCGGACGAAAGAAAAATCAACGGGTTGAAGTCAAGTTTATGTAAGTCTTGCGATAAGCAAGGTAAAGAAATACAACAGCAATTGTGAAGCAGCAGTGGTTAGATAGGACAACTTTGTTGATTGGGGAAGCGCAGCAGCGTAAATTGCAAAAAGCGCATATATTGATTGTCGGATTAGGTGGGGTTGGGGGCTTTGCCGCAGAATTTCTCGCCAGAGCCGGTATCGGAAAAATGACCATCGTTGATGGCGATGAAGTAGATATAACCAACAAAAACCGTCAAATTATCGCCTTAGATTCGACCATCGGTCAATCCAAAGCAGACTTGGTGAAGGCTCGGCTACTGGACATCAATCCCCAAATGGAAGTTCAAGCAATTCATCAATTTTTGGAGCCTGAAATGATGTTGGATTTGGTGGGTAAAGGTTTTGATTGGGTGCTGGACTGTATTGATAGTATTCAGCCTAAGTACCGGCTTATTTTGGCTTGCAAAAGGCACAATGCCAAATTTATCAGTGCGATGGGTGCCGGCGGTAAAATGGATGTCACTAAGGTCAAGGTCATGAGTATCTGGAAAACAGAAAATGACCGTTTGGCTTATCAAATCAAAAAACTTCTGAAACGAAAAAGAGCTTTGCGGAAATTTAAGGTGGTCTGTAGTACCGAGCCTATCTGCGAAGAAGCGCTAGCCTTTACGGATGGCAGTGGATACAAGAAAACCTATTATGGTACGATTTCCTATATGCCGGCGATTTTTGGATTGTATATGGCGGAGTATGTGATTCGGAAGATTTTGGGGAGTTGATTCGCTTTGAAGAAGATGATTCTGAGATGATTGGGTTTGAATCTAGAATTATTTTTTTCGGAGAGCCTTGCTAAAACTTCTGACTCTTCCTTTTTTGTAGGTTTTCGTCTCCCGCAGATATACGCAGATTTACTTCCCGCAGATATACGCAGATTTTAGTCCCGCAGATATAGGCAGATCTTGGCTCATTATTGGCAACATCAACTCTCACCACTCACCACTCACTACTCACTACTCACTACTCACTACTCAACTCTCTCCACTCACTTTTCCCGCAGATATACGCAGATTTAGTCCCGCAGATATACGCAGATTTTTTTCTTTTCAAGCAACCTTCAACTTCTTCAACTAGCAAAGCGAATCAACTAACGAAGTCCGAATCCACGATAGTAATCGGGACGTGAATCAACTTCTTCAACTTTCTCACTACTCACCACTCACCACTCATCAAATACTGACTTTCAAATATTTCCCAAGCTGAATAAAGGAAGCTTTCCATTCTTCGCTGTGGTAGTCCCAATTTCGGTTTTTTAGGCCTTGCACCATGTTGAAGAAGACATTTTGGCTTTTCCAAAGATTGGGTTTGATGCCCATTTGGTCGAGTGTCTCTACGATACTGAGCAAATTGCTCATTTGGAGATGGGATGCATGAGAGAGCGTAATTTTTTTTACTTCGGAATAGATGCGTTCTCCGGCCAAAAGATCGAATTCGGACTCATCCAAAATACGGACGTCCCAGCGTTTTAATTCTTTGCTGAGTTTCTTTAGTTTTTGGAATTGTAGGTTTTTTGTTTTAAAGAAGTCTTTGAGGGCACGATTGATGACAAATTCTGCTGCGGTATGGAAGGCTTCCGGGATGTGCATGCCTTCATTTTTTAGCGCAAGCATCAGTTGATAATTATCTTCATAGATTTCTTCCAGATTGTTGGCTGCATTCTCCATGCTTTTGTGCAGCATGTCATTCAGGATGCGCTGTTTTTCATCGGTAAACAGCTCCCAAATGGAGAAGCGTTCTCCCTTGAAATAGGTATTCATTTCTGAAAAAACTTGCCCGATATTAGGCTTTCTGAAGGCTTCGACCAGTTTTGCTTTCATCTCATCAAACTCATTGTCGGACATATTTTCCGAAAGGCTGCCAATGATATTTTGCTGCCCCAAATAGAGCACCGCATAGCTAAAACTACGCTCCTGATGAATGATTTTTGAGCGTAAACGCAATCGTCCAATGCTCAAGCGTTGGGTGCCGGCTTCGTATCGATCGGCTTGTTCAGATACTGCTTCATAGACAAACAACGGGCTGGCATGCGGGTATCTGTCAAAGACGCTGGTCGTTGCAAAGTGCATGGCTACCCGCTTAAATCCGATGGTGTTGGGCATGAGATAGGTCAAGTAGTCGTGGGCGCCATTTTCATAAATATTACTTGGGGCTTTCTCCAAATTGTGAATGAACCGATCTTGGATTTTTTGCCCGGATACTTGCTCTGCGTATTGAATTGCCCGCCCGGCATATTGCAAAATTTGGGTGGTTTCGATGCCGGTTATTTCATCAAAGAACCAGCCGCAACTCGTGTACATCAACATGGCATGCCGCTGCATTTCAAGCAGTCGCAAAGGGTTGGTTTGTTCTTTACAATTAGTATTGCAATGCTTCTTTAGAAAGGCGTTAATCGAGTCATCACTTCGGTCGTGAACGACGGCGTAGTAGTCATTTCGAGCAGCCCAAGGGTCTTTAAAATACTTTTGACCTTCGGTCTCAAAAATTTCGATAAATTGATCCCGGATATCGTCCAAGGCATCTCTTAAGGGCTTGCGCCAAAGTTGATTCCAACCTTCATGTCCGGCATTGCAGCCACAGTTATTTCTCCATCTTTCGACCCCGTGGACGCAGCTCCACGAGCTGTTTTCGTGGATTTGAGCCTCGTATTCCGGTGGGAACATGGCTAGAAAATTACCATAATTCGTTAATTCTACATTGGGGTTTTCTCGCAAGGAGTGTAGGGCGTCCGCAAGAGCCATTTCCCCGTATTTGTGGTGATGACCATAGGATTCTCCGTCTGTAGCGATATGGACTAATTGTGGGGAATCATCTTGGCGGAATCCACCGGCCAGCCTTTCGGCAAATTTCTTCCCATTATTCAGGATGCCTTTGAAAGCTACGTCCTGCGAGCGGTCGCCATCATAGAAAAACAAGGCAATGGATTGCTTGGAATTAGGTATTTTGAAGAGATAAGGCCTAGTGGTGTCTAAGTTATCGGTATTGGTGTTTGTCCACTTTTCGGAGCCGGCTTTTCTGACTGCTTTGGCCTGTCTTGGCGCTAAAATGGTGAATTTTATTCCATGCTTGGCTAATAAGGCAAGGGTATCCGTATCCACTGCCGTTTCGGGTAGCCACATCCCTTCCGGTTTGCGGTCGAATCGGGTCTCAAAGTCTTTGATGCCCCAAATGATTTGAGTTTCCTTGTCATTTTGGTTACAGAGTGGCAAGATGGCGTGGTTGTACGCTTGAGCAATGGCCGCTCCGTGTCCATTGTTGTGTTTTTGGCTGATTTTATCTGCTTCTAAAATGGAGTGGTAGGTGTCGCGGTCTTTCTTTTCCATCCAAGAAAGAAGGGTTGGGCCAAAATTAAAGCTGATACACGAGTAGTTATTGACAATCTGGCTGATTTCTCCTTGGTCATTCAGTATTCGGGCGGATGTATTGGGCGCATAGCACTCAAAATTAATCCGTTCATTCCAATCATGAAAAGGGCGAGCAGATTCTTGTGTTTCGATGTATTCCAACCAAGCATTTTCACGCGGGGGTTGGTAAAAGTGGCCGTGGATGCAGATGAATTTATTCATGAGACTAGTGTGATATTCGATTAGTGTTGTATTCAAAAGGTAATTCAAGCGAATGGGCAGAAAAATTCATGCCGCAATTTAGGAATAATTTTGAAATTATACCCAATTCAAATATTCGCATCAGGAGAAACTCCAAATTTTCGTATATTTGCGGGATGAAACCAAGGATACCACAAGGAACAAGGGATTTTACTCCGCAACAAATAGCCAAGCGTAATTTTATTTTTGGCATCATCAAGGAAGTCTATGAATTGTATGGGTTTAGACCCATTGAGACGCCTACGATGGAATTGCTCTCGACACTCACAGGCAAATATGGCGAAGAAGGGGACAAGTTGTTGTTTAAGATATTGAATAATGGCGATTTTCTAAAAGATGTGGATAGCCGGCTCCTTGCGGAAAAAAATGTCAAGGCGATGATTCCCAAAATCGCTAAAAGGGGATTGCGCTATGACTTGACCGTGCCTTTTGCTCGATTTGTGGTCATGAACCAAAATAGCCTGAGTTTTCCCTTTAAAAGGTATCAAATCCAGCCGGTTTGGAGAGCAGATCGCCCACAAAAAGGGCGTTATCGGGAATTTTATCAATGCGATGCCGATGTAATTGGCTCAAAGTCACTGTTGTATGAAGCGGAATTTGTGCAGATTATAGACGAGGTTTTCAAGCGCTTGGGCATAGATGTGACCATTCATATCAACAACCGGAAGGTATTGGCAGGGATAGCAGAAGCCGCCGGTATTAGGGACGATAAATTTGTCGATATGACTGTGGCCATAGATAAGTTAGACAAGATTGGGCGTCAAGGCGTCATGGATGAGTTGATTCGGCGGGAGATTCCGGAAGAAAATGCCCGTCGGTTGATGGATTTGCTGGAGATTGCATCGATAGAAGAGCTGGCGGCCAAAATGGATGATGCCGGCTCGGAAATAGGGCTGACAGGAGTAGAAGAGTTGCAAGCTATTTGGCGTTTT
>Ga0256832_1000861_pt1 | contig 20206 bp, 18 predicted proteins | sample 134614metaG_FD_190534 | JGI IMG/M metagenome (GOLD analysis project Ga0256832, IMG submission 190534) | Hydrothermal vent microbial communities from Lau Basin, Pacific Ocean - 134-614 | ecosystem: Environmental > Aquatic > Marine > Hydrothermal vents | place: Pacific Ocean: Lau Basin | collected...
CCATCTCTTTGCGATGAGATGGCCTCACCACTTTTTTGCCAGTGCCTCCTGGACAATCTCGGCCTTCAGACGCTCCTCGGCGTACATTTTCTTCAATCGCCGGTTCTCGTCCTCCAGCTCCTTCATGCGTTTCATCATCGAGGCATCCATACCGCCGTATTTGGCTCGCCATTTGTAAAAGGTCGCACTGCTCATACCGTGCTCCCGGCACATGGCCGGCACCGGGGTACCCGCCTCAGCCTGTTTCAGGATCGCCATGATTTGGCTGTCGCTATAGCGTGATTTTTTCATGCAGAATCTCCTCTTGCCTATTATGAGAAAATTCTACTTCTGATGTCAGCTAATTTTCGGGGTGATTACCGGCACTGAAATTGGCGGCGACGGCAAGGCGTGCGGTCTCCCCAGACACAGCCATGGCAGAGAAAAGCGGTAGACAAAGAATGGCGAGGAGGCAAATTTTTCTGGCCATGGGGGTGATGATCGTTACGTTGATGGTAGCGTTGATGGTTGTGTTGATAGTGGCATTGGATGTTCCGGATTGTCATCAATCGGTAACGAGGCGTTTTGCCTGTTTCTTACCAGCCCTGATGGGGTGCAAGATTTCAATACGCGACTTCCTCCACGCACGCATCGGGCCTAGTGATTTTACCGAATATGCCTATCTTTTGCTGCTCCAGCTAGATATCGGGAAACTGCTTGAAAATGCCGGAGTATCCAAAGGCATCTCGGTCGCGGGAATCCAGCCTTATTGGTTTGTTTGCCTCAGGTTGCCTGGCGCCGGAAACGATGATCGCGGACGCGTCCCGCTTACCTTCTATTGGGCGCTAAATGTGCGTTTATGGTACATCACGCTGTCCCGTTATTCGTCGTCTTAAAATAATCACCCCAGGGTTATTTACCCTGTGCGGGAGTGCCTTTCCAGGCACGATTCGCGCCTGGAAAGGCGCTCCCACAGTATTTGGAATTGTATAAGTGCGTTATGGGATTAGCTTGCGTTCACTCATTGCCCTCCAGACATCGCCAAGGTGGTGAAACCCACCTATATCCGTTAAAGCAACTCTGGAGTCCTTGATAACTTCAGATTCGTCATCCCGGCAAAGGCCGGGATCCAGGAACTTGTTGAATCTACTGGATTCCGGGCTTCGCCGGAATGACGGAAAAAAACAGCGATATTCATGTCTTCAAAACCGCATGGCGTGCTGTTTTCCAGTTGCTTCAATGGCTGCCCAAAAAACGAGAGGTAAGTTAACGGGACGGCAGTGATGGTACATAATAAGGCCGGGGTGAAGGGCTTTCCGCGGTTGAGGGGTTCTATTGGGTTGGCGAAATTCTTGCTGAGAATCAGGCAACAGAGCGGAGCTTCTTATTTACGGTGACAAAAAAACAACACGACAACATGCCCAACGAGCGCCCACAGCTGGCCGACTTCCTGCATGCGCAGCAGCTTCCGGCCCGTTATGGGGAGATTGCGCGGCAATGGTTTGTGCCCTTGGCGGAAGAGCTTGTCTCACTTCACCAACGGCTGGGGCGCCCGCTGATTATTGGCATCAACGGCAGCCAGGGCTCGGGAAAGAGTACCCTGGCGAGCCTGTTGCAATGGCTTTTTCAACACCGGCACGGTCTTTCGGCCATAGCGCTTTCCATTGATGACTTCTACCTGTCACACAGCGAGCGCCAGCGGCTGGCTCATGAGGTTCATCCATTACTGGCCACCCGCGGCGTACCGGGAACCCATGATGTTGGATTGATGGCGCGTACCCTCGAGGGGCTCTCCCGAGGAGATTCACGGGTATCCATTCCACGTTTCGACAAGGCGACGGATGATCCTTTTCCTCAGGAAGAGTGGCAAAGAGTGACACCGCCGCTGGATATGAGCATCATCGAAGGCTGGTGTCTCGGTACGCCGCCCCAGGATGAGTCGGCGCTGCTGGAACCCATCAATGAGCTCGAGGCCGAAGAAGACCCGGATGGACGCTGGCGGCGCTATGTCAACCGGCAGATCGCCGAACAGTATCAGCCGCTGTATCAGCAGGTAGATGCGTGGATCATGCTCAAGGCCCCTTCCTTCGATTGCGTTTATCAGTGGCGTCTTGAGCAGGAGCAGAAACTGGCACAGCGCCTGGCAGAAAGCAGTTCTAAACATCGTGTGATGGATTCCCGGGAACTGGCCCGTTTTATTGCACACTTCCAGCGCCTGACTATCCACGGTTTGCACGTGTTACCACCGCGCATGCACTTTTTGTACGAGCTGGATGCGCAACGGGGGATCATCAAGGAAGCAGGGATGTTTTGTAATACACTTGCTACTTTTTTCAATGAGCAGCATGCGCCAAAGTAATCGTTTGAGGATGATGTGTGTTGCTGGGATACGCAGGAAAACGTAGCCCGGAACTCGCAACTCCATCACGCGCCGTGCTTTTGCCGGGGTGATCCAACCCCGCCTGTCCACGGTATCAGACAGGCGGGAGCCGGATTTACAACACAGGAATAATTGCCGCCTTCAGCTCTTTTTGCAGCGACTGGCATTGATTGAATTTGTCTTTGCGTCGCTGCACGGCAGTGGAGTAACCACGGCATTCCGATAATTTCTGGTGCGCGAACCTGCAGGCGGAAGCGGCCTGGTTGATGGCGTAGTCCAAAAAGCCGATGCCGCGCCAGCAGTCGCTGGTTTCCTTGCAGGCCGTGCTGTTGCATGTTTTATCGATGCTCTCTCCCATGGCATGAAAGCAGCGTGCGGGGTCATCGAGACTCAGCGGCATGGAGCAGATGATGGGAGGTTGTGTGGTCTCGGCTTGCTTGGCCTTTTCCGCGAAATTTTTTGCCAGCGCCTGCCATTGGGCGAAGACCGAGGCCTGTTGCGCGCATTGCTTGGTTTTGTCCTTGGGGTGTTGCTTGCTGCACTGACTCAAGGCGGAGCAGGCCTGGTTGACGGCGGTGAACAACTTGCCGTGAGTATCGCTCCATTTCTTGTGTTCCTCGAGGTTGCGAAAGCCCACGCCATAGGTGCCGGCGGTTGTGGCGGCCAGGCCCTTGGCGATGCTGGCGCGGGACTGTTTTTCGTATTTGCTGAAGGGCTCGTTTTTGCAGGAGACATCGATGCGCACGGGCTTGGTTTCGGCGGCCTGCTTGGCGGGTTTGGTTTCGGACTCCGGTGGTACGAAGGCAACCTCGGTAGTGTCTGTTGTTTTTGCGTCGTCCGCCTCGGTGCCGACCACCTGATCCTGTTGGGCGCTGGTGGCCGTCTTTGTGGCTTCGCTTGCGGAATCCGCAGCCGGTTTTTTGTCTTCGCTCGGCGGTGTGGCGGCGCAACCGGCCAGCGTCAGTAAAAGGATGAATACGCCCGCGGTGCGCAGGTACTGTCCCTGTGTCAATGTCGAAAACATGGCCAACATTTCAACTCCCCCTTATTGTATGTCTTATTTTGAGCGCTACAGATTAGCACATCCGTTGGGCTGGTGAAGATCTCTGGCATGGGCGGCAATTCCGCAAGCCTGTGGCGCGTGGTACCATCGGCGCTCGCGGGCTTGGCCCATTGTTGACTATTGACGGGTACCCCATGTTCAAACCGCTGGAACTCTACATCGGCCTGCGTTACCTGCGCGCCAAACGTCGCAACCAGTTCATTTCCTTTATTTCCCTGACCTCCATGCTGGGCATCGTGCTGGGTGTGGCGGCGTTGATCACCGTGTTGTCGGTGATGAATGGCTTCGAGAAGGAGCTGCGCGAACGCATCCTGGGCATGGCCTCGCATATCACGGTGACGCGCATGGACAGCGAGCCGCTTACCGACTGGCAGGCTCTCGGCGAGGCCATGGAAAAGACCGACCCGCGCATCGTGGGCGTCGCTCCCTATGTACGCAAGGAGGTGATGCTTAGTTTTGGTTCCCAGGTGCAGGGCGGGCTATTGCGCGGCGTGCTGCCGGAGCGGGACCCGGCGGTGTCCGACGTGTGGCAGAAGATGCTCTATGGTGAGCTGGGCGACCTGCGCGCCGGTGAATTCGGCATCGTGCTGGGCGTGGGCCTGGCGCGTAAGCTGGGGGTGACTCTTGGGGACAAGATCACGGTGGTGACGCCCCAGGCCAGCAACACCCCGGCGGGCATCCTGCCGCGCATCAAACGCTTTACGGTGAAGGGCATCTTCGAGGTGGGCATGCACGAGTACGACAGTGCCCTGGCGCTGGTTCATCTCAATGACGCCCAGCGGCTGTTCCGCATGGGCGAAGGGGTGACGGGGCTGCGTCTGAAACTCAGCGACCTGTATCAGGCCGTGCCGGTGCGCAATGCCCTGGTGGATGCGTTGCCCGGGGGCTACTGGATCTCCGACTGGACCATGCGTCATGCCAACCTGTTTCGCGCCGTAAAAATCGAAAAGACCATGATGTTCATCATCCTGTTGCTCATCGTCGCCGTGGCGGCCTTCAATATCGTCTCCACCCTGGTGATGGTAGTGACGGACAAACAGGCGGACATCGCCATCCTGCGCACCCTGGGCAGCACGCCGCGCTCCATCATGCGTATCTTTATCGTCCAGGGCATGGTGATCGGACTGATCGGCGTGCTATTGGGCACCGCCTTCGGCGTCACCCTGGCGCTGAATCTCGATACTGTGGTGGCCTGGCTGGAGGGGGTGCTGGGCATCCAGTTCATGCCAGCGGATGTGTATTACATCAGCACCTTCCCCTCGGAACTGCACTGGGACGATGTGTGGAAGATTTCCGGCATCTCCTTCGTGCTCAGCGTGCTGGCCACCCTGTACCCGGCGTGGAATGCCTCGCGCACCCAGCCTGCGGAGGCGCTGCGTTATGAATGACACGGTGGCAAAGGAGCAGGGCAGCGTGTTGCAGTGCCGGGGTCTGAGCAAGACCTTCGACGAGGGCGGCCTGGCGGTGGAGGTATTGCGCAACATCGAGCTGGACATCCGGTGCGGCGAGAAGGTGGCCATTGTCGGCGCCTCGGGCTCGGGCAAGAGCACCCTGCTGCATCTGCTGGGCGGGCTGGATGCGCCCACCGCGGGTGAGATCAGCGTCGGCGGCCAGCGCCTGGACAGTCTCAACGAGGCGCAACGGGGTCGCCTGCGCAACAAGATGCTCGGTTTCGTCTACCAGTTCCACCATCTGCTGGCGGAGTTCACGGCGCTGGAGAATGTGGCCATGCCCCTGTTGATCCGAGGCCTGTCGCCGGCCGAGGCCGCTGAACAGGCGGCCGAGCTGCTGGGCAGAGTGGGCTTGTCGGCCCGGCTCAGACACAAACCGGGTGAACTCTCCGGCGGGGAACGTCAGCGCACCGCCATTGCCAGGGCGCTGATCACCCGGCCGTTGTGCGTACTGGCCGACGAGCCCACGGGCAATCTCGACCAGCACACCGCCGCCCAGGTTTACGATTTGATGTTAGAGCTCAACGACGAACTGGGCACCAGCATCGTCATGGTCACTCACGACCTGCAACTGGCCCAGCGCATGTCGCGGGTGTTGCATTTGCGGGACGGGCAGTTCGAGGAGCAGGGCGAGGCCTAAGGCCGCGACGGACAGTTTGTCATTATCCGCCGGCCATCACGTTTGCTTGCGGTTTCTTTCTGCCATGGCGGCACGAGCCTGTTTGCGCTTGCGCCAATTATGGTTGACGTGCCAGCGCCAGAACAGGCGTATCGCCACGTTGCCCAGGGTGGCAAAAAACAACCCAGAGATAAAACAGCCGAGCAGAAAGGGTTGCCAGATGGCGGACAGCTCGTTTGTGATCCACTCCACGGTCAGTTCGAACTGGATATTGCGCACAGGCGTGTCGAGAATCCAGGCGCCCACCTTGTAGGCGCCGTAAAAGATCGGCGGCATGGTGAGGGGATTGGTGATCCACACCAGGGCCACGGCAATGGGCAGGTTCACCCGCGCCACAATGGCGCCAATGGCCGCCAGCACCATCTGAAACGGCACCGGCACAAAGGCCATGAACAGGCCCACGCTGAAGGCCCCGGAGACCGAGCGCCGGGTGAGGTGGAAAATGTTCGGGTCGTGCAGCAGGGTGCCGAGGAATTGCAAATGCTTGTGGTCGCGGATCAGTTGCTGATCCGGCATGAAGCGTTTGATAATCCGTTTGGGCATTCGCTGTCGTAGTTTTTATTATCGGGGAAGAGAGCCCACCATTATCCACACAATGGGGGCAGGGGAAAAGGTGGCCCGTTTTTTGGCATGACCCCAGTCATGAAGAGGGAGCTGACACATGCGCAGGATGGCGCTGGGATTCTTGATCGGTGTGGTTGGCATGCAGCAATTATCAGTGCTGCCTGGTACGCTATGGTCGCTGGGGCTTTTACTGGGCCTGTTGGCCCTGGGTGGTTTGTTGCGTGCCCGTCTTCGTGGCTATTGGCTGATTCCTCTCGCTGCAGGCCTGGGGTTTTGTTGGGCGAGCCTGGCGGCGCAACACCTGCTGGCCGGGGGCTTGCCCGGGGCATTGGAGGGGCAGGATGTCCAGGTGACGGGCTACGTGGCCTCGTTGCCCGAGCGTCAGGGACGACGGTTGCGTTTCCGCTTCGCGCCGGACAGTCTGCGCTGGCAGGATCTGCCCCAGGCCGTACCGGGCACCTTGTTGCTGAGCTGGTATCCCCGCAAGGCCCGGCCCATTCCTGAATTGCACGTGGGCGAACGCTGGCAGTTGCGGGTGCGCCTGAAGCGTCCCCACGGTTTTGCCAATCCCGGCGGTTTCGATTACGAGGCCTGGCTGTTCCGCCAGGGGATTCGTGCCAAGGGCTATGTGCGGTGGCCAAAGGGGGCGAGTGCCGATACGCCGCCGGTGAACCGGCGCCTGGCCCTGGCGGGGCGCGCCTTCTGGCTCGATCAGCAGCGGGAAAGGTTGCGTGGCGCCTTGCTCAATGCACTGGACGGACATCCCCTGCGCGGCATCGTGCTGGCCCTGGCCATGGGCGACCGGCAGTTCATCGATACCGAGCAGTGGCAGGTGTTTACCCGCACCGGCACCAATCACCTGGTGGCCATCTCCGGCCTGCACGTGGGGCTGGTGGCGGGGCTGGTGTTCTTTCTGGCGCGCCGGCTGTGGCGGCTTTCCGCGCGGGCGGTCAACCGCTGGCCGGCCAACAAGGCCGGCGCCCTGGGGGCGCTGCTGGCGGCCACGGTGTACGCGGCGCTGGCGGGGTTTTCCATTCCCACCCAACGGGCGCTGATCATGGTGGCGGTGGTGATGTTGGCGGTGCTGGCGCAGCGCCACACCCGGCCATCCAGCCTGCTGGCCCTGGCCCTGTTGATTGTGCTGATCATCGACCCGCTGGCGGTACTGGCCGCGGGCTTCTGGCTGTCTTTTGGCGCGGTGGCGCTGATCCTCTACGGCATGTCCGGCCGCCTGGCCATGAAATCCCTCTGGTGGCGCTGGGGCCGGGTACAGTGGCTGGTGGCCCTGGGCCTGTTGCCGCTGCTGCTGTGGCAATTCCAGCAGGCCTCCCTGGTGGCACCCCTGGCCAACCTGCTGGCGGTGCCCTGGGTGAGCATGGTGACGGTGCCGCTGACCCTGTTGGGCAGCCTGGCGCTGGGGATTTTTCCCGCCGCGGGGGAGGGGGTGCTGCACCTGGCCGGCCTGAGCCTGGAGGCCCTGTGGTGGTGGCTACAGTGGCTGGCGCAGTGGCCCCGGGCGGCCTGGGCGCACATGGCGCCACCGGGGTGGGCCATGGTGGTGGCGGGGCTGGGGATCCTCTGGCTGCTGGCGCCGCGGGGCGTGCCGGCGCGCTGGGTGGGGGCGGTGGGGCTGATGCCGCTGCTGTTCGTATCGCCGGCGGCCATTCCCGAGGGGCAGGCGCGCTTTACCCTGCTGGACGTGGGCCAGGGGCTTGCGGCGGTGGTGCAGACCCGGCGCCACGTGCTGGTGTTCGACGCCGGGCCGCGGTTTTCCAGCGGCTTCAACACCGGCGAGGCGGTGGTGGCGCCCTATCTGCGCGCCCATGGACGGCGAAAGATCGACACCCTGTTGGTGAGCCACGGCGACAACGACCACATCGGCGGCGTGGCGGGCCTGCGCAAGCATCTGCCCGTGGAGCGGGTGCTGAGCAGCGTGCCACAGAAAATGGCCGGCGCCGAACCCTGCGTCGCCGGGCAGTACTGGCAGTGGGACGGGGTGCGGTTCACCATGCTCAACCCGGCCGATACCCTGAAGACCGCCCGACGCAGCGACAACAACCGCTCCTGCGTGCTGCGGGTGCAGGCGGGCGGGCAGAGCCTGCTGCTCAGCGGGGATATCGAGCGCTCCACCGAGGCGGCGCTGGTGCGTGAGTTTGCTGAGGGCCTGCGCAGCGATGTGCTGGTGGCGCCGCACCACGGCAGCCTGACCTCGTCCAGCCCGGGTTTTGTGGCCGCGGTGGCCCCGGCGGTGGTGCTGTTTCCCGTGGGTTATGGCAACCGCTATGGCTTTCCCAAGCCGCGGGTGGTGCAACGCTATGCCGGGCAGGGGGCGCGCTTGTTCGACACCGCGCAACAGGGCGCTATTGAACTGGTGTTGGGCGGCGGGGAAGGGGTGCCCGGGGTGCGCGTCTATCGCCAGCAGGAAAGGCGTTATTGGCACAAATCCTCAAGTGAACCGCTATCGTTGCCGTAAGCACCTCTACTGGCGGCAATGCGGCAACAACCTTCCGGCCCACCGGCGTCTCTGCTACAGTAGCGCCTTGTTTGCAAAGCCGTTTGCAGCCCCTGTGCTGGCCTGCGGCGCCCTGAAAAAGCAGAGGACAAGAATTCGTGTTTGAGATCGTAAAATCCGGCGGTTGGTTGATGGTTCCCATCATCCTGTGTTCCATCGTGGCCCTGGCTATCATCGGCGAGCGACTGTGGTCCCTGCAACGTAAACGCATCATTCCCAAGCATCTGGTGGCGCAGATCTGGCATTTGCAGTCCAAGGGCCAGTTGACGCCGGAGCAGATCAACACGATCCGCAACAGTTCGCCCCTGGGACGGGTGCTTGCCTCGGGGCTGGCCAATGTCAATAACAGCCGGGAAGTGATGAAGGAAAGCATAGAGGAAACCGGCCGGCATGTGGTGCACGAGCTGGAACGCTACCTCAACACCCTGGGCACCATCGCGGCGATTTCCCCGCTGCTGGGTCTGTTGGGCACGGTGATCGGCATGATCAAGGTGTTCAGTGTGATCACCTCCCAGGGTGTGGGAAACCCGGCGGTACTGGCCGGCGGTATTTCCGAGGCCCTGATCACCACGGCGGCGGGGCTCACCGTGGCCATTCCCGCGCTCATCGCCCACCGCTATTTCCGTGGCCTCATCGACAGCCTGGTGGTGTACATGGAACAGGAGGCCATCAAGATGGTGGAGGTGATTCACGGTGATCGGGAGTCCGACATCAAACCCGCCACGGCGGCGCCGGCCATAGGGTAGTCTGCCGTGAATCTTGCACCAAAACAGAAAGACACGCTGGACGTCAATATCACGCCGCTCATTGACGTGGTGTTTCTGCTGCTGATCTTTTTCATGGTCTCCACCACCTTCGAGCGCGAGTCGGAAATTGAGATCATGCTGCCCCAGTCCAGTTCCACCAACAAGGTGACGGATGACTTTGTCATGGAGGTCAGCGTGGATGCCGAGGGCACTTACTACATCAACGGCAAGCGGGTCATTAATACCAAGCTCGAGACCCTGATGAAGGCCATGAAGGAAGTGGCGGGGGATCGCAAGGATCCACCCATTATTCTTAGTGCCGATGCCAAGACACCTCATCAGGCGGTGATCACGGTGATGGACGCCGCCGCCCGTCTCGGATTCATTCATTTGAACTTTGCCACCACGCGCACCACAGAAGAGCAGTGACCGTTTTATCCATTGTGCGTACAAGTCGAGGCTAAGTGCATGACACCCAGCCAGGTATACAGACGCCTGCTCGCTTACGCCTGGCGCTATTCATCCGTGTTCCTGCTGGCCATTCTGGGCATGGCCGTGGTGGCCGCCACCGAAGCCGGTTTTGCATGGATCATGAAACCCATGCTGGACGGCAGTTTCGTGAACAAGGATCCGGTGGTCATCCGTTGGTTGCCGTTTGGCCTGTTGGCGATTTTTATTGTGCGTGGCATCGCCAGCTTCATGTCCACCTATGGCATGGAATACGTAGGGCGCAATATTATCCGCGACATGCGTCAACAGATGTTCAGTCGACTGATGAGATTGCCCACGCGCTTTTTTGACAGCAACGCCTCGGGCCAGCTGACCTCCAAGCTGATCTACGATGTGGAACGTGTCGCCCAGGCCGCCACTCAGGCGGTGACCGTCGTGGTGCGCGACACCCTTACCATTATCGGCTTGCTGATTCTAATGTTTTTCACCAGTTGGAAACTGGCCATGGTCTTTTTATTGTTAGGCCCGGTAATCACCGTGCTGGTGGTGGCTGTGAGTAAACGCTTTCGGCGTATCAGTCAGCGTATTCAGGCATCCATGGGCAACGTGACGCAGCTCACTCAACAAATTACCGAAGGACACCGGGTAGTAAAGATTTTTGGTGGTGAAGAATGCGAAGATAAGCAGTTCGCCAAGGCCAATGAATTCAATCGTCGTCAAAACATGAAACTGGCCGCCACTCGCGCCATGAGCGTGCCGGTGTCTCAGTTTCTTGGCGCCTGTGGGCTGGCGGTGATTCTTTATGTTGCCACCTCAAAGGAGATGCTGGAGGCCCTCACTGTGGGCACCTTCATGTCTTTCGTCGCCGCAAGCATGTTGTTGCTGGCGCCCATGAAACGCCTGACCATGGTGCAGTCCACGGTACAACAGGGTATTGCCGCTGCTCAAAGCGTCTTTATGTTGTTAGACGAGGAGGGGGAAAAAGATACCGGCAAAAAAACCTTGCCGGATGTTAAAGGCGAAGTGGCATTTCGTGATGTGAGCTTCAATTATGACGCTGCCAAGGGTGATGTGCTCAATGCCGTCAGTTTTACCGCAGCGGCCGGTGAGACGGTAGCCGTGGTGGGACGTTCTGGAAGCGGCAAGTCCACTCTGGTGAATCTGTTGCCGAGATTTTATGACGTTACGCAGGGTGAAATATTGCTGGATGAGGTACCGGTAAAGGAACTCACGCTGGATGATTTGCGCAGCCATATTTCTCTGGTCAGTCAGGACATAACCCTGTTCGATGATACCATCTTCAACAATATCGCCTACGGCACACTGGCTGCTCGCAGCGAGGAGGAGGTCATTGACGCAGCCAGGGCGGCGCATGCCGATGAGTTTATTCGCCAACTGCCGGAAGGCTACCAAACTCAGGTGGGTGACAAGGGCGTGTTGTTGTCCGGCGGTCAGCGCCAGCGTATCGCCATAGCACGCGCCCTGTTGAAGGACGCGCCCATACTGATTCTGGATGAAGCCACATCCGCGCTGGACACGGAGTCGGAGCGATATATTCAGGATGCCCTGGCGGTTTTGATGAAAAACCGAACGACGCTGGTGATTGCCCACCGCCTGTCTACCATAGAGAATGCCGATAAAATATTGGTCATGCGCGATGGTAGAATTGTGGAGTCCGGTACGCATGCGGAATTACTGGCGTCTGGCAAGGACTATGCCGCGCTGTATCAGATGCAGTTTGACGAAAACTGAATAGGCGCTGATTGTTATCGGCGGGCAAGGCATTGTGAAACGGCTTGATTATTACTGGTACAACAACAGTCTGGTGACATTGCTGATGTTGCCGGTATCCTGGTTGTTTTGTTTCGTTGTTATTGTGCGACGAGCATTGTATCGCCTGGGGATGTTGAAGGTGCACCAAATGTCTGTGCCGGTGATTGTTGTCGGCAACATATCCGTGGGCGGGACGGGCAAGACGCCGTTGGTGACATGGTTGGTGGAAGTGTTGCGTACTCATGGTTATGCACCCGGTATCGTTAGCCGTGGATACGGCGGGCAGGCCAGCCACTGGCCACAGCAGGTGCGAGCCGACAGTGATCCACATATGGTGGGCGATGAGGCGGTACTGCTGTCCCGGCGCTGCCACTGCCCCATGGCGGTGGGGCCCGACCGGGTGGCGGCGGGCGAAGCGTTATTGGCATACACCGAGTGTGATGTCATCGTTTCTGATGACGGCCTGCAGCATTATGCCTTGGGACGGGATATGGAAATTGCCGTGGTGGATGGCGTGCGGCGGTTCGGTAATCAGCATTGCCTGCCCGCAGGTCCGCTTCGCGAACCATTGGCACGTTTGGCTACGGTAGATGCAGTTGTCACCAACGGCGTGCCGGGAGGGCGGGAATATCGTATGGACCTGGTTCCGGGCAGTTTGCGCAATCTTAGCAATAAACAATCAGCACCATTGAGCCAGTTTGCAGGCCAGACCGTGCATGCCATTGCCGGGATTGGCAATCCTCAGCGATTTTTTCGGCAACTGGAAGGGCAGGGCATTACGGTGATAAAACATCCCTTTGCCGACCATCATCCATTTGTGCGCGAAGATATTGTTTTTGATGATGCCTTACCGGTATTGATGACAGAAAAAGATGCAGTGAAATGCCAGGCCTTTGCTGATGAAAGACACTGGTGTGTGCCGGTGGACGCAAAAGTGGACGAACGTATTATCCCCTTAATTCTGCGCTTGATAAAACGCTGACTCGTGCTTTTTATTTCACGATTACAATCAGGAAAATGACATGGATAAAAAATTACTCGACATATTGGTCTGTCCCATTTGCAAAGGGCCACTGGTGTATCTGAAAGACAAGCAGGAACTGGTATGCAAGGCCGATCGCCTGGCTTTTCCCATTCGGGATGACATTCCGGTGATGCTTGAAGATGAAGCACGAACCCTGGCGCCGGATGAGGAAATCGAGTGAGCTTCAGTGTCATCATCCCCGCTCGTTTTGCAGCGACACGCCTGCCGGGAAAGCCGCTGCTGGATATTGTCGGCAAGCCGATGATTCAGCATGTCTTTGAGCGCGCCAAGGAAAGTGGTGCGTCACGCATTGTCATCGCCACGGACGATGCACATATCGAACAGGCGGCACGTGGGTTTGGCGCGGAAACCTGTCTGACCTCAAAGGAACACCAATCCGGCACGGATCGCATCGCCGAAGTGGTGGAAAAATTGCAGCTTGATGACGAACACATCGTGGTCAACCTGCAGGGGGACGAACCCCTGATGCCCGCTGCGGTGATACATCAGGTAGCGGAAAATCTTGCCGAATGCACCGACGCCAGCATGTCCACCGTGTGCACCCCCATCACCACCAGTGCTGAATTGTTCGATCCACATGTGGTGAAGGTGGTGAAAGACCGGGCCGGATTGGCGCTCTATTTCAGCCGCGCCAGCATCCCTTGGGATCGTGAAGCCTTTGCCAACACCGCAGAAGTGTTGCCGGACAACGGCGAACATTTTCGTCACATCGGCCTGTACGCCTATCGCGCCGGTTTCTTGCGTGACTATGCCCAGTGGTCGCCCTGCCCGCTGGAGCAAACCGAATCCCTCGAACAGCTGCGGGCCCTGTGGCATGGCCATCGTATCCATGTGGCCGAGGCGGTGGAGGTGCCCCAGGCGGGTGTGGATACCGAAAAGGATCTTAATCTCGTACGTGCCGTCCTGGGTGGCTAAGCGAGACTATCCCGGCGGAGGGTTGCATGGATACAGAAGCTCATGGGGCAGAAACTAGAATGCCACAAACCAAGGCTGAGACATGCATCTCAACCCTGAAATCAGAAAAACTACGGCGTCTGTGCATATTACCATTTGTGACATGGCGTTTAGATTGAATCAAGACGTCAAGAAAACACGCTAAGTATTTGTTATTCAACATTCGAGTGACAGGCATTGTTTGAGTGGGAAATCATTGTAGGGACCGGGAAACATGATGAACCTTCAAAAACGTATTGAACACGTTCTGCCGGATTTGTTATCGTAAGCCTCGATTCAGGGAACAGTTATTAATCGTCTCAAAATAATTGCTATAAGATTATTTCCCCGTGTGGGAGCGCCTTTCCAGGCGCGATTCGCGCCTGGAAAGGCGCTCCCACCGAATTCGGTATTGTAATTGTATAAGTGCGCTATGTGGTAACTTGCCTTCACTTACTGTCGCTTCAGGCATTCCCAAGGTGGCTAATGCTCACCGATGTCTGTTAAGGAACCTCTGATTAACTCATGGAACGCGATCTTGCGACTGAAATCATCCATCGCGGCGTTGCAAATCTTGCCAATAGTCTCGCTATTGGCGGCGATTCGCGCCTTGCGCTGAATGATTCCGTCTCACAATCTCGCTGTCCCAGAATTAATCAGAGGTTCCTTAAACCAATTTTGAGACCCTTAATAAAACAATAATAAAAAGAGCAGGACGCTCATGCCTCATTCCACCAGTTCTTCACACTCGATAGACAGCGGCTTGTCTTGTCTGCTGATTCTGGCGCGCCTCCACGGCGTATCCGCCGAGCAACAGCAATTGCAGCATGAATTTTCTGCCACCGGAGAAGCGTTTGATACCGGTGATATTCTCCGGGCGGCGAAATTGCTGGGGCTCAAGGCCCGCTCGGTCACTTCAAACTGGTCAAAATTGTCCAAGACCACGCTTCCGGTCATTGCCCGGCACAAGGATGGACATTTCTTTGTGCTGGCCAAAATGGATGAGGAGAAAGTCCTCATTCAGGATCCCCTGGAACAACGGCCATTGACCCTGCCTCGGGCGATGTTCGAAGAAGCCTGGTCGGGTGAGCTTATCCTGTTTACCAAGCGCGCTGGCGTGCTCGATGAGTTGCGCAAGTTTGATTTCAGTTGGTTCATTCCGGAAATCCTCAAATACAAAAATCTCCTGGGCGAAGTGCTGCTGGCCTCGTTCTTTATACAATTGCTGGCCCTGGCGACGCCGTTATTTTTCCAGGTGATCATCGATAAGGTGTTGGTGCACAAAGGACTGACCACGTTGGATGTGCTGATCTTCGGCCTCGTCGTGGTCTCCACCTTTGAGGTTATTCTCGGCGGTCTGCGTACTTATCTCTTTTCACACACCACCCATCGCATCGATGTCAAACTGGGCGCCAATCTTTTCAAGCATCTGTTGGCCCTGCCCATCAGCTATTTTGAGAGTCGCCAGGTAGGGCAGACCGTGGCCCGGGTGCGGGAGCTGGAAAGTATTCGTCAGTTCATCACCGGCTCGGCTCTCACCCTGGTGGTGGATCTCGCCTTTACCGTGGTGTTCTTCGCGGTGATGTATTACTTCAGCCCTACCCTGACCTACCTCGTACTGGGCGCGATTCCGTTTTATATCCTTTTGTCTGTGGTGGTGACGCCAGTTCTGCGCGCCAGATTGCACGAAAAATTCAATCGCGGGGCGGAAAACCAGGCCTTTCTGGTGGAATCGGTCAATGGCGTGGAAACCCTCAAGTCCATGGCCATCGAGCCACAGATGCGCCGGCGCTGGGAAGAACAACTGGCCGGCTATGTGCGCTCCAGCTTCCGCGCCGACAACCTCGGTAACATCGCCCAACAGGCCGCTGGTTACATCAACAAATTGACCTATGTGCTGATCCTCTGGTTTGGCGCCCGGCTGGTGATCACTGGCGAGCTTACGGTCGGGCAACTGGTGGCCTTCAACATGCTGGCAGGGCGTGTCAGTGGCCCCATTCTACGCCTGACCCAGTTGTGGCAGGATTTTCAACAGGCGGGTATTTCCGTGCAGCGTTTGGGCGACATTCTCAACACCCAGCCCGAGGCCGGCTTTAATCCCAATCGCGCATCGCTGCCCACGCTCGAGGGCCGGGTCACGTTTGATCAAACCACTTTTCGTTATCAGCCCGACGGCCCGGAGATCCTGCGCAAGGTATCGCTGGACGTGGCGCCCGGTGAGGTCATCGGCATCGTGGGCCGTTCCGGTTCCGGCAAGAGCACCCTGGCCAAGCTCATTCAGCGTATGTACGTGCCGCAAAGCGGGCGCGTGCTGGTGGATGGCGTGGATCTCGCCCTGGTGGAACCGGCCTGGTTGCGCCGCCAGGTGGGTGTGGTTTTGCAGGAGAACTTTCTCTTTAACCGCAGTGTGCGCGACAATATTGCCCTCAGTGATCCAGGTCTGCCCATGGAGAGCGTGATCCAGGCGGCCAGGATGGCCGGCGCCCACGAATTCATTCTCGAATTGCGTGAAGGGTATGACACCCTGGTGGGTGAACACGGCAGCAATCTCTCCGGTGGCCAACGCCAGCGCATCGCCATTGCCCGAGCGCTAATCACCAATCCCCGTATTCTCATTCTCGACGAGGCCACCAGCGCACTGGACTACGAATCCGAACGCATCATCCAGCGAAACATGCGCCAAATTTGTCATGATCGCACCGTTTTTATCGTCGCCCATCGGCTGATGACCGTGCGTGGCTGTCATCGCATCATCGTCATGGACAAGGGAGAAATCATCGAGATGGGTAACCACGAGGAATTGCTGGCGCAGCAAGGCGCCTATGCCACCTTGCATCGTTATCAGGATGATGGGCAGTTTGTGCAGGAGCCTGGCGCTTCTTATGTGAAGCCTTTGTAACAATGGCACGAATACCCAAAATATTATTATTTACGTCATTTAATGACTGAAACCATCGGCTCTGCTGTGTGAATAACAAAGGCACAGCCGAGCAAGTATTATCGTGTAAAAAAGCCGGTGAATTAATTTTGTCGCAGGTGTTTTAGCTCAAAGCCGACCTTAAAAACATCGTCATTCCGGCGGATGCCGGAATCTAGGATGCTCGTATCTTGAAGCTGCGCGGTAATCACTCACTGGATCCCGGCCTACGCCGGGATGACGGAAAAAATGACTTACAAGGCTCAAGTAGAGTTTGAGGAAAAAATACTGGTTTTATAGCCTCCCGCTGTGGGGTTGATTGTGCCTTCCCGCGGAGGCCGGAATGACAAAAAGACAAATAATCAGTGTTTTCAAAAACAACCGTAGAAAAAAATAATGCTCAAAAAAACCCATGAACACGAATTCCTCCCCGCCGCCCTGGAAATCCAGGAAAGCCCGCCTTCGCCCATGGGGCGCCTGATCGTCTGGAGCCTGGTACTGCTGGTGATTATCGCCATAGCCTGGGCCAGCATCGGCGAAGTAGACGTGGTGGCCACGGCACAGGGGAAGATCATCGCCAGCGGGCACAGCAAGATCATTCAGCCACTGGAGATTGGTGTTGTGAAGTCCATTCATGTCTCGGAAGGGCAGCGAGTGGCCAAAGGTGATTTGCTCATCGAGCTGGACGGCACCAGCAGCGGGGCGGACAAGCGACGCATCGAAGCGGAATTACTGGATGCTCGTATGGACAAGCAACGGCTGGATGTGGCCGTAAATAATCTGGGTGATCCCGACGGGCTTCCTGCACAGCTCAATAAACTGACCTACGACACACTATCTGGGATTACTGCCGGCGCAAAACTGCTGCAACAACAGCGCCTGAGAAGCCAGCTCGAAGAGCACAACGCCAGGCTGCAAACCGTCAATGCTTCAATTGCCCAAAGACAGGCTGAACTGAGCGCCACCAGGACTCGCATCAAAAAACTGGAGGCCACATTGCCCATCATCACCGAGCGTGTCGTATCATTGAAGGCCTTGCTGGAGAAAAATCTGGCGTCACGGCACGACTATCTTGCCCTTGAACAACAACGCCGGGAACAGTACTACGATCTCATCTCTCTCAAAGACAGCGTAAAGCAGATTAGAGCTGCAATTACAGGAGCAAAACAACAGAAGCAAACCCTGCAGGCGGAATACCGAAAAAACATTCTCGGGGAACTGGCAGAAACCCAACGAAAAATTGCCGCACTCTCACAAGAGCTGAACAAGACACGCCAGCGTGTCACCCTGCAAAAATTGACGGCGCCCGTTTCCGGCGTCGTACAGCAGATCGCCATACACACCGTGGGCGGCGTAGTCACGCCGGCGCAATCCTTGATGGTGATCGTCCCCGAACGATCCCAGTTGGAAGTAGAAGCCTGGCTTGCGAACAAGGATATCGGCTTCGTTAACGAAGGCCAGCAAGCGGAAATCAAAGTCGAAACCTTTCCCTTTACCAAATACGGCGTCATCGACGCGGAAATCGCCAGCGTCTCAAACGACGCCATCGTGGATGAGAAAAACGGACTCGTCTACCGGGCCAGGGTATTGATGAAAAAATCCGCCATCCAGGTGGGCGACAAGCTGGTGAACCTGGCGCCAGGCATGGCCGTCACTGTTGAAGTGAAAACCGGTAAACGAAGGCTCATCGACTATTTCCTCAGCCCACTCATGGAATACACCACCGAAAGCATCCGCGAACGCTAAATCGGGGTCAGAGAACAATTGTTTCTAATATACGAAAATCGAAATGACAGAATCACAAAATCAGTGAATACTCAGAAAAAAACGGAAGCAAAACAATGGCAAGGAAGCCCAGATTCAACCTCATCGGCGTACCCCAGCACGTCATCCAGCGCGGAAACAATTGCGAGCCCTGTTTCTTCGCAGACAGCGACTACATCTACTATCTCAATTGCCTCCAACAATCGGCCGAAAAATTTGGCTGCCTGATCCATGCATACGTATTAATGACCAATCATGTACACATTCTCGCAACACCACAAATGGATTACGGTATATCCCAGATGATGCAATCCATCGGCCGGAAATATGTACGCTACGTCAATACAAAATATCACCGGACAGGCACATTGTGGGAAGGAAGATACAAAGCCAGCCTGGTGGATACCGAGCACTACCTGTTGACCTGCATGAAATACATTGAACTTAATCCTCTACGGGCCGGTATGGTCGAAGAACCTGGCGAATATCCATGGTCAAGTTATGAGCGTAATGCTCGAGGAAAAGAAAATGCACGGATATTCGAGCATCCTGTCTACACGGCACTGGGAAAAAATATCGATGAGCGTGCCAGCGTTTATCACGCAACATTTTCACATTCTATTGGCTATACAACACTGGATGAAATACGCAAGGCCGTGAATCAGGAATTGGTTTTAGGTAAGGATCTCTTCAAGGAAAAAATAGCGGCGATGACGCAACGAAGAGTAGTTCCTGGAAAACCAGGGAGGCCAAGAGTCAAGGATGTCGAGGGATATTACTTTGTTTGATAGGGATACGTATAACCAGTTATCGTTAGCTTTATTGATTATAATGAAGTGCTGGTGAGTGGGAATATTGCAGCGAGCAATGATGCGGTTTTTTGTTATAACGATGACGATACCAAGCTTGAGGAGGGGTAGGGGTAATGGTTAATAACTTTGTTTTGTATATTTAGAGGGAATTTTTCTTTGAATCCGGTTTCTGTTTTTTGGCTAATAAGGAAGAAAACCATGTCTGGAAAATATTTTTTTACAAACCGAAGTGAGGCAAAGAATATCTCTCTTATTATAGGGATAGCTTGTTACGTGTTAGCAATTTTAAATATCGCTAATGTCATTTCACCTTCAACGACTGGGCGATGGGCATGGTTGTGGAATAATCTTTCTGATTTGTTTGGGGTCTATGGGTATCCACTATTTCTATTTGGCATCGGTACATTATTAGTAATTATTGCAACGGTAAAGAAATAATGTCATAGATGGATTGCGTAATTTAATTTTACGTTTGATATTAGAATTATAAAGGAGAAAGAAATGGCTGGCATAACTATTGTTATCACTCGTGATGGAATATTTACTGCTGATGGTGGTGCTGCGGCTCAAGCCTTGCTGCAACGCCTTGAGGGGGCAATTGCCTCTGGTGAGGCACAGCTTTTATTATAGATCGTGCAAATGATGGTGCTCCAATAGTAGGGGCTGCACTTGATGCGCAGGATTTAACAAATATCGCACAAGACGGAATTTCTCAAGATTGGAATTCGGCAACAAGAGATTCTTTTGCTGCTGTACTGGGGGCTCTTGCTGGTATTGGCGCACTTCCTGCGGGTCCAGCTGCGTCTGTCGCTGCCGATATAGCTATGTCTGAAGCATTTTCGGCAGCGTATGATTCTGCGAGCAGCTGGTCACAAAATCAAGATTGGAACCCTTTTTTCGACCTATTGGATAGATTGAGAATTGAGTTCTCAGAATTCAGTATGGATGAGTTTATGCGAAACTTGGATCAAGATCTGAACGCAATGTGGGACTCACTAGCCGGAGAATTTAACGATCTCCTTGATATTGGAATCAACAGCTACAACCAATTCCTAAACTGGGTCCAACCCCCACGCCGCGACCCCCTCGCTTTAGACCTCGACGGCGACGGTATCGAAACCCTCGCCACCGATGGCTA